>Ga0316605_10000209_pt1 | contig 51330 bp, 29 predicted proteins | sample OWC_soil_day20_n_FD_207666 | JGI IMG/M metagenome (GOLD analysis project Ga0316605, IMG submission 207666) | Wetland soil microbial communities from Old Woman Creek delta, Ohio, United States - OWC_soil_day20_noCT | ecosystem: Environmental > Terrestrial > Soil > Wetlands | place: USA: Ohio...
TAAGGTGTAAACTAAAAATAGGACGATAAATCAAAAGTGTAAATATCATTTAGTACAAATTAATAATTTGTCAACCTTATTCAGGACGGGTCAATCATGCGATGATGTTCTCGAATTCATGGCATGAATTACTCAGAATCATGCCATGAATTGGTCGGAATCATGCCATGATATTAATGAATTCATGGCATGATTCTGAGTAATTCATGCCATGAATTCGAGAACATGATGCCATGAATTGGACATAAAAACGAAGTTTAATAAGATTGATGTCTTATATTTTTAGTTCTATATCTGATTTCCTTAGTTTTATATCTTGTGTTTTTAGATTTATATTTTAAGTTTTTATTCCTATGTCTAATTTACTGAGTCTTAAAAATCTTTGTTTTGAACCCAAAAGGCTTTTTTGCACAAGAGATTATAAACTTGTGCTGGATTTATAACGAAGGGATGAAAGGTTTGTAGATAAAGAATTATTAAACATACACTATAAACCTACTTCTCCTTTGGGGACGAACATCAAAATAAATTATATCATCTCTTAATAAGCAATTAAGGTCTGTATTTTGCCATATGAGGTTTTTTTTGTATTTTTGGCAACTGATAAATTTAATTTCGAAAAGATGCAAACTATACTTATTCTTGATTTTGGGTCTCAATACACTCAATTAATTGCTCGTAAGATAAGAGAGTTAAATGTTTATTGTGAGATTCATCCTTTCAACAATTTCCCTCCTCTAACTTCAGATGTTAAGGGGGTTATTTTTTCTGGTAGTCCTTTCAGTTGTACAGAAAAGGATGCTCCAAAGATTGACTTAGATGCTTTCAGAAAGAAAGTTCCTGTTTTGGGCGTATGCTATGGAGCTCAATATATGGCTTGGGCTAATGGAGGAGAAATTCTTCCTTCAGAAATTAGAGAATATGGAAGAGCTAATTTAAGCCAGATAAACTCCAATTCTCCTCTAATGAAGAACGTTACTTTAAAATCTCAAGTATGGATGTCTCATGGAGATACAATTTTATCTTTACCTGAGGGCTTTGAAGTAATTTGCTCAACTGACAACGTTGTAAACTGTGGTTATAAGATTGAAGGAGAAGATACTTATGGAATTCAATTTCATCCAGAGGTAACACATTCCAAAGAAGGAATTGAAATGCTAAGAAACTTTGTTGTTGATATATGCCATTGTTTTCAAGAATGGACACCAAAGAGTTTTGTTGAAACAACAATTGAAAGTTTGAAACAACAATTGGGAGACGATAAGGTTGTTCTGGGATTGTCTGGAGGTGTTGACTCTTCTGTTGCAGCAATGCTGTTGCATAAGGCAATTGGAAAGAACCTTAACTGTATTTTTGTTGACAATGGACTTCTTCGTAAAAATGAATTTGAACAAGTGCTTGAATCCTACAAAGGAATGGGACTTAATGTTAAAGGCGTTGATGCAAAGGATATGTTCTACTCAGCACTTAAGGGAATAACCTCTCCTGAGGATAAACGTAAGGCAATAGGTAAAACATTTATTGATGTTTTCGATAAGGAAGCAAATGCAATTGAAGACGTTAAATGGTTGGCTCAAGGAACAATTTACCCTGATGTTATAGAATCTATTTCAGTTAAGGGACCTTCAGCAACAATCAAATCACATCATAACGTTGGAGGATTGCCAAAATATATGACACTTAAACTTGTTGAACCGCTTAAAACATTGTTTAAAGATGAGGTAAGACGGGTTGGAGCAAGCATTGGGCTTAAACAAGAACTTTTAGGACGTCATCCTTTCCCAGGTCCTGGATTAGCCATTAGAATTCTTTCAGATATTACTCCTGAAAAGGTTAGAGTTATTCAAGAAGTTGATGATATATTTATTCAAGGCTTAAGAAATCATGGCTTATACAACAAAGTATGGCAAGCAGGAGCAATTTTGCTTCCAGTTCAGTCTGTAGGAGTTATGGGAGATGAAAGAACTTATGAAAATGTTGTTGCTCTTCGTGCTGTTGAAAGCAATGATGGAATGACAGCCGACTGGTCATGGCTTCCTTATGAGTTTTTGCAGGAAGTATCAAATTCAATAATAAATAGAGTTAAAGGAGTTAATAGGGTTGTGTATGACATATCATCCAAACCACCTGCAACAATTGAATGGGAATAATTTAATAGAAAAATAAATTATGAAACGTAGCATTATTTATTTTGTAGTATTTACTTGCTTGCTTGCTTTTGGAGGAATGAAAATTGCTCATGCAAAAGGAGATATAAATTCCCTTGTGCCTGACAAAAGTCTACCAATAGTAAAGAAAAGCCTGAATATTGCTATGTTTCTACCTTTATCTTACGATAGAATTTCTGAACTTGATTTCACCAAATTCAATATTGAAGATAAAAAAAGAATGAAATATCGTTGCTTCGAATACATAACTTTTTATGAAGGAGCAAGGATAGCATTGGACAAATTGGAAAAGGAAGGTTATAGCGTTTCTTTATATGTTTATGATGTAGGGGAGGAGGATGTTACTGAAATGAATAAGATTTTACAAAATCCAGAAATGAAAACAATGGATTTATTAATACCTCTTGTGTTTCAGAAATGTTTTACTGCTGCTGCTGATTATGCACTAAAGAACAGCATCCCAATAATCAATCCAATGAGTCCTAATCCATCAATAGTTGAGAACAATCCTTTTGTTTTCAAAATACAACCTTCTACAATTGCAGATGTTGAAACAACTGTAAGATATATTAGAAATAAATTCACTTCTCCCAACATAATTGTTCTCTTTACTCCAAAGGAAAAGCTTATTATGGAAATGTACCAAAGAGCCATTGAAAGAGAAAATTGGACTTGGTGTGCAGTGGACTTCAATAAATATCAAAATAGAATATTTGAAAAGATAGACACAAAGAAAGAGAATATTTATATATCAATTGTAGATAAAGGTAACCAGCAACTGAATGAGGCTTATGCCAACACACTTTTGTTGAAGCTAAATAATAATAAAGGACTTCCTCCGATAAATCTTATCGCACAATACGATTGGTTAGACTATCCATCATTGGACTTTAAACTTATTCAAAAGTACAACTTCCATTTCACCTTAAGTTATTTGAATGATTATACTAATCAAAACTTTGTTGAATTTGTAAAAGAATATCGTAAACATTTTCGTCAGGAACCAGACAAAATTTACGCAGCTTTGGGCTATGATATAATGATGTACTTTGTACCTGCAATGCAACACAAAGGCGATAGTTTCATTAAAGAACCCAATGAAGACAGAACAAAGGTTATGATTAATTCTTTTTACTTCGACAGAAAAGATAGCAATAATGGATGGCAAAATCGCAGGACAGTAGTGTATAAGATTAGTGATTACAAGATAATAAGTGTTGGGAGGTAAAATAGATTAATTAATAATGAGAGTACGTAATATATTTCTAATAGTTTTATTTTCTTTTTCCATAAATTGTGTTTTTGCTCAAGAGAAAGAAATCAATTACAGTTCCGATATTGAAGGAACATTAAAAGATAATGGAAGAATGATTGTTGTTTTTTCTTCTGCAAACACTGAAAACATAGCTTTTTCTTCCACAATAAGTTCAAGAGGTTCAAAACAGAAATATTCTTTAACCCTTCAATATAGCTTGGATAACAAGAAATGGAATGATATTCACGACAAAAGAGGAAGAAGAATTGAGTTTGTTACAAACAGAAAAGCAAGAACTCAAAGCTATAAAGTGGAGTTCCCTTCAGAATGTGAGGACAAAGATACTGTTTGGGTATCATGGAAATCACAAAGACATAAAGGCAAGGGAAAATACCCTGAATTAAATATTAGAAAGATAAGTATTACAGCAGAATTTGACAGGTTTCTTGGCAAGAAGCCAGAGCTAAGTGTTAGCCTGAGAACAAAAGATAATACAAACAAGAAGGTTGATAGTTTAATTTATAATCACACACCACTTCCTTACACCTATCCACAAACCAAAAGAATTGTTGTTCGTGGTAACTACATTAGAGACGGTATTAAGTTGAGTGTGACAGGAAGAGATGCTAAGTATTTCAAAATAAACAATGATGATATAAAAATTGACTCAGCAGGTTTTGAAATCATTTCCGTAAGCTATTTTCCTTTTAGTGAAGGCAGTCATACTGCAACCTTAAACATAAGCACAAAGAAATTAGAGAATCCAGTAACTCTTAAACTCTTTGGCTCTTCAGCAAAAGTGACAGAAGTCAACTACAATTACATAGATGATAAACCACTTCTAATTATTGATAAAACAACCTATCGCATTCCTGTTTTCTCAGAAATGGATTATCAATTCAAGCTCTCATACGATAAGAATAGAATTGGAGATAATAACATTAGTGTAACTTATAAATGGTATAGAGACAATCAACTCCTTCTTGAAATGAAAGATAAGTTGAAAAACGAAACTGATGCAACAAACACAAAAGACGATATTCTTTATTGTGTGCCACTAACCTCACCTCAATACTCCAACAAACTTCAAATTGAATTCTCCACAGAATCAAATTTAAAAATTAATGAACTGTATTTTGGTACTCCATCCCTCAAACGAACCGTTGCTTCAGGACATTGGTCTGATGAAAACATTTGGGAGCCTAAGGAAGTGCCAGTTATGGAAGACTTTGTTTATATCTCTCCAAAACATAAGATACAAGTTGATGACGATGCAGTTTGTTCAATGTTAGTTATGGGTGATAGCTCAAATATCAGTATTGATGCCAACAAAATGTTCTATATCTCAGGAGATATTGTTTATGGAAAAGGCTCTTGGTTTATTGTTCATCAAGACATTGTTCCAAAGAAATGGAACTATATCTCTTCTCCAATAAATAATGCTAAGGCTATGATTTTTTCAATGCGAAAGGATGATAACGAAACTTGGCTAATGAAATACAACACTGGAAAGAAGAGCAAGCTAAATGACTATTGGAGCGAGTATATTGTTGACCCTAACTTTTGGTTAGTACCAGGACAAGGCTATGCATTATTCTCAAACAAACCCTTAGATGTTATTTATGAAGGAATTTTAAGTGATAGTAGGGTAAACTACATATTGGAATATTCAGAAAAAGATAAATGGAACCTTGTAGGCAATCCTTTCACTGCTCCATTAAGCTCAAAGAAGATATTTGAAGATATTGACCAGAAAATTCAAGGCAATGCACTCTTTTTTTTAGATAGTGAGAATGGAGTTTACAATCCAATCATCATTGACGGAAAAGAAGAAGTTGTACTTCCTTCAATGCAAGGTTTCTTTGTTGAGAGCTTGAGAGAAAACACCGAAATCAACTTCCAGAGAAATCATCAATACATACCTAAATCAGCATCCTATCACTGGTCAAATCACAACTACCTGACCCTAACCATAAGCAAAGGCAACAAAAGCCAGTATATCCTGATGGGTATGGACGATAATGCAAAGTATGGCTTTGACAACTACGATGCACACAAACTCTTTGGCTCATCTGAAGAAATGCCAGAGCTTTACTTTAAGGTTGAAGGCGAAGAATTGGCAGTTAATGTATTCCCAACCTATCCAGCAATTTTCGATTTAGGATATTATTTACCTAATGATGCCGATTTGAGCCTTACAATAGGCAATTTATCCATACTTCCACAAGGCATTCTTTTGCTTTTAGAAGACAGAAAGATAAACAAGTTCTACAATCTATGCACTGAATCTCAAGTTGATTTTGGAGCATTGAAAGGCACAACAGAAGACCGATTCAGATTACATATCATGAAGTCATTGGAGGCAGAAACAAAAGATGTTAAACTCAATGATGTTTATGTTTGGGCAGATAAATCTAAAATGATGATTTGTGACACTAAAGAAAATATCTATAGCGTTAAGAAAATAAGAGTTTGGGATAAGAGAAGAAATAATCTTGTTGAGCAACAATGTGAAAAAGGTGTAACAGTGCTTAATTACAAGTTCCCAAAAGAAAGTTATTTAGTAGATATATTGATTGATGATGTTTGGATTGAGAATATTCCAGTTGAGGTTAAGTAGTTTATTATTTGTTTTTCTTTTATTTTCTTTGCAATGCTTTTCTCAAGGCGACATTTCTATTGAGCTGCGCAAAGCCTATGAAACAAAAAGTGTAGATTCTCTGAATAAGTTTATAGAAACCTATCCCTCAGATACCCTTTATGTTAAAGAAGCAATAAGAATAAGAAATCAAATTGCTTTTGAAAAAGCTAAGCAAGAAAACACCATTGAAGCCTATCAAAACTATGTTGAGCAATATCCTGATGCCATTCAAACCTATCAAGCTCAGCAATGGTTAGACATACACTCAACAAAAATCTCACAAGCACAGGAAGAAACAGCCTACGAAACAGCCAAACAGGAAAACACCCTTCAGTCCTACACTCAATTCATAGAACAATACCCCAACTCCAAATACTATAAATACGCAAAAGATAAAATTCACCAGTTTCAATACAATCAAAACATATCAACCTACTCCATAGAAGAAATAATTCAATTTCTCAATCTCTACCCCAAACACCCCAAACGACCATTTCTCTACGACACACTCCAAACACAAACCCTTCGCTACCTGTCCATTCAGGGAGCCGAATACCTGAACAAAAATCAACTCTACAACATAGACATAAATACCTTCCTACTTGACTTTGCCCTCAAACAATCCGTAAGTGCAACAGTGGAAGATTTCAACAACCTGTATCATAAATTCCCTACCCTAAAAACCAATTCAAAACTAAACAGAAAATACAAAGAAGCAAAACAAATTGAAGCCCTTTTAAGCCTGAAGGCAATTGATAATAAAACCTATAACAAAAACATAGAATACTTCACAACCATAAAAAGCGATTTAAGCTTTCAACTCTTAAGCAAATACTTAGAACCCTCAATCAAAACAAAAAAGATAGCCAATATTAACAAAGCCCTGTTGCCCTTTGAAGAAGACTTTAGAGCCTTGCAATTTAAAGAAATGCTATTTAAACAAGAACCCCCAGCACCCCACAACAACAAAACAACCATCAGCTCCGACTCCACACTCCAACTAACAGTAGACACCAAAACAAACTCCTATGGCAAAACAGACCTCTACATCATCACCAAACAAAACAATCAATGGAGCCAGGAAAAGATATTGCCACAGCCAATCAACACACCCTACAGAGAAGAAAGCCCCATAATCAACAAAGATAAAGACGTGCTCTATTTCTACTCCAACAGGCCAATGCAAAACAACAATCTTGACCTCTACATAACCTTCAGAGGCGACACAACCAACTGGAACGACTGGACAGAACCCCTCAAAACGACAGAAATAGACCTTAAGAACATAAAGAAAAAATATCACAGAGGCTACCTGAAAGACGAGCAAGACAACCCAGTAGAAGCCCTCATATACATTGAAGACAGTCAAACAGGTGAAAGACTTTTTACCACCAAATCCAGCATAAGTGGACAATTTGCCTATCCTAAACAAACAAAGAAAGTCAACCTCATAAGCGGAATAAAAGGCTATGTACCCAAATATAACCCCGACACCAACAACATAACAATCAAACAAGACAAAATAGAGGACATATACCATAAAAACAGACTTGTAGTAATAGAAACCCTGTTCCCTCAAGACTCTCCCGACAAACTAAACACCGTAGCCGAAAACTACCTCAAATACCTTGCTCAAAGCTTTCAAGGCTCCAAATACATAATGACCATATCAGTCCACTGCCAGAAAGGCTACAAAACAATGAATGAAGAAGCCCTCTCATGGCATCAAGCCACACTAATCAAAAACAAACTAATCGCCTTAGGCATCAACCACCAAAACATAGTAACAGCAGGCTATGGCAATAAAAACAAACTCTTAGGCTGGGAAGACAAAAATCGCATAGAAATAGGGTTTATGCTAATAGGAGGAGAATAATTTTTAGTTTTAAATTGCAACTTTTAATTTTTAAATTCTAACTCCAACCTTATACCTTTTATCTTTTACCTTCTCACTTAGTAAGTCTTTTGTCTTAATCAGGATTTCCAAGATTAAAGGTTTAACCTGATGTTTTCAATAACGACCTTAAGGAGTTTAAAGACTTTAATGTCCTTAATGTCGTTAAAATCCTTATTGTCCATTGAGTCCATTGACAAAACAACTAAACACCTCAAAGATTAAACAAAAAACATTGCTAATCAAGAAAAATTTAGTATATTTGCAAATACAAAATTCTAAGAATAAGTTCTTAGCGATTTAATTCAAAATTCCCCAATAGATTTTAGTAAAAAAAAGATGCACATCTTTTACCACGAACGATGTGCATCTTTTGGTATGAACGATGTGCATCTTTTGTATATTAACTCCTCGTTTTAAAAGTTTATAATAAGGTTTTCTGAAAATATATCCTTGTTTTGTAAAAATATATCCTTGTTTTATTTTGCTGAAACAGGGTTTTGTTTTTTGAAAAGGACACTAAGGACTTTAGGGAGTTTAATGTCCTTAATTTCTTTAACCTCTTTACGAACTTTTGTGATTAATAAGATTACCCCAATGGGGTGAAAGGTTTGTAGAAAACAATAATTCTAACAAAACCTTCGACCCTGTAGGGGTCGAACAACATAAATAAATACATCATTTCTATAAATCTATGGTTCCTTCGGAGTCTAATAACAATTCAGCAAGAATATTTATTTTTAACTTATTTTCTCAATTTATTTTTTTATTCCATTATTCATTTGTACATTTGCAACGATATTAAACACAGAAGTTTAATTGTTTATATAGAAATATAGCGTTTTGCTATTGTTTTTGCTGATAAAACGACCAATTTAAAGAAGCCAAAAAACAATAAGGAAAATGCTCACGATATGCGTGGGCTTTACTTTATTTGGCTTCAGGTGCTTGGTCGTACCTTTCAGTAGATATTTGTAAGTGTCCCACGCTTTTACTTTTCTAATCAAAAGTACTTCCTTAGACACCTTAGCATATACTATTTTCTTTTTGTAGTAAATAAATTATTTATAAATAAAAAAAAGGAGTTATTATGAAGAAAACATTATTAATTTTATTTGCAATAATATTTGCAGTAAATTTAAATACCCATGCCGAAGACTTTTCAGCAGTTTATAATGGAGAAACAATTTATTATAAAATTACATCTTCAACTTCACCCTTAACAGTTGCAGTAACATATAGAGGAACTTCTTATAGCTCTTATAATGAATATACTGATAGCGTTTCAATACCGGATTCCGTACAATATAATAGCAATTACTATAAAGTTACTTTGATTGATAGTTCTGCTTTTCGGTCATGTAGTGGATTAACCTCAATAACAATTCCAAATTCTGTTAATTCAATTGGCATTTGTGCTTTTGATGGATGTAGTGGATTGACTTCAATAACAATTCCAAACTCAGTTACTTCAATTGGTCGTTTAGCTTTTAGTAATACACCTTATTATAATAACAAACCAAATGGAGTAGTTTATATTAATAATGTTTTATACAAATATAAAGGCACAATGCCAGCAAATACATCAATAAGTATCCAAAGCGGAACGATTAGTATTTCATCAATTGCTTTTTATGGTTGTAGTGGATTAACTTCATTAACGATTCCAAATTCTGTTACTTCTATTGGTGAATGGGCTTTTGGAAATTGCACTGGACTCACTTCAATAACAATTCCAAACTCTGTTAATTCTATTGGTAATTCTGCTTTTTCTGGTTGTAGCGGATTAACTTCAATAACAATTCCTAACTCTGTTACTTCAATTGATAAGGAAACTTTTTATGGTTGTAGTGGATTAACCTCATTAACAATTGGAACCTCTGTTAATTCAATTGGTGATTTTGCTTTTTATGGTTGTAGTGGATTAACCTCTATAACAATTGGAGATTCTGTTAATTCAATTGGTATTTGGGCTTTTGATGGATGTAATTCAATAAGTACTCTAAATTACAACGCAATAAACTGCAACCTAAATTCAAACTTTGTTAATAAAACATCATTAACAACATTAAATATAGGCAATCAAGTAATAAATATTCCAAATTATGCTTTTCAGGGTTGTAGTGGATTAACCTCAATAACAATTGGAGATTCTGTGGCCACAATTGGAGATTCTGCTTTTTATGGTTGTAGTGGATTAACTTCATTAACAATTCCAAACTCTGTTATCTCAATTGGTAGTAGTACTTTTTATAATTGTAGTGGATTAACTTTATTAACAATTCCTAACTCTGTTACTTCTATTGGTAATAGGGCTTTTTATGGTTGTACTGGATTAACTTCAATTACAATTCCTAACTCTGTTACTTCTATTGGTAATAGTGCTTTTTCTGGTTGTACTGGATTAACTTCAATCACAATTCCAAACTCTGTTACTTCAATTGGTGATTATGCTTTTAATCGTTGTAGTGGATTAACATCAATTACAATTCCAAACTATGTTACTTCAATTGGTGTAGGTGTTTTTTCTTATTGTAGTGGATTAACATCAATTACAATTCCAAACTCTGTTACTTCAATTGGGGGGTGTGCTTTTGAAGAATGCACTGGATTAACCTCAATTACAATTCCAAGTTCAGTTACTTCAATTGGGTGGCTGGCTTTTAGTTATTGTACTGGATTAACTTCAATTACAATTCCTAACTCTGTTACTTCTATTGGTTATAGTGCTTTTTCAAATAATACTTCATTAAATATTATAAATTATAATGCAATTAATTGTTCAATTGATGTTTACTCATTTTTTTACCCTATTTTTGATGGTTGTAATAATGTATCTATTTTATCAATTGGCGATTCTGTTTCCATTATTCCAAATAATTTTTTCCGTGGTTGTAATCCATTTGATTCTATCTATTTTAATGCAATCAATTGTACTAGTATTGGAGGGAGCTTAAATAACAACAATTCTTTAAGAGCAATTATTTTTGGAAATTTGGTAAGTCATATTCCAAATGATGCTTTTTCTGGTTGTAGTGGAATTACCTCATTAACTATGCCTAATACTGTTACTTCTATTGGTAGTAGTGCTTTTTCTGGTTGTAGTGGAATTACCTCATTAACTATGCCTAATACTATTACTTCTATTGGTAATAATGCTTTTTATGGTTGTAGTGGAATTACCTCATTAACTATGCCTAATACTATTACTTCTATTGGTAGTAGTGCTTTTTCTGGTTGTAGTGGAATTATCTCATTAACTATGCCTAATACTGTTACTTCTATTGGTAGTAGTGCTTTTTCTGGTTGTTCTGGTATAAATTCATTAACAATTCCTAACTCTGTTACTTCAATTGGCAATAATGCTTTTTATGGTTGTAATGCTATTGACACTATCTATTATAATGCAATAAATTGTTCAATTATAGGGAGTGTTATTAAAAATAGTACTGTTTTAAAAGCAATTATTTTTGGAAATATGGTAAGTCATATTCCAAATGATGCTTTTTCTGGTTGTAGTTCTGTTGTAAATTTAACAATTCCAGACTCTGTACTCAGCATTGGAATTAATGCATTTAGGAATATGGGTAGTTTATATAATTTAATAATTGGAAGTTCTGTAAATAATATTATGGATAGTGCATTTTATAACTGTCAAAATATTAGCAATATTAATGTGAAAGCAGTCTCTCCTCCTTATCTTTATCAAAGTACCTTCTATAATGTCAATCCAGCAGTTTCTTTAACTGTTCCTTGCTCTTCACTCCCTACTTATCAAACTACAACATGGTGGAATTCATTTACAAATTATCATAGTTTTAAAACTCCTCAGAATATTAACGCTTCAATTTGTAATGGTGAAGTCTATACAAACTTTGGAGCAAATATTAGTACAGCTGGTATTTATACTTTAATTAGTGGTTGTGATAGTGTAACACTAAATTTGGTTGTTAATCCAACTCCAATTATTCCAGAAGATTTAGACGTTCAAGTAATGTCAAATTATATTAATATTACTTGGCAAAGCAATGGTAGTTCTTATATTATTTATCATAATAATGATTCTCTTACAACTACAACAATACCAATATATTTAGATTATGATGTAATTATTAACCAACCTTATTGCTATAAAGTTAAAGCGATAAATGGAAATTGTGAAAGTGAATTTTCAAATGTAGTTTGTAAATCTTATATTGGTTTAGATGATATTCAAATAAATAATCTCTCAACAAAACTATATCCAAATCCAAGTGAAGGAAAAGCTAAATTAGAGGTTGAGGGATTAAACTCTGAAGCTGATGTTTTGGTTTATGATATGATTGGTAGAGTTATTCAAAGGCATAAGATTAATAAAGGAAATAATGAATTGGAGATTGATTTAAGTGTGTATGCTAAGGGCGTTTATTCTATTAGAATTATTAATGATAGCATAAATCAAACAAAGAAACTTATTGTTCAGTAAATTAATGGTTAATTGTTTGTCTTTTATTCTCACGTCATTGCGAACCGAAGGCGAAGCAATCCAGAAAACTATAGTAAGTAAATAACAATACTAATCCTAGATTGCTTCGGGCTAAACCCTCGCAATGACTTAAAAGAATACTCTTGTAATTAGGAAAAAATTGTATTTTTGCTAATAGTTTATTCCGAAAATAGATATGAAAAAGCGTCCCATTTTATTTATACTTATTCCTGTTTGCATTTTAATTATTATATGGGAGAGTTTTTTGCCTTTAGTTTTTGTTCGTAATCATTATTCTAAGCATTATGCCAATGGTAGTGGCTATCAAATTCTTATTAAATCGGATGGGGAGTTAAGGGACAAAACTATAAAGTACAGGGGGGAGATTATTAGGTGTGATAATGGTAATTTAAGGCATATTACTGAAGGGGATGTTCTGGTTTATTTCTCTAAAAGTGATTCTGTTTATAATATCAGGTATGGTGATGTTATTTCAACTGATGCTCCTTTAAAGCCTATTGAGAATTTCGCTAAGAATTCGTCTTTTGACTATAAGAGGTATATGAAGAGAAAGAAGATTTACGATAATGTTTTTCTTCTTTATTCTCCCTGGCAAAGGATTGATAGTAACAAGTGTAATTTTTTGATTACTAAGTCGAGGGAGTTAAATAAGTTGTGTCAAAACAAAATTCTTAATTCTAATCTTCCTCGTCAGGAATCGGCATTGGCTATTGGAATGCTCTTGGGTGAGAAAGAATATATTGATGAAGATACTCAAGAGAATTTTCGAGAGGCTGGCTTAACTCATATCCTTGTTGTTTCGGGAATGAATATTGCCATTATTCTTATTGTGTTGGAGTCGTTTCTTAAGCTTTTTTTCTTTGGAAGGGAAAGACTTATTGTTGTAAGGAAGTTGATTCTGGTTGTCATGGCTTTTGCTCTTTGTTTGGTTGTGAGTCTTACGCCTTCGGCTTTAAGGGTTGCAATTATGATGTTGGCTTTTCTTTTCTCAAAGCATTCTAACAGGGGTGCAGACAGTATTAATGTGTTTTTCGTAACTGTGCTTGTTTTTCTAATCTTCGATCCAATGGTATTATTTGATTGGAGCTTTCAATTTTCTTTTCTGGCTGTTTTCGGAATTATTCTTTTTGCTCGTTGGAGGCATAGACTCTTCAATGAAAAAAGATTAAACTATTTTTTAAGACAGGGAGTTAGTGCTGCTGGTATGACTCTTTCGGCTCAAACGTTTTTATTCCCTTTGCTTTTATGGCGTTTCAGGGTTATTTATCCTTATATGCTTTTGTTTAATATTATTATTGTGCCTTTTATGTCCATTGTGCTTATTACAATAATTCTATTCCTTTTGCTTTCGGATATTGCTTTTGTGGGAACAATTGTTGAAACTCTAATGCACTGGGAGCTTTATTTGCTTATGAAATTGGTGGGTGTGACTGATAGTTTGCCTTATGCAGCTATTGAAATATAATTACATAGAATCTATCTTAAAGACTGTTCTACGATTCTTTTTTCTTCCTTCTTCTGTGTTGTTGTCGGCAACTGGATTTTTTTCTCCATAGCCCTTAAACTGAATTCTATCTTGGCGAATACGACTTTTTACTATGTACTCAGCAACGGATTTGGCTCTGTTTTCGGAAAGTGTTAAATTGTCTTCGTCATTGCCAATATTATCGGTGTATCCTTCAATTGTGCAACGAATTTTGGGGTATTCATTCAAGTATTCAATAAAGGCATCAATAACTTGCTCTGATTCTTTTGTTATCTCATAAGAATTTGTTGCAAAGAGGATATCTTTTATTTCATAGCCTTCGCCAATTTCAAGGGCTTTTAACTCCATCTCAATTGTATCATTGCTTTCTACAACTTCTTTATTGATTAGCTTTGATTCAAAAGCAAAGCCTTCTTTCTTTGCTTTTAAAAGATAAGGTTCATCTTCCAAAACAACTAAAGCAAAATTGCCTGTTTGAGGGTCAATGTCATAAAAGGATTGAGTTTTATCGGATATTTTAGTAAGCTCTAAAGAAGCTGCAAATCCATCATTGGAGATGTCTTTAAGATTACCTCTAAGAATTTTAGCACTTAGAGGTTTGTATCTCTTGTCAAGGTCAAAGGCATATATATCCCAATTGCTATTTCCATTTATGTTGTTGGATGCAAAGTAAGCCATTTCGTTGCCAAGAGTTACATAAAGTCCAACTTCATCGCCTTCGGTGTTGATTGGGTAGCCAAGATTGATGGGGTGTTTCATGTCTTTATCATCAAGCCTTAAGTAGAAGAAGTCGTATCCTCCCAATCCTTTCCATCCTGTTGAAGAGAAATAGAAACTAACTCCGTCGGGGTGTAGAAATGGAGCCTTCTCGTTTAAAGGAGTGTTTATTTTATTTCCTGCATTTATTGGCCTTCCCCAAGAATTATCTTTCTGTTTTTTAGAATACCAAATATCTAATCCTCCAAAGCCTCCTGCACGATTTGAAACAAAATAAAGTGTCTTTCCATCAGGAGATATGCAAGGCTGACTTTCCCATGTGCCTGGAGTGTTGATGCTTTGTCCTAAAGCTTTTATATCGCTCCAATATTCTCCAAGCCAAGTGCAATGATAAATATCACAATTAATATATTCATCCTTTGGCTGGCATACTGTGTAATAAAGCTCTCTATTGTCTGCTGTTAGAGTTGCTCCACCTTCGTTATAAACGCTGTTAAAAGGTTCTTCAAGTGGAAATCCCTTGTCGTAAGTGCCGTCCTCTTTCTTCGAAGATAAACAGAAAATCTCCTTTTGAACAACGTTATCCTTTGCATAAAAAGAATTGTCTTCTTCTTCCTTCACATACATTCTTCTTGTGAAGAATATCTTTTCTCTGTCGTGAGATATGAAAGGAAGAAACTCATCATCTTTGGTGGATATGTGTTGAATGGCATAAGGATTAAATTCAACTGGATTAGATTTTGTTTCGGATATGAAAGAAGACCATTGAAGATAATTGTTTGCTTCATTAATTAAGCTATCGGTTATGTAAGGGTCATCGAAGGCAAGTTTCTGGAATTTATTTAAGTTGACAACGCATGAATCAAATCTCTCGTAGGTGTAGTCGATTATCCCCAAATAATAGTATAGCAGGGGATGGGAGTAGTTGGGGCATATCTCCAAAACCTTAGGGAAGAACTTTTCAATTGTTGCATTGTTTGAAAGTCTTGCTCCAATAAGTCCAATAAGAAAATAGGGCGTTGCAAATTCTGGTTCTTTAACTGTTAACTCTCTAAATTGCTTTGAGGCATCATCTAAATTGCCATCTAAATAGGTGTTATAGGCTTTCTCGAAATCTTTCTTAGTCTTTTTGTTAATGTCTTCACTGCATGGGTCATATTCCAGTATATGTTTTTCTTGTGAAAAAGCACTCTGGAGAGAAACTAAAATCAAAAAAAGTGCAATGAAGTGTTTCATAACAATAAAAGCTAATAATTGTTTTCCATTTTTTCTTTCAATTTGTCAATCAAAACATCCATAAAATTTTGCAAAGGCTTTTTAACCATCATCGACATCATTGGGTTAATATCTAAATTGAAAAAAGACCTAACCTTTGTTTTTGAGTCATTAATAGAATCAAACTCCCAATTGAAAGTGAAAGGAAAAGGACTTGATATGTCTTTGTCATTAACAATTACAATTGAAGTAAAGGGAGTTTTGTTTGATATTTCCATTCCAAAATCAGTCAATCCAGTAACCTTAAAAGAACATTTTTCTTTTGTAGCCTTCCAATTCTCCACTTTATCGGGAATAAGTAGTGAGAAATTAGTAAAGTCAGAGAGAAAATTAAAAATTTTTTCTGCTGAAGAATTTATTTCAACTTCTTTGCTTTCAACTTTTGCCATAAATTTTTTTTGTATAAAAAAAGGCGTTAAAATATAACGCCTTAGTGGTTATTAAAATATTTCTATCCGTTCATTCTTTCCTCTGACCACTTCTCTGGATTCATTCTCCATTTGTTCAAAGAAATTAAATCTTCTTCCTTAATATAACTTTCTTCCTTAGCTGTTTCAATTAAGGTGTCATAGTTTGTAATTGTTGCTAAAGGAACATCTTTTTCTTTAAAAGCTGCTTCAGAAACATCCAATCCATAAGTGAAGATTGCTACCATTCCTTTAACAATGCAACCTGCTTCTCTTAAAGTGTCAACAACTTGTAAGCTGCTTTTGCCTGTAGAAATCAAATCTTCAATAACAAGAACTGTTTGTCCTGCTTTAATATCTCCTTCAATTTTATTTGTAAGTCCATGTTGTTTTTCTTGAGGACGAACATAAATAAAAGGTTTGCCCAAATCTTGAGCAACCAAAACTCCTTGAGCAATTCCTCCAGTTGCAACTCCAGCAATTACATCAACTTCAGCAAAATTTTCATTTATTTTTGAAACAAATTGCTGACGAATAAAAGTTCTTATCTCTGGATAAGAAAGAGTTACACGATTATCGCAATAAATTGGAGATTTTCTTCCTGAAGCCCATGTAAATGGATTTTCATTATTCAATTTAATTGCTTTAATTTGCAAAAGGAATCGAGAGGCCTGTATGGCTGTATCATTATTAACTTTCATAATGCAAAAATATAACATTTTCACTAAATACCATAGCGTTTTGATAACAAATCAACCGCTTAAAATACTAAACGTTGAAGGTAAACAAATTATTGAGTGTAATAAAAATAATTTTCTCCAAATTCCATTTTCATCCCTTTTGGAAGAAAAGCCAAATAAGAAATCAATAATAGTATATGTTACTGACATAGATGCATCTATTGTGTTTATGCATGTAATAAAAAACTATGTTTTTGTTCAGGCAGCAGGAGGATTAGTAAGAAATCTTAATGATGAATTATTATTTATTTTTAGGAATAGCAAATGGGATTTGCCAAAAGGACATAAAGAAGTTGGAGAGGATATTGAAGAAACAGCTTTAAGAGAAGTTAGAGAGGAGTGTGGACTAAATGATTTAGAAATTGTAAGTCCATTGGGGATAACCTACCATATTTATTACATGAATGGACGCCATGAACTTAAGGAAACACATTGGTATAATATGAAAACTACAGAAATGAATCTAATTGCCCAAAAAGAAGAAGGGATTGAAAAAGCTGTATGGATAGGAAGAGATAAAATTGATGAGGTCGTTAAAGATTGTTTTTTGAGTCTAAGAAATTTATTGGAGAATACGGAACTTTTTGATTGAAAAGGTAAAAGTGAAGAGTGAAAAGTATCTTCCCCTTTAGGGGAAGCAAATTAACCATTAATCATTAACCACTAATCACGACTCAACAAACACACTGAATGTGCTGCAACTCCTTCTTTTTTGCCTACAAAACCAAGATGTTCGGTTGTTGTAGCTTTAATGTTTATATCTTCCAAGTCAATATCCATTACCTTTGAAAGAGTTTGTTGCATTTGAGGGATATAGGATGAGATTTTTGGACTTTGAAGACAGATAATTGTATCAATGTTTTCTATCTTAAATCCTTTTTCTCTAACTTTTTCAATAGTGTCTTTAAGTAATATTTTACTGTCTATTCCTTTGAATTCTTTATTTGTATCTGGATATAAATAGCCTATATCTCTTAAAGAGGCAGCTCCAAGCAATGAATCAATAATAGCATGTATAAGTACATCAGCATCGGAGTGTCCAATTGCTCCAAAAGGACTTTCAATTTTGATTCCTCCCAAGTAGAAAGGGCAGTCTTGTTTTAATTGATGCACATCGTAGCCGATGCCAACTCTATATTTCATTGATTTATTTTCTATTTAAAGTCAAATGAAAGAGATAATCTTAAGGTATTTTTTAAAGGGTGGTTATTTCCAACTGTTGGAACAAGATATGCTATATCTAATTGCATAATATTATATTTAAATCCACCACCAAAGGTCATATATTGACGTCCACCTTTTTTAGGGTTTTCATAGAAGAATCCACCTCTAACATAAAGAAACTTGTTGTAAACCCATTCTGCACCAGCAGAAATGTTTATTTCTTGCATTTCTTCAGTAAATCCATTTGGAGCATCGTAGAATGATTGGAAAACTCCTTGCATAACTCCAACATTATTGTCATAACCTTTAACAATAACATTTGTTGAGTCATCATAAATTGCAGGTGTAGGAACCAATAGTTTGTTGAAGTCTAACAAAAGGGAAAGTGAATTAAACTGATTGAAGTCCATTGTATATCTTCCTCCAATACGTAGATTGGCTGGTTGAAATTCTTTTTGTATGGCTTGAGAATAAGAAATCTTAGAACCAAGATTTGCAATTTGAAGTCCAAGAGCAAAAGACTTGTCTTCATTTTCTCCTATTGTTTTTTGATAGTATAGGCCAATGTCTGTTCCAAATGCGTTTGCTGCATGAGTTGAGCTTGTCCCAACGTTTTGTCCTTGGGTTAAATCAGAACGAATGTATCTTCCAGTTACTGATGCTGACAAATTATCAGATAGTTTCATTGAGTAAGCAAGGTCAAGTGCAAATTCGTTTGGTTTAAAGTTACCTTTGTTTTCTGCATTAACATCATAAAAGTCTATGCTTCCTAAAGAAAAATAAGTTAATGAACCTCCAACTGCACTTCTTTCGTTTATTTTGTAGAAAGCAGAAAGATAAGAAAGGTCAATATCTCCAACCAAATCTCTAAGCCATGGAGTGTAAGAGAAGGCAACTCCTGCTGTTTTTTCTGAAAATGCCAATTTAGCTGCATTATAGTGTATTGAGTTTGCATCAGGTGTTGTTGCAGCACCAACGTCTCCCATAGCTCCAGAACGAGAATCAGGTGCAATTAAAAGTAATGGGACACCAGTGCTTATTACTCTTACTCCATCTTCAATTTTTTGACGAAGTATTACATCATTATTGTCTAATGTTTGAGCTTTTAGAGTTTTGTTGCTTATTAATGTTACAACAATTAAAAGATATAGAGCTGCTCTTTTCACTTTTGATATTTTCATTTCTGTTTTTCTCTTTTGTTAAATTGAAGTTTATAAAACGATATAAATTGAAGTTTATTATTCTTCTCTAAATTTTTTATAGGATTACTAATTTTTTTGATTCAGAGTATTCTTTTCCGCTTTCTGTATTAATTAGCATCCTGTAAATATAAATTCCTGCCTTAAGTTTTTGACCACCATCAGTTGTGCCATCCCATTGAATTGGTCCTATGGTGTATCCATTTGAAGGATTATTTACAGGAATTGTTTTAACTCTCATGCCAGCAGTGTTGAAAATATGTATTTCGGCACTTTTAATTTTAGAGTTTTGATTATGTTCTAAAAAGAAACTTGTTGAATTTTTAAATGGGTTAGGGTAGTTTTTTAGGTTAGAAAATGTCTCTTCATTTTTACTGATAACATTGAATGTTATGGTTGCTGAGGAAGAGAAATTGAATATATTCCATGCTTTTAGGGTTAGTGTGTGTTCTCCTTCGTTTAAAGAGTAGAAAGGAAATCTTATGTAACCTTTATTGGCATCAAGTTGGTCTTGTTCGAAGAAATCATTTAAAATAAAAGTGTTGGCTGCATTATCAAGGGTTGCAGTTAGGTCGTGTCCTAATCCACTTCCAACAGTGTTAATTGCAATATTGTCAGAAACAACAGCATAAAGTTCAGGATTTTCATTTGTTATTCCTCCAGAGCGGAAATTGCTATCTCCAATATATAGTTTCACAATTGGTCTTGTTTCAACGACAATAACACTATTATCAATTCCTCCAACAACAAACTTATCACAATATCCACCAGCATCAGCACTGTCAGAATAAGCATAATAGCTTAATTTTCCATAACCATAATTATAGGCAATGTCTTTTGGCATAGTGAAAGTATGTGTGAAAAGTCCATTTTCAACCTTTGTTTTTGATTTATGAAGAATGTTTTTTTGTTGTTCAAATGATAATCGAGAGCCATTATTTTCATTGTCTAAGGTGTAGTAAGTGCTTGACTTATCAAATAAAGTTATTTGAACTTCTCCGTTAAAATCACTAATGAAATTTGAATCTGCATCCATAATTTTTCCACTGATAGTAACATTTGATAAGGCTTTTAAAGTATCGTTTTCAATCTCTGGGTCAATTCCATTAATACTTGTTGTTACTACTTTGTATTGAGGTAGGCTAATCCTAAGAGCAGGGTCTCCTAAAAGAATTACGCATCTTTGGTCTGAACTAACAGGAGATATTGCTCTGTCGTTTTTAGTTACAGAATATGCTTCACCAAATGTTCTTGTTTTATGATTTTCAAGACTCTCTAATGTATATTGATGGAAACGCTGATTCATCATATCGTTTGCGTAAATTGGTCTTGAAGCAGAAATTGCTGCAATCATTCCTCCATTTTTGCTAAGTAATGAATATTCTGCTGCTGAAGGTTTGTCAACCATATCAAAACGAGCAAAAGAGCATGTTGAAGTAATCATAAGTGGCAAAGAGTTATAGTTAGTCCATCCCATTATGTCGGTAATGGTTATTAATCTTTCACTTGAGAGGTGGTCTTCAGAGCCATGTCCAACATAATTAAAAATCAAACAACCTTTTTTCATTTGCTGGTTAATTGCTTTTGAGGCATCTGGATAAGTGCTACCTGAAGAGGAGGAATATTGCTTGTAAGCATCGGAATAAATTTTAACAGCATTTATTTGAGGTTGTTGAAGTTTGGTTTGCTCAAATATGTTTTCCACATCAGCAATAAAATAATGATCTCCTGGATCTGCATCATCAGCAGTTAAAACTGAATAATTTCTCCAATCAGTAATTTTATCTTTATCTAAAATATCTTTTCTTAAAAGGTATCTTTCTGACTTATTAACCAAAATTTCTGCCTGTTCAACTGTTGAAACTGGGAAACGACCTATTCCAATCATTAAAGAATCTCTTAAAGACATACTGTAATTTCCTTTTGCATTTGGAGAAAGATAACCAATAAAATCTTCTGCAGGGAAATGTTCATCTGCTAATGATTTGTTATCCATCTGATAGGTTAAAACAAAATTATTATTATATTTTAAAATGTTCTTGTTGTCGTATGTCCCGTCTCCAAACAATAAAACATTTTTAGGATTTTTCCCTTCAGAAAGATATTTATTATAAAGCATCCTTAAATATTCCTTATAAGCTAAAAAATCAGGAGTTCCAGAAGAAAATTCATTATACACTTGTTCTGTTGTAACAACCTTTGTTTTTAAATTGTTATGTTCTTTATGAATTTTAGCCAAACGATTAGCTTGTTCAAGGAAAAGAGGATGAGTAATTATTACATAATCCACAGGTTCAGAAGCGTGAAGGTTTTGATTTATAACCTTTCCAATTGGCTTAACGGTGCTGAAATTTGAATTATAGTTAAAAACAACAACATCTCTTAAACTATCACTTAAAAGATTGAAATTATATGTCTTGTTGTTTGAGTTGTAATTCCCAATTATTTGAGTAGGGTTAATCCAATTAGTTACATCCCAAACAACAACATTATCGTTTTGAACATTTGAAATAACATTAGTTACAATTTGATTCGTTCCCAGAAATTCTGTTGTTTTATATTTTAAAATTGTAGGGAAGGAGTATTGAAGTTTTTTATCATAGTTTACTAATATGTAATCCAACCAACCTTTTGAAAGGGAATTGCCTTGAAATGTTACACTTACTTTGTTATTTACAGTCTTAATGTTATTAATTGTTTTTCTAATTGTTTTGTCATTTGGACATGGTCCTGAGTTATCAGTTTTTGGTAAAAAAGTGATAGTATCAATCATTGTGTTATTATAGTTAAACACAAATGAAGTTGTAATATCGCTTTTAACAGCAGGCTTATATTCAATAATTGCAGGCTTAACTAAATTGTTGTTTCTATCAACTAATGGTGTCCTTAAATCTAATGGATATTCTTCTGTTTTATTTACAATAAATTGTTTTCCCATCCAAAGGCGACCACTTTCATTAACATTAACCAATTCTTGTTTGGAAAGAAAATAATCTCTTGTTGAAATTGATGTAGTGTCAGCAACTAAACCTTGATTTGAAATTGAACTAATTCTTTTCTTTTGACCAATTGAGTCGCTAAAAGTAACGAAATAGTAGTATTGATCAGAATATGGATGAATATTAAAACTCCAGCAGTTTTCATTCTTATTATAATCCCATGTTGTTCCTCCTTCTCCATAAAAAATCACATAACCTCCTTGTGAGAAATTATTATTAGGGTCGTAAACATAAATTGAGTTTTCCAATAAATCGGAATAAGTGCGAAGAGAATTGTTTGAAGAAATTTGCCTTCCTCCATTACCATAGATTGATAATTTTGAAGAATTAATTTTTTCTGCAGGAACCCCCATTGCAATAAAATCATTGTAGGTTATCTTATATAACCCAGAGGAGGATATAGAAAATTTATACCAATCTCCATGTGCCAAAACAGAGGAATCGGGATAACTAATGGATTGAGCATAAAGTCCACTACTCAATGTCATAAGGCTTATAATAAGCAATTTAATAAGATTTTTCTTTCCCATAATTTGAATTAAATTTATTCAACCTCAATATAAACACGAAAAATTATTATTTATTGTTGAGTTAAATCAAAACAATAAAAATATTAATTGTACATCATAAATCTTATGGATAATTATTTTTTTCGTATTTTTGAAACTTAAAATACAATAATTCTGTATAATGGATTAAAATTCTTTATGCAAGAAAATATTTAATTGCCAATTTTATGCTTGAAAAACAATGATTAAGGAAGTAAAAAGTAAAATTTTACTCCCTATCTTATGAATCGTTTGTAATTTTTTTGTAATATTGCCAATTGAATTTATACACTATTAAGGATAAATAAACAAACTGATAATGAAAAAAATCATACTATTTACACTGATAGCATTTATGGCTTTAGTTGGTGAATTACAGGCGCAAGACCCTCATTTTTCACAATTTTATGCTAATCCACTTTATGTAAATCCTGCTTTTGCTGGTTCAAGCATATGTCCAAGATTAGGATTTACTGTTAGAGATCAGTGGCCAAGCTTAGGTGCATTTCAAACAGCAACAGTTTCTTATGACCAATATGTTGATTTTTTGAGTGGAGGTATTGGAGCAATTATTCTGGGCGATAAGTCAGGAGATGCTTTCCGTGCAACTTCATTTTCATTGATGTATTCATTAAGACTAAAATTGACTCGAAAAATAAATATAAATCTTGCTCTTCAAGCTTCAGTTGCAAATAGGAGTTTGGATTTCACTAATTTGACTTTTGCAGATATGATTGACCCTCGTTATGGATTTATTTATTCAACTCAAGCTCAAGTTCCACCAAGTTTAAGCAATACTTACGCTGACTTTGCTGCAGGAACAGTTGTTTATGGTGAAAACTGGTATGGAGGTGCTGCTTTTGCTCATTTAACTCAACCAGATGATGGATTTGTTTCTTATAATAGATTGCCACTGAAAGTAACTATTCATGGAGGTGCGAAATTTAATATAAGCAGAGATAAAAGAAGAACAAATGCTTTCTTTGGAGCTCCAATAATATCTCCAAATGTAATTTATAACATGCAAGGAAAATTTCATGACCTTAACTATGGACTATATTTAGATTGGTCTCCATTTATTGTTGGTGCATGGTTCCGTCAAGGCTTTGAAAATCCTGATGCTTTTGTTTTTATGGCTGGAGTACAACATGGAATGTTTAAGATTGGATATAGTTACGACATAACAGTGTCTTCTCTTTCTAATGTTTCAGGAGGAGCTCATGAAATTTCACTTGGAGTACAATTTAATTGCCCAGAAAAACGTAAGAAGTTAAAATCAATAGACTGTCCTACTTTCTAAGAGAAAGCTGTAACAAAAATTGCTAAACAATAGTATAAGAGAGAAAGTATAAAGTTAAGAATAATAATAAAAATATATTTTGTATGAAAAAAAGTGCATTCAAAAAGATTTTATTTAGCATAGCAATAGTAACACTACTGTTTGGTTGTAAAGGAAACCCTAACGTTTCTACAACAACTGGATGGAATTATGATGACCCTGCTTGGGGAGGATTTGAATCTGCTATGCCTAATGATCAATTAGACCCTAACGGAATGGTATTTGTAGAGGGAGGAACATATGTTATGGGACAAACTACTGATAATGTACGTAAGGAATGGGATAATCAACCTCGTAGAGCTACAGTTTCATCTTTCTATATGGATGAATGTGAAGTTTCAAACCAAGATTATAGAGAATACTTGTATTGGTTGCAAAGAGCTTATGGTAATGACTATCCAGAATATGTTAAGAAAGCATTGCCTGATACTCTTGTATGGAGATCTAAATTAGCTTTAGACGAAGCTTATGTTGAAAACTATTTCCGTCATCCAAACTATGCTGATTTCCCTGTTGTTGGAGTTTCATGGCTTCAAGCAGTTGAATATGCAAATTGGAGAACTGACCGTGTAAATGAAAGAATATTGGTTGATAATGGATATTTGGAATTAGACTTAGATGGTCAAGGAGACAATACTTTCAACACTGATGCTTATTATGCAGGATTATATGAAGGATTGGTTTTGGAAGAAAAACAAAATTTAGACCCAAGTTCTGAAGGAACAAGAAAGATTAAAATTGAAGACGGACTTTTATTACCTAAGTTCCGTTTACCAACCGAAGCAGAATGGGAATTTGCCGCTTATGCTCTAATTGGAAATAGCTATGATGAAAGAATTGTTGAAAGAAGAATTTACCCTTGGAATGGCTATCAAGTTAGAACAGACGATAAGAAATATTATGGTGAAATGTTAGCAAATTTCAAACGTACTAAGGGAGATGCAATGGGAACAGCAGGAGCTTTAAATGACCATTGGGAATACACTGCACCAGTAGCGTTCTATTTCCCTAACGATTACGGTTTATATAATATGGCAGGTAACGTTGCTGAATGGTGTTTGGATGTTTATCGTCCTTCAACAGGTCAAGATGCAGAAGACATTAACCCATTCCGTGGAAATGTTTATATAACTAAGGTTTTGGATGCTGACGGAATGATTTCAGAAAAAGACTCTTTAGGCAGAATTAGCTATAGAGAAGTAACCGTTGCTGAAAACATTAATCGTACAAATTACAAACAAGCAGATAACATTAACTATCTTGATGGTGACCTTCGTTCTCAACTAACTGATCAATGGAAAAAAGAACAAACAGAAGGAGAAGATGTTGTTACTTATGAAGAAGACCCAGAAGCACAACCAGTGTCTGAATCAAATAAAATGTATGAATATGGAGTTACTTCATTAATTACAGATAAGGTAAGAGTTGTTAAGGGTGGTTCATGGAAAGACAGAGCATTCTATTTAAGCCCAGGACAAAGAAGATTCTTAGACCAAACTAAGAGCACAGATTGGATTGGTTTCCGTTGTGCTATGGATCAACTTGGATCAAAAAGTTTATACTAATACATAATTATATATGATAAGAGGTCTCACCTTAAAGGTGAGACTTTTTTTATATCAAATTTTTTCCTAATTTCGCAACTTCATTATGACAAAGAAATACGAACAAATATTAGAAGATTTTCAAACCAAAAACTTTTCACCAATCTATGTTTTAACTGGAGATGAGCCTTTCTATATTGATGCTTTGTCTGAAAAGTTTGATTCTTCTCTTTTGGATGAAAGCGAAAAAGACTTTAATCAAACAGTGCTTTATGGAAGAGATATAACAATTGATGATATTATTTCCAATGCCAAGCTTTATCCCATGATGTCGGACTATAGATTAGTTTTGGTTCGCGAGGCACAAGATATTGATAAAAAAGATTGGTCAAAATTTGATTCCTATTTCAATAATCCTATACCAACAACAGTTATAGTTATATGTTATAAGTATAAGAGCATAGATAAGTCTTTCTTGAAGAAGGTTGATAAGGCAGGTGCTGTTTTTGAAAGCAAGAAACTTTACGATAGTGCAATACCTCAATGGATAGTTAATTATGCAAAGTCAATAGGTTTGAAAATAAATCCTTATGGCTCACAGATTATTGCAGACTACTTGGGAAACAATTTAGAGAAAATTGCAAACGAACTCTCCAAACTAAAGCTTAACCTAAAACAAGACGAAGAGATAACAATCAATCATATTGAGCAATATATTGGAATAAGTAAGGATTTTAATGTATTTGAATTGCAAAAAGCCTTAGCCACAAGGGATGTGCTTTCAGCAAATAGAATAATCAACTATTTTGATGCCAATCCAAAGGAAAACCCAATTCAAATAGTATTTCCGTCACTTTTGTCCTATTTCACAAAGGTTATAATAGCCTCACAAGTAAAAGACAAAACACCCGATAATGTAGCTAAAGCAATTGGCGTAAACAAATTCTTCGTTAAAGAATATATCACTGCAATAAACAACTATAGCTTAGATAAACTCTTTCAAATAATAGCACTTTTAAGAGAATATGACCTAAAGTCAAAAGGCTTAGACGTTGCACCCAATGTTTCAAATGGCGATTTATTAAAAGAATTAGTATTCAAAATAACTCATTAAATTACAACGTACCAAAAATAATTATTTTTAACACTTTATCCGTATGAAAAAACAATCCATTTTCCTCCTTCTTGCCTTTCTCTTTTTCTCTTTAGCCACTTTTGCGCAAACAGGAATGATTAAAGGTTTCGTTTACGATAAAAAATCAGGCGAGCCAGTTATGTTTTCCAATGTTATCCTTCAAAAAACCAACTATGGCTCAACGACTGACGATAATGGATATTTCGTAATCAACAAAGTACCAAAAGGAGACTACACTCTTAGGGTAAGTTTTATGGGCTATGTTGAAAAGCTAATCCCCGTTTCAGTGAAAAGTGGAGGAATACTTTCATTGAGAATTGAGTTAGATCCAAGCTCCAAAATGCTTGATGCCGTTGTTATAAATGCAGAAAGACAAGCAGCAAAAACAGAAAGTCAGGTTTCGGTTGAGAAAATAACTCCCAAAGAAATAACACAAATGCCTTCAATTGGAGGAAATGCCGATTTGGCTCAATATATGCAGGTTTTACCAGGAGTAATCTTCACCGGTGACCAGGGAGGACAGCTCTACATTAGAGGAGGTTCAGCCATTCAAAACAAAGTGCTCTTAGACGGAATGATAATCTATAATCCTTTCCATTCCATTGGACTATTCTCAGTTTTTGAAACAGACATCATACGCTCAGCTGATATATTCACTGGAGGATTTGGAGCAAAATATGGAGGAGCTCTTTCTTCCATTATGGACATAAACACAAGAGAAGGAAACAAAAAAGAAATTCATGGCAAAATAGGAGGAAGCACCTTTGGAGCAAACATAATGGTTGAAGGACCAATCATAAAACAAGACTCCTCAAGAGAAATGGCACTTTCCTATCTCTTCACAGCAAAAAACTCCTATCTCTCTCAAACCTCCAAGTCCATTTACTCCTATATCTATGGTTCACTTCCATACGACTTCTTAGACCTTTATGGAAAAATATCACTTAGTGGATATAATGGTTCAAAAATAAATCTCTTTGGCTTTAACTTCACAGACAAAGTAAATCAATATAAATCAATTGCCAATTACGACTGGACTAACAAAGGCTTTGGAGCCAATTTTCTACTCCTTCCAGGCAACACCACAGCACTTGTGGAAGGATTATTGTCCTATTCCGACTACACTGTAAATATGGAAGAAACAACTACCAAAAATGCCAAGTCAAGTAATATTGGAGGATTTAATGTAGGACTATCAGCAACCAATTTCTTTGGAGAAAACAAATTAATCTACGGTTTTGAAATGATAGGCTCCACAACCAACACCAGCGTAACCCAAAATGACTCCCTAACATCAAAAACCACAAACAACACCAATTACTCAACAGAAGCAGGAGTGTACATACTCTTCAAAGGAATTTGGGGCAAGTTTCTTTATGAACCAAGCTTTAGAATAAACTACTATGGCACACTAAGCAAAGGCTCACCAGAACCACGACTTGCACTAAAATACAACCTGACTGATCGCATACGATTGAAAGCAGCAACAGGAAAATACTCGCAAATATTTATTGATACAAAACCTAATTACGATATAGTAAACCTCTTCACAGGCTATTTAACCATAGACCCAGAAATGATGAATATTGTAACGCAATATAAAGGACAAGAAATAACATCATATATTCAAACCTCCAACCACTATATCTTTGGAATAGAATATGACCTAAACCAACGTATAACCCTCAATATTGAAGGTTATTACAAAACAATGGAAGGACTAATATCTCTTAATAGATACAAACTATTTCCTGATGACCAAGAACATAGTTCTATTGGCACAAGTCCAAAACCTGAATATATGAAAAAAGACTATCAAGTTGAAAATGGAGAAGCCTATGGAGTAGACTTTAGTGCAAAATATGATGATGGAAGACTTTATGTTTGGACAGTTTATTCATATGGAAAAGTGGTTAGAGAAGATGAAATGCTTGAGTATGCACCACACTACGACAGAAGACATAATGTGAACGTATTGCTATCCTACCAATTAGGGCTTTCACGCTCATGGGAAGTAAGCCTAAGGTGGAACTATGGAAGTGGATTCCCATTCACCCCTAACAAAGGAGGACAAGAACTCTTAGACTTCCAGTCAGGCATCAACTACGATTATTTATATGCCAATGGCTCACTTCAAATGATACTTGGCGACTACAACTCCAAACGCCTTCCTGAATATCACCGTTTAGACCTGTCAATAAAGAAACGATTTGAAATTAAAAGAGCAATCTTTGAACTTAACCTAAGCGTAACCAACCTCTACGACCGCAACAACCTATTCTATCAAGACAGAATAACAGGTCAAAGAGTTGACCAACTACCAATAATGCCAAGCTTCGGCCTAAACGTTAGTTTCTAAAGTTTTTTTTCTTTGACTTTGTCTTTTCTTTGAAAAGGCACAATTAATAATAAATATAAAATTGAAAATCTTAGAAATATGTTAGGGGATAATAATATTCGTAAAACTAATCTGAAGATTTTATTCAAACAAATAAATTCTTCAATAATAGACTTATTATTTGTAATTCTATTATCAATATTGATTCTAATATCTCTTAGCAATTTCTCTGGATTTGTTTTTTCTAATTTTGGAGTACCAGAAAACCCTTTTTTAAATGATAATGTTTTTAGAAAATTTCTAAAGTCAATATTTAAAATTGTACTTATTAGTTCTCTCTTTAATTATCTGTTCTGTATTATATTGAAAAAGGAATCATTTGCGGAAATGATTTGTAAACTTAGAATTAAAGAAAATTATAAGTTAAAAATATTTCTAATTAAAGGATTGACAAAATATATGTTTGTATATTTTATTCCTATGACATTATTTATTTTTAATGTTTTTAACCTTCAAACTATATTAATATATTGGATAATACTTCTTTTTATAAGAATATTATTTCTGCTAATTTTTAAGCAAAACATTTTTGATGCTATTTATAGAATTGAAATTGAAATAGCTCCAAATACTGATTCTAAAAGAATAAAAATAAGCTCCATTTTAATATCAACAATAATTGATGCTGGAGTTATTTACTCTATATCTTATCTTTTACACACAGTTTTATTGTCTTTTATATATACTGATTTTTTTAATTTTCTTATCATAACTTGGATTGCATATCAGTTGTTATCCTTAATTTTTAAAGGAAGGACATTTGGCAAACTAATAGTTGGAATTAGTTATAAATTAAATAATGAAGAAAATAATTTAAAAGGAAGATTATTACTTTGTGCATTAAATAAAATAATATTTGTTGTTCTTATTCCTTATATTATCATTTACTTATTGGGTATAAGAGAACCATTTGCTATTTTTATGAATATTCTTTTTTTCTTATCATATTTTTCACTTGCCTTCTATATTATAGAGAGAGAAAAGTTTTGGGATAAGTTGTCAGGAATAAGTGCTTTTTATTCAAATGACAAAATAAGTAAAAAAGTTTTTTCCTATCTATTTTTATGTATAATACTGCTTTCTTCTTTCTTTATCTCACAGAATATTAATAATAAAATTCAAAATAATAATAATAAAACATTCGGTTTCAACTATCCATATTTATTTACTCAGAATAAAAATTATAATTCTTATAAAGAACATGCAGAGTGGATAAAGCAACAACCATTGTCAGCAAAAGAATATATACTTAATTTATATAAGAAATATGATGTTGTAGTCCTTCATGAAAAATATCATCAAGAAAGGACTCAATGGGACTTTATCACAGAAGTTGTAAAAGATACATCTTTCATTAATAATGTAGGAGTTATTTTTACTGAATATGGAAGCGTAGAGCATCAAGAAAAATTAGATAGTTTCTTGCTTCAAAAATTTAATTCAGAAGAGAAATTGGAAAAAGAGACTGCATGTTTGATGACATTTATGACTTCTGGTTATTATTATTTTCTTAAGGATGTTAATTTATTAAATAATACTTTAGCCGATAGTTTAAAAGTAAGAGTCCGATTTACAGACAATATAGATTGGGATTATTTTACCAAAAGAAACAGAATGGATATTCCAAATATTGAAAACCGAGATAGTTTAATGGCTCAAGTAGTAGTTGACTGGTATAAAAAACAAACGCAGAATAAACAGAAAAATAAATGTTTAGTTATAACAAATTACCGTCATGCTTTTGGGTATCCAGAAGGAAAGGAGATATTTAACAATAAACGATATAGCCGTTTATATTTTGGCAATGAAGCACAATATCTATTTGAAGCTATTCCAAATAAAACAGCCAATGTCCTACAAGCAGGAGCACCATTAAATAATAGTCGAATGTTTTTTATACCTTTAAATCAGCCTATAAATTCAGGAATTTGGGATGCTGCCTTTAAAGCCAATAATTATAAACAAGTAGGTTTTGATTTAGCAGGTAGTCCATTTGGAAATGATAAATTTGACATGTATCCATTAAGAGGAGAAAAAATAAAATATGGATATAAAGATTTCTTTACAGGATTAATTTTTGATAAACCATATGAAATGCTTGAAACAAGTGGTTACCCTTATATTGAATATGCAGCAAATAGAGAAATGCAAATAAAGAAAAGTGATCCTAAATTCAAATCAAAAAACATAGATTATTCTTTATTAAAATATTATAAGGATATATCTTCTGAAAGAGAAAGTTTTGTTAAATCAGTGACTTTTTTATCTATTCCTAATTATATGGGAATAATAATATTAATATTATCTACTGCCTTATCATTATTATTTTCTACTTATTATTTAATTGTAAAACTAATAAAAGGAGATAAAAATAAAACATCCATAGAGTAACACAACTTATCTTAAAATATATCAATCATAATGAAAAATAAGTCCTTCATATTTGGAAATATGTCCATCATATTTTTATTTATGTCCTTTATATTTTTATTTATGAAGGACTTATTTTTCATTATGATTGACTTTTTTTCTAACTCCTTACTTTAATTTTTTCTTCCTTTCCTTTATTAAATTCTTTCTTTACTTTAATTTACTGAAGTAAGGTTTTATTTTACTGAAATAGCATTCAGTTTTACTGAAATAAACTTTTCACTTTTCAATTAAAAGAAAGAATTAAAAAAGTTACCCAAGTTACCTTGAGTTACCTAAGTTACCAATAAAAAAAGTTTTTTTTAAAATAAATAACTAAAGTTCTAAAAAATGGGTAACTTAAGGTAACTTAGGTAACTTTTTTGAGAGAAATTTATTTTTGGTTGTACGTGATATGAATTATCGACTTGTCGCTTGCCTTAGCAAGTTATCGGCTTGCTGCTTGTTAAAACAAGAATCCTGTACTATGTAATAATTATGATTTTCAATCCGAAACTTTAATTAAAATAAAAGGGAATAAAAAAACGAAAGTGAAATATTAAACTTCACTTCCGCTTTAAATGTTTTCACAACGGAATAATCCTTATTGTGAATTGCTTTAAGTTTGTCTGGCAAAGATAATAAAAAAACTTACACTTGCAAATATATTAGAAAAAATTTGAAGATATAAAAATATATTTATACCTTTGGGCATTGAAATAACTTATGAATAATTATATATTATTATGAAAAAGATATTAGGATTAGACTTAGGAACAAATAGTATTGGATGGGCTTTAGTAAATGAAGCTGAAAATGAAAGAGAAACATCATCTATAATTAAACTTGGAGTACGAGTTAATCCTTTGACTGTTGATGAACAAAATAATTTTCAACAAGGAAAGAGTATTACAACTAATGCAGATAGAACTTCTAAACGTTCAGCAAGAAGAAGTCTTCAAAGATATAAATTAAGAAGAGAAAACTTAATTGAGTCACTAAAAGAAAATAATATTATAACTGAAAATACTATTCTCTCTGAAACTAATAATTTTTCAACATTTCAAACTTATAAACTTAGAGCAAAGGCAGCAGAAGAAAGGATAGAGTTAGAAGAGTTTGCTCGAGTATTGTTAATGATTAATAAGAAAAGGGGTTATAAAAGTTCAAGAAAACTAAAAGGACAAGATGAAGGTGAATTGGTTGATGGTATGGATGTTGCAAAGGAACTTTATAATAAAGAAATAACTCCAGGCGAATATATGCTTGAACTTTTAAATAAAGGTAAGAAAAATAAGCCTGAGTTTTATACTTCCGACCTAAAACAAGAATTTCAAAAGATTTGGGAAGCCCAAAAAATATATTATCCTGAAATACTAACTGATGAATTCCAAATACAACTCAATGGAAAGAGTAAAACTAATACCTCAAGGATTTTTTTAGCTAAATATGGAATCTATACTGCTGAAAATAAAGGAAAGGACAGAAGGTTAGAATCTTATCAATGGAGAGTGAAAGCATTAATAGAAAAAGTTGAAAAGGATGTTTTGGCATTTATTATAAGTGATTTGAATGGAATTATTAATAATACAAGTGGTTATCTTGGTGCAATTAGTGATAGGAGCAAAGAACTTTATTTTAATAAGCTTACAGTAGGGCAGTATTTAATGAGAGAATTAAATAACAATCCTCATTTTTCTTTAAAAAATAAAGTTTTTTATCGTCAAGATTATTTAGATGAGTTTGAAAAAATTTGGGAAACACAAAAAGAATTTCATTCACAACTAACTAACGAACTAAAAAAAGAGATTAGGGATATTGTTATATTCTATCAAAGAAGGTTAAAAAGTCAGAAAGGATTGATAAGCTATTGTGAATTTGAGAATGATAAAATTGAAGTAGAAATTGAAGGAAAGAAAAAAACAATTACCATAGGTTCAAAGGTATGTCCTAAGTCTTCTCCTTTATTTCAGGAATTTAAAATTTGGCAAATATTAAACAATATAAATGTAATAGATGAAAATAAAAATTCAAGAGCATTAGAACAAGAAGAAAAAGAAATATTATTCAAAGAATTAACTTTTAAAAATAAGCTATCTAAGTCAGAAGCACTTAAACTATTGTTTGAAAATCATACAAAACTTGACTTAAACTATAAAGAAATTGAAGGTAATAGGACAATCAATAATTTTTATAATGCATTTAGTCAAATTGTAGAGATGAGTGGTCATGGAGAATATGACTTTAATAAATTAGATTCAGGACAAATTATTGATTTGGTTAATTCTGTTTATAAAACCTTAGGTATTAGAGAAGATATTTTGTTTTTTGATTCAAGTTTGGAAGGAAGTGATTTTGAAAATCAGCCAATAATGAGACTTTGGCATTTATTGTATTCTTTTGAGGGAGATAATTCAAAGACAGGTATTGATAAACTATTAAATATTCTTTACAAAGAATATGGTTTTGAAAAGGATTATGCAAAAGTAATAGCAAATATAAGCTTTCAAGATGATTATAGTAGTTTAAGCTCTAAAGCAATTAAGAAAATCTTACCTCATTTAAAAGAAGGTAATGGTTATGATACTGCATGTTTGCTGGCAGGATATAGACATTCAAAAAGTTCATTAACAACAGAAGAACTTGAGAATAAACAACTGAAAGATAAGCTTGAGTTATTACCTAAGAACAGTTTGCGTAACCCAGTAGTTGAAAAGATACTAAACCAGATGGTAAATGTGGTTAATCAAGTAATTGATACTTATGGTAATCCAACAGAAATAAGAATTGAGTTAGCAAGGGATTTGAAAAACAATGCTGAGGAAAGAAAAAATATGACCGAAGCAATAAGTAGAAGTACAAAAGAACATGAGGAATATAGAGATATAATTAAAAAAGAATTTGGATTTTCAAATGTTAGTAGAAATGATATAATAAGATATAAGTTGTATTTAGAATTAAAGGATAATGGTTTTAAAACTCTATATTCTAATACTTATATCCCTCGAGAAAAAATATTTGATAAGAATTTTGACATAGAACATATTATTCCTAAAGCTAAGCTATTTGATGATTCTTTTTCTAATAAAACATTAGAGCTTAGAACTGCAAACATAGAAAAGAGCGAAATGACAGCTTATGACTATGTTAAGAATAAATATACAGAAGAGGGACTAAAAGATTACTTAAATAGAATAGATTTGCTTTATAAATCAAAGGCTATTTCAAAAACAAAGTATAATAAGTTGAAGATGCAAGCTTCTGAAATACCTTCTGACTTTATTGATCGAGACCTTAGAGATTCACAATACATTGCTAAAAAAGCTCGCCAAATTCTTCTTGAAATATCTAAAGAAGTTGTTTCTACCTCAGGACAAATTACAGATAGATTAAGAAAGGATTGGCAGTTGGTAGATATTATGAAGGAATTGAATTGGGATAAGTACGATAAGTTGGGTATGACTGAGATAGTAGAAAATAAGGATTCAGAGAGAATATATAGGATTAAGGATTGGACTAAAAGAAATGACCATCGCCACCATGCTATGGATGCCCTAACAATAGCCTTTACAAAACATAACTATATCAATTATCTTAATAATCTAAATGCAAGAGCTGATAAATCAAGTAATGCTTATGCAATAGAACAAAAAGAATTATATAGAGATTCTCATGGTAATTTAAAATTCATACCACCAATGCCTTTAAATGATTTTAGAGTGCAGGCTAAACAACATCTTGAAGATATTTTAGTATCAATTAAGGCTAAGAATAAAGTTGTAACAAGGAATATTAATACAACTAAACAAAAGGGAGGAACGAATAAGAAGCTCCAGCTAACACCAAGAGGGCAATTGCATCTTGAAACAATTTATGGAGAATTAAAACAATATGTAACTAAGGAAGAAAAGATAGGCTCAAGTTTTAATGAAGAAAAGATAAATATGGTTGCGAAGAAGTCATATAGAGAAGCTTTGTTGAAACGATTAAGAGACAATGATAATGATGCAAAGAAGGCATTCACTGGAAAGAATTCTTTGGATAAGAATCCTCTTTTTATTGATGAACTACAAACTCAAAAAGTTCCAGAGAAAGTTAAATTAGTTGAATTTGAAACTCAATACACTATTCGAAAAGATATTACTCCAGACATAAAAATTGATAAAGTTATTGATGTAGGAATTAGGAAAAAGCTTAAAGATAGATTGAAACAATATGACAATAAATCAAAAGAAGCATTTTCCAATTTGGAAGAAAACCCCATATGGCTAAATGAAGAAAAAGGGATTCAGATTAAAAGAGTTAAAATTAGTGGAGTTAGTAATGCAGTTTCATTAAGAAGTAAAAAAGATCATTTTGGAAATTTAATATTGGATAAAGAAGGTAATCCACAAAAAGTAGATTTTGTTAATACTGGCAATAATCACCATGTTGCTATTTATAAAGATGAAAAAGGAAACCTACAAGAGAATGTAATTTCTTTTTTTGAAGCAACTGCAAGAGCAAATGCGGATATACCAATTATTGATAAATCCTTTAATCTTGATAAAGGATGGCAATTCCTATTTACAATGAAACAAAACGAGTACTTTGTCTTTCCTAATGAAAAAACTGGATTTAATCCAAAAGAAATAGACCTATTCAACCCAATAAACTATTCATTAATTAGTCCTAATCTATTTAGAGTACAAAAGTTATCTACCAAGGATTATTCTTTTAGACATCATTTAGAAACAAGTGTTATTGAAAACTCTCAATTAAAAGGGATTACTTGGTTGAGGTTAGGCTTATCTGGTATTAAAGATATTGTAAAAGTTAGGGTTAATCATATTGGACAAATTGTTGGAGTAGGAGAGTATTAATTTATGATTAAACGCACACTATACTTTGGTTCTGGAGCTTATCTTAGTGTTAAAGATAAACAGTTAGTTGTGCAATTAGCCGAAGATAAAACCAATACTAAAAAGACAATGTCTATTGAAGATATTGGAGTAGTTGTTTTAGATAATCCTCAAATTACTATAACTCAAAGTGTATTAGTTCAATTACTTGAGAATAATGTAGCAATTATAACATGCGATCGATTTCATCATCCAATAGGGCTTCAATTATGTTTGGATAGTAATACAATACAGAGTGAACGATTCCAAACTCAAATTTATTCTTCCGAAAGTTTGAAAAAGAATCTTTGGCAACAGACTATTGTAAGTAAGATTTATAATCAAGCAATGGTATTAAAAGAGTTTGATGTTCCAATAAGAAATATGATTACATGGTCAAACTCTGTTTTGAGTGGAGATAGTAAGAATCATGAAGCAAGAGCAGCTGCTTATTATTGGAAAAACTTATTAGAAAGTCATGATAATTTTAAAAGAGAACGTTTTGGAGAATATCCAAATAACTTCTTTAACTATGCCTATGCAATACTCAGAGCCATAACTGCTCGTTCTTTAATTGGCTCAGGTCTATTACCAACACTTGGAATTCATCATAAGAATAGATATAATTCTTATTGTTTGGCAGATGATATAATGGAGCCTTATAGACCATTTGCTGATAAATTAATTATTGATATTATTAGAAAATATCCACAAGAAGAAACTTTAACAACTCAAATCAAACAAGAAATCTTAAAGCTACCTATTATTGATGTTGAGATAAATAAAAAAACAAGCCCATTGCAAATTGCTATGCAAGAAACAACTTCATCGCTTGCTCAATGTTATAATTCAACAAGAAGAAAAATTAAATATCCAATTTTTGGAACAACGATTTAACGCTTATAAAATAATGTGGGTTTTAGTACTATTTGATTTGCCGACTGAAACAAAAGCAGATAGGAAGAATTATGCTAATTTTAGAAAAGAATTATTGAAAGATGGTTTTACAATGTTTCAATTTTCAATCTACTTGCGTCATTGTCCATCCAAAGAAAATGCAGATGTTCATATTGCAAGGGTTAAAAGGTTGTTGCCTAACTATGGGAATATAGGAATACTTTGTATAACTGATAAACAATTTGGTAATATGGAAATCTTTTTTGGAAAGCAACTCAAAGAAAATCCTAATGTTGTTCAGCAATTGGAAATGTTTTAAGAATAATTAACTATAAATTAATGCTTATTAACTATTTTTGCTTTAAAAAACTACTCGAAAAATAAATTTTTACTCTAAAAAAAGAACTAAAAATAAAAGTTTAGGAATAATAAAAACCTAAACTTTTATCTTTTAATTGAGTTTGAATGTTGATTTAATAAATCCTAAACTCTTTTGTAATAGCTTAAAATACATTTGCTTAAAGTACCCTCTGTTGTTGAACTAAAGCAAAGATACAAACTTAAAAGCAATTCACAACAAAGACTGATGGATTAGTAGCTTCTCCTAAGTTGTTGAACTAAAGCAAAGATACAAACTTAAAAGCAATTCACAACACTGTTGCTGAGGGAGCAGACGAATTAATTGTTGTTGAACTAAAGCAAAGATACAAACTTAAAAGCAATTCACAACACTCGACCAAATAAGTCAAAATAAGGAAGAGTTGTTGAACTAAAGCAAAGATACAAACTTAAAAGCAATTCACAACTCAAGACCTAAAGAGGATTTAGATATTATTGTTGTTGAACTAAAGCAAAGATACAAACTTAAAAGCAATTCACAACATATAGTGCTTCTATGGCTAAAACAAGGTTGTTGTTGAACTAAAGCAAAGATACAAACTTAAAAGCAATTCACAACCACATAGTTTACGGCTCAACAACATACACAGTTGTTGAACTAAAGCAAAGATACAAACTTAAAAGCAATTCACAACCGTGTGTCAAGTGTAATTGTACATTAATAGGTTGTTGAACTAAAGCAAAGATACAAACTTAAAAGCAATTCACAACTATTTTCTCGATTGGATGATAAAAGAACTGGTTGTTGAACTAAAGCAAAGATACAAACTTAAAAGCAATTCACAACTACTGATATAGTTATGATTTTCAAGGAAGAGTTGTTGAACTAAAGCAAAGATACAAACTTAAAAGCAATTCACAACGAATCTGGCAATGCTAATCTGTTTGCTATGGTTGTTGAACTAAAGCAAAGATACAAACTTAAAAGCAATTCACAACATGTGGTTGTATTGCCCACCATTATAGGGGGTTGTTGAACTAAAGCAAAGATACAAACTTAAAAGCAATTCACAACTTCAGATTAATAATTTAAAAAACTACTACTGTTGTTGAACTAAAGCAAAGATACAAACTTAAAAGCAATTCACAACAGGAGCGTGGTAAACTCCTGCTATGGAAAAGTTGTTGAACTAAAGCAAAGATACAAACTTAAAAGCAATTCACAACAGCTTATTAAGATATTCAGGAGAAATATTAGTTGTTGAACTAAAGCAAAGATACAAACTTAAAAGCAATTCACAACACTTATTTCAATGTGATATTTGGCATTAAGTTGTTGAACTAAAGCAAAGATACAAACTTAAAAGCAATTCACAACTGAAAATAAGTCTCGATTATTTAAAAATAAGTTGTTGAACTAAAGCAAAGATACAAACTTAAAAGCAATTCACAACAAACTCCACATTGTTCTGTTAATCTAATACGTTGTTGAACTAAAGCAAAGATACAAACTTAAAAGCAATTCACAACTGTAGAGCAATTCGGAGGGATAGGCAAGACGTTGTTGAACTAAAGCAAAGATACAAACTTAAAAGCAATTCACAACAAGAAGTGCGGATGTGTTAAATCCGCACTCGTTGTTGAACTAAAGCAAAGATACAAACTTAAAAGCAATTCACAACAGAGACGAATTGAAAAGGATGTTGCCAAAAGTTGTTGAACTAAAGCAAAGATACAAACTTAAAAGCAATTCACAACAACTGAGCGTTGAACTCTTCTAAATCGTATGTTGTTGAACTAAAGCAAAGATACAAACTTAAAAGCAATTCACAACTCTCAACTCTTAGCATAGTATCAGCCAAGCGTTGTTGAACTAAAGCAAAGATACAAACTTAAAAGCAATTCACAACTTTGTTCTCACAGTATGTGTAATACTCCTTGTTGTTGAACTAAAGCAAAGATACAAACTTAAAAGCAATTCACAACTATGGAGAGAAGAATGATGCAACTATATATGTTGTTGAACTAAAGCAAAGATACAAACTTAAAAGCAATTCACAACATGAGGCTGGTAAGGTAAAAGCAAATATTGGTTGTTGAACTAAAGCAAAGATACAAACTTAAAAGCAATTCACAACAACCCGATAACAGTTATGTCTTCTGCATAAGTTGTTGAACTAAAGCAAAGATACAAACTTAAAAGCAATTCACAACACGCCAGGTATTAGTGCTTTACTGGTAGATGTTGTTGAACTAAAGCAAAGATACAAACTTAAAAGCAATTCACAACTTGATTTTTTTCTTTGTTCTCTTTTTGGAAGTTGTTGAACTAAAGCAAAGATACAAACTTAAAAGCAATTCACAACAATTAAGTGATGTAGAAGATAAACCTGAATGTTGTTGAACTAAAGCAAAGATACAAACTTAAAAGCAATTCACAACATTGAAGATTGCCAATGTTTCAGGTCTTAGGTTGTTGAACTAAAGCAAAGATACAAACTTAAAAGCAATTCACAACAGAAGGTAAAGAAGATATTAGTAATGATAAGTTGTTGAACTAAAGCAAAGATACAAACTTAAAAGCAATTCACAACTTCTAATTTGGAATATTCTCCTTCTGTTACGTTGTTGAACTAAAGCAAAGATACAAACTTAAAAGCAATTCACAACTTTTTAGAGATTTTACATATATAATAGCTGGTTGTTGAACTAAAGCAAAGATACAAACTTAAAAGCAATTCACAACAATCTCGTTGGGTAGTCTTTCTCGTCTATAGTTGTTGAACTAAAGCAAAGATACAAACTTAAAAGCAATTCACAACTGTCGAGTCAAGCTACTAATGTCTCCTAAAGTTGTTGAACTAAAGCAAAGATACAAACTTAAAAGCAATTCACAACTATAGCCTCTATGAGTGGACACGTTGAAGGGTTGTTGAACTAAAGCAAAGATACAAACTTAAAAGCAATTCACAACAAAGAAGCTCAAAGCCTTAATCAATTGGATGTTGTTGAACTAAAGCAAAGATACAAACTTAAAAGCAATTCACAACGAACTATCACACCATTAGTTTGTTTTATTCGTTGTTGAACTAAAGCAAAGATACAAACTTAAAAGCAATTCACAACATGATTGGGATTTTAATGTTGTCCTTGATAGTTGTTGAACTAAAGCAAAGATACAAACTTAAAAGCAATTCACAACTCCAACAGTAGGATTAAAGCCTTCTGGAATGTTGTTGAACTAAAGCAAAGATACAAACTTAAAAGCAATTCACAACTATCCCGACAAACAATTAAATTACAAGCTAGTTGTTGAACTAAAGCAAAGATACAAACTTAAAAGCAATTCACAACACCCAGACTTCACCATCCATCCACATTGCGGTTGTTGAACTAAAGCAAAGATACAAACTTAAAAGCAATTCACAACTTGAATATATTAGAGATAATCACTATTCAGTTGTTGAACTAAAGCAAAGATACAAACTTAAAAGCAATTCACAACTGCATATCACGAGTAACATCACGAAGATGAGTTGTTGAACTAAAGCAAAGATACAAACTTAAAAGCAATTCACAACTGTTAAGTTACCATATGAAGAAAGAAAACAGTTGTTGAACTAAAGCAAAGATACAAACTTAAAAGCAATTCACAACCTTCGGAATTCCTACAACCGTAGCCAGTTCGTTGTTGAACTAAAGCAAAGATACAAACTTAAAAGCAATTCATTGCAATAAAACTTTCTTTATTTTTCAAATAAAAAACTATTTCTCAAAAACTATGATATAGTTTCCAATTAAATGTTTATCTTTGAGGCGTGAAAATGATTTAAAGTTTAAATTTTTATTAGAAACTAATAATAACTTTTTCTTATGGCTAAAAATGTAATTTCCTTATTATTATTGTTTTTACTTCCTTTTGGAATTTTTGCTCAAACAAAAAAGATTGAATTTTCTTATGAACCTTTAAAGGTTATAAGTAATGATATTTATGTTGATTCGGTTATTGACTCAAGGGCTGATAAATCGTTGATTGGTTTTGCAAGTTATGATAATTTGAAGGGTAAGATTAATTTAAAGAATGGTGCAAGTGAGGCTCTCTCAGGCTTTTTTAGATTCAATTTTCCAAACTCTTATGGCAATCTTCCTGTTGTGGTTGAGATTAAGGATTTGGATGTGAGTAAAACTAAAACAGATTATTTTGACTCAATAAAAACTAATCTTAATCTTGTTATTCATTATAAGGTTAATGATTCAATTTATGCACAATATCCTTATGAGGTTTCTTCTTCAATTAATGCGAAGGATGGTTTTAAGGATATTGAGAAAGAGATTAGGAAGTGTATCGAGCATGCATTTAAGGGTTTTATTGTAGAGAATATAAAGCTTATTTATGACTACAAGTCTAAATTTAAAGATACGCAAGAGGATTCTCCTTCAAAGGCAAGGGATATTGTTGATCCTTCAATTAGTCTTAATTCAGAACAAAAATCACATAAAAATTACTCCACTGCCATTGGCTTGGTTCCAAGTATGGGTGCAACTTCTATGGGTGTTTCGCTTAGTGTTTATAGTTTTGTTAATCAAAAAGAGGATCAAAAAATTCTCTTACCTATGGTGGTAAATATTGATTATCTTATGGTAACGGATTATTTTATCAGACAATATGGTTATTATAATGCTAAATTTTCTTATTACAAATTAGGGGTGAATCCTTTATTGAGAATTTATAAGAAATCTTATTTCTCTTTTATAGGTCAGTTTGTTTTTGGCTTTGATTCAATGGGAGGGGATACAAGGTTAGTTGTAGGTTTGAATTTAGGTCAAGGATTTTATTATTTCCCGAATAAGGGTTTTTATTGCGGATTTGGTATTTATGAATATGGCTCTTCATCAAGAGTTTATCCTTTTGATTTAGGTTTGAAATTGGAGTTAGGGGTGAAGTTTTAAAATGTAAAGTATGTTAAGTGTGAGCAATTCTTATTGCTATTTATATATTATTAAATAACTTAACCATGAAAAACAAGAAAAAAAAGTTTTTTGTATCTTTCTTTATGTTTTTTGTAATCGAAGTTGTAGCAACTCCTCAAATTTCAGATAAACTTATTTACAAAGGAGATACACTTAATGTGTATTTTAATTTATCAGAAGAATTTTATAAAATTGATACAGTTATAAATGATACGCCTATCTATAATTATAGTGTATTAAATGTTAATCTCTTTGGAAAGAAAATATCTTGTGGAACAACAGCTTGTTGGAGAGGTTATAGATCAATTTGGGAGATTATAGATAATCAAATATATTTAATAGGTATTTATAGCTGTTGTTATTATGATGATTCTATTAAAGCAGATTTGAATTATTTGTTCAAAGATAAATGCATTAATGGAAAAGTAAAAGCTACATGGATTAATGGAAATTTTATATGTGGTAAGGGGGAAAGATTAATATATGACCATGATATGTATTCAGGGGGAGTTTATGAATACGATATGGAAATTAATCTTGAAAAAGGTAAACTAATAGATACAAAGCTTTATAATAATACTAAATCAAAACAATCGGACTATCCCCAAAATTCTATAAAAATGCTAAATCACATTTATAGTAATATAAATTGGGATATTCTACCACAAGAAGATACAACAATTAGAATCTTTCTTGAATTCTCAGGTAATGAATATGGAATAATTGATGAAGTGAAGATTCTGAAAGGTTTTAATGAAACTTATAATCAAGAGGCAATAAGAGTTATAAAAACTATACCTGAATGGGATATATATTATATTAAAGGTGAGTTTAAGAGGAAAGTATGGATGATGCCAATAATTTTCAGTAAAGAAAATAGAAATAAATATAAAAAATGAAAAACAAGAAAAAAAAGTTTATTGTATCTTTCTTTATTGAGCTAAATCTCATTTTCTCATTAGGTTTGATTTCTTATTATTTATTGCAATTAATTCTAAATGTTTATTTCATTTATGTATTTCTTGCTGTTGCAATCTTATATTATCTTTTCTCGTATTTTATTCTTAAGAAAACTATTTTTAAATGCTTGAATGTCAAAGTTAGCCAAAGATTAAAAATATTATTATTCCTGTTTGGAGCAAATATAATATTTTACCTTTTGGTAATGACTTTAAATAATACCCATAGTTCAAAATATAGTTTTATGGGGATGAGGTATTATCCTTATAATGTTCATTTGAAGGTTGATAAAAATGTTCAAAATAAAATAGACTTTATTCAAAATGAAAACACTTCTGCAAAAGACTATATCATCAATTTATTTGATAAATATGATGTGGTTATATTGGGAGAAAGGATTCATACAGAAAACACTCAATGGGATTTAATTTATGATATTGTTTCAGATAGGAGATTTATTGAAAAGGCAGGAAATGTTTTTACTGAAATGGGCTCTGCTGACTATCAGTATTTGGCAGATGAATATTTTTATAAAAAGTATAATTCAGAAAAAGAATTAGATAAGGCTACCACAAAATTATTTTACTTAGCGGAGGGGATTACAGAAAAGAAAAATTATTTTACTTTCTTTAAGAGGCTTAATTTATTAAATCAAACATTGCCTGATTCTTTAAAAATAAGAGAAAACTTTACTTCAATTAATCAATATCCTTTAGATATTAAAACTCCTGAAGAGTTTGAAAAACATCATAAATATTGGAATCATTTTTATGATAGCATTATGGCGGATAATGTTATTAAGGGATATGCAAGAATACAAAAGGGAGAAAAGCGAAAGAAAATATTAGTAATAACAAATTTTACTCATTCATTCAATCTCACAAAACATAAATTTAAGAATTTGAAAAATGAAACTACTTACATAATTGATTCATTAAAGGGCAGTGTTGCAAATGTATTAATAAACAGTATAGCAGCAGGAAAGAAATACTATTCTCAGTATTTTTTAGGTTCTCATAATAAAAGTTCTTGGGATAAAGCTTTTGAGTTATGTGGCAATAAAAGTATAGGTTTTGATTTGGAAGGCAGTCCTTTTGGAGAAGATCAGTTTGATATGAATTTGAATTATAGCCAATTTAAATATAAGGATGTTTACTACGGATTTGTATTCTATAAATCAAAGTTTGATTGGGTAAATTGGATAGGGAGATTTCCTTACGAGTTGTAAGATGATTTTATTGATGAATACAAAAGAAGAAACATCCTTTATGGTCAAGAGAAAGCAAACTTGTATATTAAAGAACAAAAGCAAAGCAAAGATTATGATAAGTTTGTTGAAGGCAAAATTAGTATGGACTTATTTGTATATGCTAAACAGAATATCAAACTAATAAGCTATCAACTAATTTTTATCCTTTCAAACTTTCTAATTCTTATCTTGATTTTAAGATATATCATTAAGTCGAGAAAATAATTTTAATATTTAAACAAAAAAATAGGGGCAAATGAAAAATTTGTCCCTATCTTATTTTATTCTGTTGTATTAAAGTCTTTATTTTATTCTTTCAGAATATTCAGATGTTCTTGTGTCAACCTTAATTCTTTCTCCTGTTTCAATGAAAAGAGGAACTCTAATTTTTGCTCCTGTTTCAACTGTTGCTTCTTTGGTTGCATTGGTTGCTGTGTTGCCTTTTACTCCGGGTTCAGTGTAGGTTATTTCCATTTCAACAAATGGTGGCAATTCGCAAGAAAGTGGTGTTTCTGTGTCTGCATGAACAATCATTTCAACGTATTGTCCTTCTTTTAAGAATTGTGGAGCGTTGATGATTTCTTCTTGAATTGATATTTGTTCAAAATCTTCAGTATGCATAAAATTATATCCAGAATCATCTTTATAAAGGAATGTGTAAGGACGACGTTCAATACGAGCTACGTCAATTTTTGTTCCTGCCAAAAAAGAATGTTCTAATGTTCTTCCTGTTTTGAAACTTTTTAGTCTTGTACGAACAAATGTATTTCCTTTACCTGGTTTAACATGTAAGAATTCAACTACTGAAAGCAAATCTCCATTCATTTCAATACATAGTCCATTTTTAATATCTGCTGTTGTTGCCATAAAAAAGTTTGGTTTTTTTAATTATTTTTTATCTTCTTCTTTTCTTAGTTCTTCAATTCTGCTTTTCAAAAATTCATTTTCCTCTGTTAGGTCTTTATGAAATTTTTGATAGTAGTTTGCCTTTAGTGTGCTGCCAACCATTCTCAAAATACATACTCCCAAAAGCAGGGTAAGTGTTATTTCTGAGCTTGGTTTTAGAAAAATATAGTATCCTATTATTCCAATTATTCCTAAGTAGGATAATAAATCTAATAGTTTTGAGACTTTAATTGCATTCATATTTAATAATGTTCAATAGATTGCAAAATTACTCCTTTTTCCCTTTTTAACAAAATATTTGAATAAATGATGAATTTTTTATCTATATTTGCAAGTTGACAAATAGAGTAAAATAGTATTAAACCTATAAACTATGAAGAGAATATTCTTGTATATTATTGTGAGTTTAATTGCCATGAGTGGCTTTTCACAAAATGTTGTTGATCTTGATGACCAAAAACTTACTGACTTTACTAATAAACTGATTAATCTTCCTTTCTCCGAAAGAGATGTTATTGTTAAGGCTTGTGAGGTGTTTGAAAAAGATTTTGCTAACGATCCTTATGTGGCAGATTGGGCATTTCAAATTCTTTACTACTACCATGAAATTAGTTGTGAGGACAAAACAGTAACGCTTCATAAAACTTTCTCCGATAAAGAAATTAGAGGATATTTCCATAAAGATATTTGGGTATTACCTACTCTTAAATCTAATATTGCTTCTTTCATCACTGAATATGCAAAATGGGGTTATAGAATTTCTTCCGATGAGGATACTTCCTATGCTATGGAAGTGGATTCAACCTATTTGATTAAACGTCTTTCAAAATATCTTTCAACTGATTATGCTTACTACTTCACCAACTATGTTGCTGATTTAGGTGTTACTCCTTATTGGCACTGCACTTTAAATGTTCCTATATCTGAAATTATGAGAAGAGTTCAGTGGAGAGATTTATTGCTTGACAGAAATCCTGATTTTGTTAGAAATGATTTAGTTAATCGTGAAATACAACACCTTCTCTTTTCCGTAACCAAAGGTTTAGAGTATACTCCAATTTATGGTGAAAATGCAGATGAAATGAAGGTTCACGACCCAAGAGAGGGATTTGATTTTACTAAAATTGCAAATGAGTCAGAAATAATTTTACCTCAATATAAAGATGCAATTCAAGCATATTATAGAACTTATCCTGAAACCACTTGGGGTTTGTATTTAACTGAATTTATGCATCGCTTAGCCCTTAATAAGTATCGTTTCTCTAACGAAATTGATGAATTTGTTTTAGAAAAACTTTTCCCAAGCAACAGAAAAAACATAGATCCTTTGTTAAAATATAAGGATATGCTTATTGACAATTTAATGGATTAATAATGAAAAAGCTTTTTTTTATTCTTTTGTGCATTTTTTGCACACAAAATATCATTGCCCAAAAGCAAATAACCCTTGAAGACATTTGGTCAAAAGGAACATTTAGAGCAAAATCAATTAATGAAATACGCTCAATGAAAAATGGAGAAGACTATTGTGTTCTTACTCCCAATGGTATTGAAAAATATCAATATCAAACAGGTAAAAAAACTGATACCATAATGGATTTCACTTCTTTAGACTTTGGCAACAATAGTAAGAAGAATATGGTTATTGATTACAACTTTTCTCAAGATGAGAAGAAGGTTTTAATTGCTGTTAATCCTGATTTTATTTATCGCTATTCATTTTATGCTGATTATTATATCTACGAAATAGAAACAAAAGCATTCTATCCTCTTAATGTTGATGGAAAACAACGTTTGGCTGATTTTTCTCCTGATGGTAAAAAGGTGTCATGGATAAGAGATAATAATCTTTTCATTACTGACATTTCAACTGCTGAAAGAAAAGTTACTCAACTTACTAAGGATGGAGCGTTCAATAAGGTTATTTATGGAACTTCCGACTGGGTTTATGAAGAAGAACTTGCTTTGGTGAAAGGCTATGCATGGAATAAGACCAGCAACAAACTTGCTTACTATCGTTTTGATGAATCAAATGTAAAGGAGTATTCAATGCAAGTTTGGGGAGAACTTTATCCTCAAAACTACACTTTCAAATATCCAAAGGCAGGAGAAGATAATTCTATTGTAGATATTTTTGTTTATGACTTATCAACTCAAGATCACAAACAAGTTGATTTAGGACAAGACAAGAATTACTACTTGCCAAGAATACAATGGTCAAAAAATGAAAATCAACTTATTATTCATAAGCTAAATAGACTTCAAAATCAATATGATATTTTTTCTGTAAACACTAATGACTATAAATTAGAAACTCTTTATTCTGAAACTAACAAATATTATATCGGTGAACCTCAAGAGGTAACTTTCCTTGATGATAATTCTGCTTTTATTCTCCAGTCAGAAAGAAATGGTTACTCACATTTCTATTTGGTTAATATGAAAGATAAATCTGTTTCACCAATTACTTCAGGTAACTACGATACAGATAAATTATGTTATGTAGATCAAAAAGAAAAGAAGATATACTACACCGCTGCTGAAAGTTCTGCCATAAACAGAGAATTATGTGTTATTAATTTCAATGGAAAAAGAAAGAAAACAATCTCTAAGCAAGAAGGAACAAATGATGCAGACTTTAGTAAGAATGGAAAATATTACATAGGTACTTATTCAAGTGCATATACTCCAAATGTATTTACTGTAAATAATCAAAAAGGAGAGGTACTAATCACTTTGGAAGATAACTCAGCCCTAAAAGATAGTTTGAAACTTTATTCTTCTGAGAAAAAAGAGTTTGGAAGCTTCAACACTTCAACAGGAGTAAGCCTTAACTACTGGATGATTAAACCTTCAAAAATGGAAGAAGGAAAGAAATATCCTGTTTTGTTTTATGTTTATGGAGGACCTGCAAGTCAAGAAGTTTTAAATTCTCAAAGAAGAGCAACAGATATGTATTGGGGAATGATGTTAGCTCAACAGGATTATATAACAATTTGTGTTGACCCTCGAGGAACAGGAATGAAAGGACAAGAGTTTCGCAAGTGTACTTATTTGGAATTAGGAAAATATGAAACAGAAGATATGATTGAAGCTGCTAAGTATTTTGGCGAATTAAGTTATATTGACAAAAATCGTATGGGAGTTTTTGGATGGAGCTATGGAGGATATATGTCAACACTTGCCATTACCAAAGGAGCTGACTATTTCAAAACTGCAATTGCGGTTGCTCCAGTAACTAATTGGAGATATTATGACAATATCTACACTGAAAGATTTATGCGTACTCCTCAAGAAAATGGTAAAAACTACGATATTAACTCTCCAATAAATCATGTTGAAAAATTAAAAGGTAATTATCTTTTAATTCATGGTACTGCTGATGATAATGTTCATATTCAAAATTCAATGGACTTGGTTGATGCTTTAATAAAAGCTAATAAACATTTTGAAATGTTCTACTATCCAAACAAAAATCACAGTATTTACGGAGGAAATACTCGTTTGCATCTTTATACTACTATGACTGATTTCTTATTAAGAAAACTATAAAAAATTATGGTTAATCGTTTTCAACAATTCATAAAAGAAAATAATCTTTTTGACAAAGAACAAACAATTCTTTTAGCGGTTAGCGGAGGAATTGATTCAATGATTTTATGTGATTTGTTTTTAAAGAGCAACTTTAAATTTGCAATTGCTAATTGTAATTTCCATTTGAGAGGAGAAGAATCAAATAGAGATGAGAGATTTGTTAGGGAGTATGCTAAAAGAAACAATATTAAAATCCATGTAAAAGAATTTGATACTTATTCCTATATGAAAGAAAAAGGAAAGAGTATGCAAGTTTCTGCAAGAGAAATGCGATATAAATGGTTTTATGAACTCCTTAAAGAAGAAGGATATTCCTATATTGCAACAGGACATCATATTGACGATTCAATTGAAACTTTCTTTATGAATATTCTTCGTGGGACAGGGATTGCTGGATTGCATGGTATTTTGCAGAAAGTTAATCGTGTTATTCATCCTCTTTTATTTACAAATAGAGCAGAAATTGTAAACTATCAAAAAAGTAATAATTTAGAGTTTGTTGAAGATTCTTCAAATGCAACTACTAAATACACAAGGAATAAAATTCGTCACGAACTAATTCCTCTTGTTAAAGAGATTGCTCCAAACTTCGATAAGATTGTTAGCAAAGAAATTGAACGTTTTAGAGAAACAGAAGTTGTTTTCCGCTCTGTTATAAATGATGCTAAAACTGAGCTTTTAGAGATAGAGAATCAAACTGTAAAAATATCTATTGAAAAACTTAAAAGCTATGTTCCTCAAAAGATATTTATGTATGAAATATTAAGTGATTTTGGATTTAACGAAACCACTATCAATTCAATTGAGGATGCTCTTTTAGAAACTTCAGGCAAACAATTCTTTTCTGAAACACATAGATTGGTTAAGGATAGAGATTTTTTGTTGATTGTTAAAAATAAGCCACAAAATATTAATCAATATCTTATTGAAGAAAGTCAAGCTTCAGTATATTCTCCTATCGTTCTTCATATGGAAATCTTAAAAGATCTTCAGTATGTAAAAATTCCAAAGAATAAGGAAGTTGCCATGTTGGACTTTGATAAGTTAACTTTCCCTCTTATTCTTAGAAAATGGAAAAAAGGAGATAGTTTCTTTCCTTATGGTCTTCAAGGTGAAAAGAAAATTTCAGAATTCTATAAGAACCTTAAATACTCAATATTGGATAAAGAAAATCAATGGTTGCTTTGTTCAGGAAATGACATTGTTTGGGTTGTTGGACAGAGAATAGATGATAGATATAAGTTGACAAAATCTACAAAGACTATCTATAAAATAGAATTAGACTAAGCTTTTCTTTTAATCATCTTTATAAATCAGTAAATCAGCTTTTAAACCTATTTAATCAGCTCTACATCTTATTATACCTCCTTTTAAACTTAAAACAATGCCATTGTTTTGACATCAAAGTCTTAATTGAATTTTTTTTAATCATAGATTTTGTATGGATATATCTTATTATTATCTCTTTATAAGGGCATTTAATCTTGGCAAATCTTGTTTAATTTTAGTATAATGCCATTATATTGTCATTATAATGCCATTATACCATAACTATAATGCCATTATATCATAAGTTTAATGGCATTAAACCAAGAATATAATGGCATTAAACTAGAAACATAATGTTATTATTGTCGTTTCCTGAAATAGGTTTACACTTTTTAGGTTATTACTAATTCAAATTTACAGTTTATTTTTTTATTTCTAAAACTAGTTTATTGATAAAATTT
>Ga0316605_10000210_pt1 | contig 51233 bp, 40 predicted proteins | sample OWC_soil_day20_n_FD_207666 | JGI IMG/M metagenome (GOLD analysis project Ga0316605, IMG submission 207666) | Wetland soil microbial communities from Old Woman Creek delta, Ohio, United States - OWC_soil_day20_noCT | ecosystem: Environmental > Terrestrial > Soil > Wetlands | place: USA: Ohio...
ATGGAGAGGGTGCGTTCGATAGCCATTTAATTGCTCCGCAAAAGCTAGTCAGTTGAAAAACGGGCGATTTTAGCAGATAAGCCGGCGCAGCGCCCGGCTCACTGCCCGGCCGGCGCCGCCCCGGCTGTGGCCAGCAACGGTTCACGCAAGGTGGCAAAACTGCGCGGCGCAACGTATTGCAACAATTCCTTGCCGTCGCTATCGACCACGACATCGAGACCAAATTTCGGATACAGCAGGTGGGTCCGCTTGTCGGATAGCACCAGGCGCTCACCTGGCTGACCAAAGCGCTGGATGACCGTCCCCTCGTCCAGGTTGATCGAGGGAATGACACTGATCGCCCGGATCGGCATCCGTTCGGCCATCGCCAGATCGTCCGGGTGAAGGGTGATCTGGCGCGTCGTGCTTTCCATATGCTTGGCCTTCAGCGCCCGCTCACGCATCGCGGAAATCGCCTCTGCCGGCAGGTCGACCGTAACGATCACCCTGGCCAGCACAAAACCGAGCGCCACCTGGCGATAGTAACCTTCGAGCGAGCCGGTCTCGCCCGGGGCTGCGATGATCGCCACCTCGATATCCTCCCCGAGCCGCTGGCGCACCTCACCCAAAGTACTGACTCCGGGCTTGAGGCCGAACACGGCGCTGCCGCCCTGCCCGTCCGCTTCGATCTGCCAGGGCAGATTGCGGTTGGGGTCGACACCCTCCTGCTGACCGATCCCCGGCAACAGGAAAGGCACCACCAGGGCGACGACAACGAAGGCAAGCAGCGACAGGGCGAATTTCATGGGAAGGCAAACGGAAAAATGGAGGGCGATTGTGCCATAGGCCCACCGGTAAACGAGAAAGCCGCGCCCGGAAACTTCCCGGAGCGCGGCTTTGCCGAGGGGTAACTTGAATTACAGCATGCCCAGCGTACGCGGCAGCCAGAGCGACAGACCAGGCCAGTAGGTAACCACCGCCAGGAAGCCAAGCATCGACAGTAGCCACGGCCAGACCGCCACAGTCAGCTCGGTGATGCCCATCTTGGTGATTCCCGACGCGACATAGAGGTTGAGACCAACCGGCGGGTGACACATGCCGACCTCCATGTTCACCACCATCAGGATGCCGAAGTGCACCGGGTGGATGCCAAGCGCCACAGCCACCGGGAACAGGATGGGCGCGAAGATCAGCACGATCGACGACGGCTCCATGAAGTTACCGGCCAGCAACAGGATGACATTGACCGCCAGCAGGAAGGTGATGACCCCCAGCCCGTTGCCCAGCATCCAGTCGGCCAGCGCCTGCGGGATGTTCTCGTTGGTCATGATGAACGAGAAGAGCACGGCGTTGGTGATGATGTAGAGCAGCATCGCCGACATATTGGCCGAATTGAGCAGCACCTTCGGCACATCCTTGAGGCCCAGGTCCTTGTAGATGAAAACGGCACAAATAAAGGCGTAGACCGCGGACATGGCCGCCGCTTCGGTCGGCGTGAAGAAGCCGGTATAGATGCCGCCCATGACCACGACGATCAGCAGCAGCCCCCAGACCGAGGCGCGGAAGGACTTCCAGCGCTCACCCCAGGTCGCCTTCGGCTGACGCGGGTAGTTGAACTTCTTGGCGCGATACCAGGTCACGCCGCCGAGCACGCCGGCCAGTGCCAAGCCGGGAATGACGCCGGCCATGAACAGTGCGCCGACCGAGGTATTGGTCGCCACCGAGTACATGACCATGACGATTGACGGCGGAATCAGGATGCCGAGCGCCCCCGAGGTGGCGATGACACCGGCCCCGAACTTGTTCGGGAAGCCAGCCTTGACCATGGCCGGCAGCAGGATGGAGCCGATCGCCACCACCGTCGCCGGGCTGGAGCCGGACACCGCGGCGAACAAGGCGCAGGCCAGCACGCCGGCCAGACCGAGACCGCCATACCAGTGACCGACCATCGAGGTGGCGAAATTGATCATCCGCTTGGCCACCCCGCCGTGGGTCAGGAAGTTGCCGGCCAGGATGAAGAACGGAATGGCCATGATCTCGAACTTCTCGATGCCGGTAAATAGCTTCAAGGCCACCGACTCGAGCGGCACCTGGGTCATTGTGAACAGGAAGGTGAGAACGGTCAGGCCGAGCGAAATGGAAATCGGCATGCCGGTCAGCATGAGGACAGCCAGCAGGCTGAAAATTACCAGGGCGTTCATTTCGGCTCCCCTCCCAGATCTTCCTTGCGGCGATCTTCTGCCACCGGCTCGTCATGCGCCCGGCGGTTTTCGCCAATCATGTGATGCTTCAGGTCGTGCATGTGCAGGTTGTCATCCATGCCGTACAGATTCACATCCACCGGCGGTACTTCGTCTTCCAGACCGTCGACATGGCCATGGTCATGGTGCGGCAGCTCGCCGGTCTTCAGGAAAGACCAGGTCACCTGCAAGAAGCGGAAGCACATCAGCGACGAACCGAGCGGAATGGCGCTATAGACCACCCAGGTCGGCCATTCGAGGTCGGGCGTGGTCGGCCCCTCGTAGTTGTCGCCGGTATCCAGGCCAAAGAACTGGAAAATGGCGTAGTGGGCACCGTTTTCCCAGACGAAATGCCCGCCCAGCGTGGCCACCACGCCGGTGAACAGGGCGCCGGCCAGCAGGCCGAAGACGATGAACCTGGAGCGCATATTGTCGTCAAGGCGATTGATCAGCACATCGACGCCGACGTGGATACCGGTGCGCACGCCGTAGGCGGCGCCGAACTTGGCCATCCAGACGAACATGATGATGCACAGTTCCTGGGCCCAGCTGAAATTAAGGGTCAGCAGCCAGTCCTGCAGCCCAGGAATACTGACGCCAGCCAGATAACGATGCGCCACCGACGCGAAGATGATCAGCGTGGCGGCCCCCATCAGGAAAGTCACCAGCAACTCTTCGAGATGGTTGAGTGCTTTGTTGAGCATACGAGTTCCCCCGTTGTGACACGGGGGCCGCAGCCCCCGATCTTGTTATGTTGCCAGTCGCTTACAGAGAGTTCGGGTTGAACCCGGTCGCCTTGTAAACATTGCCGATCACTTCCTTGCCGATACGGCCTTCCATCTTCTGATGCACCGGCACCATCGCCTTCTTGAAGGCCAGGCGCTCTTCCTTGGTCGGCACATAGACGGTGGTCTTGCCGCTCTTCTTCACTGCTTCCAGGGCGCTGTCATTTTCGACCTTGGCGATCTGGTTGGCGTAGCGGGTGGCCTGCACCATCGCTTCTTCCAGCTGCGGCCGGACGTCGGCCGGCAGACCTTCCCAGAACTTCTTGTTAACGATGACGGCATAGCCTAGATAACCGTGCTCGGTCAGCGTCAGGTGCTTCTGCACTTCATGCATCTTCTGGGTATAGAGGTTGGAAATCGGGTTCTCGGTGCCGTCGACGACGCCGGTCTGCAAGGCCTGATAGACCTCGGAGAAGGCCATCACCTGCGGCATGCCGCCGATGGTGCGAATCTGCTCCTCCAGTACCTTGGACGACTGGATGCGCAGCTTCTTGCCCTTCAGGTCGGCCGGCGTCTTGATCGGCGTATTCAGCGAGAAGGACTTGAAACCGTTGTCCCAGTAGGCCAGACCCTTGATGCCCTTGGGTTCGAGCTTGGTGAACAACTGGGCGCCGACCGGCCCCATGGTGACCTTGTGCAGCGCATCGTAGTCATCAAAGATGAACGGCAGATCGAACACTTCGAATTCCTTGGCACCGAGCGGGCCGAACTTGGCCAGCGACGGGGCGAGCATCTGAACGGCGCCCAATTGCAGCGCCTCCATCTCTTCCTTGTCCTTGTAGAGCGTCGAGTTGGCATAAACCTCGACCTTGACCTTGCCCTTGGTCAGCTCTCCGGCCTTCTTGGCGAAATATTCGGCAGCCTTGCCCTTCGGCGTGTCGTTGGCCACGACGTGGCTGAACTTGATAACGATCGGTTGTTGGGCATAGGCGGCCAGCGACAGTGCGCCGGCAAACAGGCCAATCAGCAGCTTGGAAATTTTCATTATTTCTCCTCCAGTAGATGGATTACGCAGCGTTGAATTGCAGCTGAGTGAAATTATTACGAAAGGCGTAAGTGCTGCGTATTGTGGATTTCCACATGTCGACAAAAAACCGCCGGACTGGCCGGCGGTTCTTCAAATGCTGGGAGCCCAGTCTCAGTGATGGGCGACCACCGGGCGCGGGCTGTGCGGAATCGGCATGTCCGGTGCGTCGTCGAGCACCAGTTCGGGACGCTCGGCCTCATCGACGGTCTCGCCGTTGAGCACAGCATCCAGCTTGTCGCTGTCGAGCGCCTTGCACCACTTGGCGACAACCAGCGTCGCCACACTGTTGCCAATGAAGTTGGTCAGGGCGCGGGCTTCCGACATGAAGCGGTCGATACCGAGAATCAGCGCCAGACCGGCAACCGGCACGGTACCTACTGCCGACAGCGTCGCCGCCAGCACGATGAAGCCGCTGCCGGTAACGCCAGCGGCCCCCTTCGAGGTCAGCAGCAGGATGACCAGCAGGGTGATCTGCTGCGACAGGTCCATCGGCGTATTGGTCGCCTGGGCGATGAACACGGCGGCCATGGTCAGGTAGATCGAGGTGCCGTCCAGATTGAACGAGTAGCCGGTCGGCACGACCAGGCCGACCACCGACTTCTGGGCGCCGGCATTCTCCATCTTGGCCATCAGGCGCGGCAGGGCCGATTCGGACGACGAGGTACCGAGCACCAGGAACAACTCTTCCTTGATGTACTTGATCAATTTCCAGATGGAAAAGCCGTGGACCGCAGCAATCGAGCCCAGCACGCCAAAAATGAAGATGACGCAGGTCAGGTAGAAGGCACCCATCAGGTTGGCCAGTTGGGCCAGGCTGCCGACGCCGTGCTTGCCGATGGTGTAGGCCATGGCGCCGAACGCGCCGATCGGGGCTACCTTCATGATGACACCGACGATGCCGAACAGCACATGCGATAGCTTTTCGATCAGCTCGAACACCGGTTTGCCGCGCTCGCCGAAGGCGTTCATCGCGTAACCGAACAGGATGGAGAAGAACAGCACCTGCAACATGTCGCCCTTGGCGAAGGCATCGACGACGCTGGTCGGAATGATGTTCAGCAGGAAATCGACCGTCGATTGCATCTTGCCCGGTTCGGCATATTTGGCGATTCCCTTGGTGTCGAGGGTGGTCACATCGACGTTCATGCCGGCGCCCGGTTGCCACAGATTGACCACCAGCAGGCCGATGATCAGCGCAATGGTGCTGACGATTTCGAAATAGAGGACGGCCAGACCGCCGGTCTTGCCGACCTTCTTCATGTCCTCCATGCCGGCAATGCCGACGACGATGGTGCAGAAGATGATCGGCGCGATGATCATCTTGATCAGCTTGATAAAGCCGTCGCCGAGCGGCTTCATCGCCGCCCCGGTTTCCGGATAGAAATGTCCCAGCGTGACACCGACCGCAATGGCGATCAGCACCTGTACATACAAACTCTTGAAAATCGATCTCTTGACCATCTCGTTCGCCACCCCATGCAGTCGATACACCCCGGTAACCCGGCATGGGCGCGCAGTCTGCCCACCGGGGGCGATCAGCACCATTGTGGATATCCGACTTGTGGATAGCCACAATGGCGGCTTCCGGAAAAGCGTGGTGTAACATCGCGCCATGATGAGCCTCGGCAAACTGATCCCGCACGGCCCGCACCGGGTCAACTGGCTGCTGGCCCTGCCGAAAGTCGGCACCGTGCTACTGCTGATCGCGGTCCTTTCGCTACTCTGGTTGCTCCACCGCAACGAACTCGAAGAAGAACGCACGGCACTGATCAAGGACGTGCTGTGGCTGGAACAAAACCTGCGCTTTCACCTGAACGGGCACGAAGAGCAACTGCAACAACTGGCCATCGATCTGGCCGAACCGGCCGCCCGACAAAAACTGTTTCGCCCGCGCATCGCCAACCTGATGCGCAACAACCCCGACCTCAAGCAGGTCCTGCTGCTCGATCCGGGCCGCCGAACCATCGATGCCCTGCCCTCGGCCACCCCGCCCGACCAGGACAGCGACACCACCGGCCGGGCAGCCATGCAGCAGGCCTACGAAATGGCCGCCCGCCTCGGCAAGCGCACCTTCAGCCCGGCCTTCAAGCTAGCCGACAACAAGGCCTATTTCGGCGTGGTCGTGCCGGTCTATCACGGACAGCGCCTCGACGGGCTGCTGGTCGGCATTTATGCCATCGACGCCCTGCTCGACCAACAGGTGCCCTGGTGGTTCACCGAGAAATACCAGGTCCAGGTTCTCGACGACAACGATGCGCTGTTCGGCAGCAAATCCAACATTCAGGGCACCGAAACCCAGAGCTATGAATTCCCCTTCGAGCCGCCGGGCAACGGCCTGAAACTGCGGGTCATCAGCTACCAGAGCCAGACCAACCCGCTGCAACGCATCCTGGCCGGCGTCATCATCGTGCTGGCTGGTGGGGTTTTCTGGAGCCTGTGGGCGGTGCGCGATCTGATGAAAAAACGGGCCCGCGCCGAAGAAGCGTTGCGCTCCGAACACGCCTTCCGCAAGGCCATGGAAGACTCGCTCACCGTCGGCATGCGGGCACGCGACCTGACCGGCCGGATCATCTACGTCAACCCGGCCTTCTGCAGAATGACCGGCTTTACCAGCGAGGAACTGGTCGACTGCACACCGCCCATGCCCTATTGGGCCCCCGAGCAGATCGAGGAAACTTTCGCCGCACACCGCGCCGTAATGGCCGGCGAGGCACCGTCGGACGGTTTCGAGATCACCCTGATGCGCAAGAACGGCGAACGCTTCCAGGCCCTGATCTACGAAGCGCCACTGATCGACGGCAACGGCCAGCACACCGGCTGGATGGGCTCGGTACTCGACATCACCGAACGCAAGCATGCCGAGGAACTGGCCCGTCAGCAGCACGAAAAACTGCAATTCACGGCCAGGCTGATCACCATGGGCGAAATGGCCTCGACCCTGGCCCACGAGCTGAACCAGCCGCTGGCCGCGATTGCCAGCTACAACGCCGGCTGCATCAACCTGCTCGAAACCGACAATTTCGAACCGTCGGAAATCCGCTATGCGCTGGAAAAGGTCGGCGTCCAGGCCCAGCGGGCCGGCCGCATCATCCGTCGGGTCCACGACTTTGTCAGGAAGAGCGAACCCAAGCGCGCCCCCTGCCTGATCCAGGAGGTCGTCGACGACTGCCTGGGCTTCATCGAGGCCGACGCCAGGAAGCGCCAGATCCGCATCGAGCACCACATCGCCCACCTGCCGCCGATCATGGCCGACCGCCTGATGCTCGAACAGGTGCTGCTCAACCTGATGCGCAACGGCATGGACGCCATGACCGATGTAGCCCCCGATCTGCGCTGCCTGACCATTTCGGCCGAGACCAGCCAGAGCGACATCGTTGTCCGCGTCGCCGACAACGGCTGCGGTCTCGCCGATGCGGTCAGGGACAAGCTGTTTACCGCCTTTTTCACCACCAAGCCGGAAGGCATGGGCGTCGGTCTGTCGATCTGCCGTTCGATCGTCGAATTCCACCGCGGCCGCCTGTGGGCCGATCCCAACCTCGATTCGCCGACCGGAAGCGGTACCCTATTCGTCTTCACCCTGCCCCTGGAGTCCGCATGAGTGCCACCCAAGCCCATCTGGTCGACGACGACGAAGCCATCCGCGACGCCCTGGCCTGGCTGCTCAAGTCGCGCGGCACGCCATGCACGACCTATACCTGCGCCGAGGAATTCCTCACCGCCTGGAGCCCGGACACCGCTGGTTGCCTGGTCCTCGACATGCGCATGCCCGGCATGAGCGGCCTCGACCTGTTCGAAGCCCTGCTCGAACGCGGCTCGCGCCTGCCGGTCATCTTCCTGACCGGCCACGGCGACGTGCCGATGGCGGTCGCTGCCCTGAAAAAAGGCGCCTTCGATTTCTTTGAAAAGCCCCTCAACGACAACGCACTGGCCACCCGCATCGGTGAAGCCATCGACCACGATGCCCGCCAGCGGGCGGCGAATGCTACGGTCGACTCGGTCAATTCGCGGATTTCCCGGCTGACCACGCGCGAGCGACAGATCATGGAACTGGTGCTGGCCGGCAAGTTCAACAAGGTGATTGCCGACGAGCTGAACATCAGCATGCGCACCGTCGAGGTGCACCGGGCGAACCTGTTCGACAAGATGCAGGTCAAAACTGCAGTCGAGCTGGCCAATTTATTGAAACCCGGCCGCTGACCCTTCCCTAAGCCCCCTTTTTTCGCTAGCATCTTGCGAAAATTCCAATCGCCGCCCGGCGACTGTCATTCCCCTACACATCTCCCCTTTTCACGAGGCATCTCATGAGCGAGCACATCCATTACGTCACCGACGACACCTTCGAAGCCGAAGTGCTGCAAGCGCAGCAACCGGTTCTGGTCGACTACTGGGCCGAGTGGTGCGGCCCGTGCAAGATGATTGCTCCCATCCTCGACGAAATCGCCAAGGAATATGCCGGCAAGCTCAAGGTGGCCAAAGTCAACATCGACGACAACCAGGGCACCCCGGCCAAATTCGGTATCCGCGGCATTCCGACCCTGATGATCTTCAAGAACGGCAACGTCGAAGCAACCAAGGTCGGCGCGCTGTCCAAGTCCCAACTCGCTGCCTTTATTGACAGCAACCTGTAATCTCCGTACCCTCCCGGCCTGAACGTGCGTTCTGCACCTTCAGGCCGACGCAGCGGCAACCCGCCGGCGTCAATCCCCCCTCCCCAGGCAACATCGCACCCCCCTCGGCCCCCGGACCCTGTCCCGGCCCCGCGCCGGTGCCACACATTCGCACACATGCAACTTTCCGAACTCAAGACGCATCACGTCAGCAAGCTGCTCGACATGGCCACCGAAGCCGGTATCGAGAACGCCAACCGGATGCGCAAGCAAGAACTGATCTACGCCATCCTCAAGAGCGAGGCCAAGAAGGGGGTCACCATCTATGGTGACGGCACCCTCGAAGTACTGCCCGACGGCTACGGTTTCCTGCGCTCGCCGGACACCTCCTACCTGGCCAACCCGGACGACATCTACGTGTCGCCCTCGCAGGTCCGCCGCTTCAACCTGCGCACCGGCGACACCATCGCCGGCGAGATCCGCACCCCGAAAGATGGCGAGCGCTATGTCGCGCTGACCAAGCTCGAATCGATCAACGGCTTCCCGCCGGAAGCCAACAAGAACAAGATCATGTTCGAGAATCTGACGCCGCTGCATCCGACGCGTCACCTGCGCCTCGAACGCGAGATCAAGTCGGAAGAGAACATCACCAGCCGAGTCATCGACATGATCGCGCCGATCGGCTGCGGCCAGCGCGGCCTGCTGGTCGCCCCGCCGAAGACCGGCAAGACCGTGATGCTCCAGAACATCGCCCACGCCATCACCGCCAACCACCCGGAAGTGGTGCTGATCGTGCTGCTGATCGACGAGCGCCCGGAAGAAGTCACCGAAATGACCCGCACCGTCAAGGGCGAGGTCGTTGCCTCGACCTTCGACGAACCAGCTTCGCGCCACGTTGCCGTCGCCGAAATGGTCATTGAGAAAGCCAAGCGCCTGGTCGAACACAAGAAGGATGTGGTCATCCTGCTCGACTCGATCACCCGCCTCGCCCGCGCCTACAACACCGTGCAGCCGGCTTCCGGCAAGGTGCTGACCGGCGGTGTCGATGCCAACGCCCTGCAGAAGCCGAAGCGCTTCTTCGGCGCCGCACGCAACATAGAGGAAGGCGGCTCGCTGACCATCCTGGCCACCGCGCTGATCGATACCGGCTCGCGCATGGACGAAGTAATCTACGAAGAATTCAAGGGCACCGGCAACTCGGAAATCCACCTCGACCGCCGTATGGCCGAGAAGCGGATGTACCCGGCGGTCAACGTCAACCGCTCCGGCACGCGCCGCGAGGAGCTGCTGTTGAAGCCCGACGTGCTGCAGAAGATGTGGGTTCTGCGCAAGCTGTGCTACCCGATGGACGATCTCGAAGCGATGGAATTCCTGCTCGACAAGGTGAAATCCACCAAGGGCAACCAGGAATTTTTTGACGCCATGCGCCGCGGCTGATAAAAATATTGCAACTGCGTGATTATTCGAGGATAATCATGGGCTTCCCAGATCGGCCACATCCGCCGGTCGCTCGTTTAAAGGACAAAAGATGAAAGCCGACATCCACCCGAACTACAACGACGTGCAAGTCACCTGCTCCTGCGGCAGCACCTTCACGACCCGTTCGACCATGAACAAGCAAGCCTTCCACGTTGAAGTCTGCTCGCTCTGCCACCCGTTCTATACCGGCAAGCAGAAGATCGTCGACACCGCCGGTCGCGTTGAAAAGTTCAACCAGAAGTTCGGCGCCATGCGCGGCAAGGCTGCTTCCGCTGCCTGAGTCGTTTGAGCCGCAAGCAAAAGGCAGCCCCTGCGGCTGCCTTTTTCGTTTCTGCTCCCAGCTCCGATGCCTGATCTGAAGATCCTGCTCCGTCGCGGCATTCGCCTCCCTCCGGCTGGCTGGGTGCTGGCCGGCATGCTGGCCTTCTACGTGCTGGCCGGGCTGTTCGGGCGCGACCCGTGGAAGGGCGAGGACGCCATCCATATCGGCACGGCCTGGCACATGCTTAATTACGGCGACTGGCTGTCGCCCGATCTGGCCGGTCGACCTTTCCACGAGCCGCCGCTCTATTACTGGACGGCAACCCTGAGCGGACTGGCTTTCGGCTGGCTGCTGCCGATGCACGAAGCGATGCGCCTGGCCAGCGGCCTCTGGGTCATGCTGGCCCTGGTCGGCCTGTACTACGCCGGCCGCGAACTGTATGGCCAGGACAGCGCGGCGGCCAGCCCCTTGCTGCTCGCCGGTTGTGCCGGCCTGCTCTTTCATGCGCACGACGCCCAGCCGATGCTCATCGCACTGGCCGCCTACAGCGGCGGTCTCGGCGCCCTTGCGGCCATCGGCCGCAAACCGCGCCTGACCGGAATTTTCTACGGCCTGGCCATCACCGTCTGCCTGCTCGGCGCCGGCATCGCACCGACCCTGCCCCTGCTCGCACTGGCCCCGGTCGCCTGGTGGCTATCACCGGATCGGCCCAAGGCCCTGCAAACCCTGGCCGTCGGCCTTGGCTTTGGCGTATTGCTCAGCCTGCCCTGGCCGCTGCTGCTCGCCAGCCTCGAACCGGCCCGTTTTGCCGGCTGGCTGGACGCCGAACTGGCTCCGCTGAAAACCGGTTTCTCCTTGAGCGGCGCCGCCAGTTTCCTGTCCCTGCTGCCCTGGTTCGCCTTCCCGGCCCTGCCGCTAGCCGGCTGGACCTTGTGGACCCGGCGCAAGGCGCTGGGCGCAGCCCCGCAACTGTTGCCGCTGCTCTGCCTGCTGACCACCTTCCTGATGCTGGCCTTGGCTTACCGGCCGCGCGAAATCCCGGCCCTGCTGCTCTTGCCCCCGCTCGCCCTGCTCGCCACACCGGGCGCCTTGAGCCTGCGCCGCGGCGCGGCCAATGCCTTCGACTGGTTCGCCATGATGGGCTTCAGCCTGTTCGGTGCGCTGGTCTGGCTGAGCTGGTCGGCCATGGCCCTGGGCTGGCCGGAAAAGCTGGCTCACCGGGTCGTCGTCCTGCGCCCCGGATTCGTTGGACATCTGGATCTACTGGCCCTGACCATCGGCCTAGCCGCCAGCCTGTGGTGGACCTGGCTGATCGTCACCGCGCCGCGCTCGCCCTACCGCAGCCTGACCCACTGGACGATGGGCTGTACCAGCCTGTGGCTGCTGGCCACGGCACTAATCCTGCCCTGGTTCGATTACGGCAAGACCTACCGCCCGGTCGCCCAGGCCATCGCCAAGGCGCTGCCGGCCGACCACGGATGCCTGGCCGAACGCGGCCTGAACGATACCCAGCGCGCTTCACTGGCCTATTTCGTCGGCATCGAGCCGGCTGCGCTCGACAGCAAGGGCGGACAGGCCTGCGACTGGCTGCTGCTGGTCGGCGACACCCGCCAGGAGCTGGCCCTTCCCGACGGCAGGTGGCGCAAGGTCTGGGAAGGCAGCCGACCGGCGGAGCGCAAGGAAAAATTCCGCCTCTACCGGCGTTGACCGCAAGCGCCGGTTCGCCCCGGCACCGGCGACGGATCAAGCTTTCAGGAAATGCTCTCGGTAATACTTGAGTTCGTCGATGGACTCGTAGATGTCGGCCAGCGCCGTATGTCGGCCCTTTTTCTTGAACCCCTTGTAGATTTCCGGCTGCCAGCGCTTGCACAATTCCTTCAGGGTGCTGACGTCGAGATTGCGATAGTGGAAGAATTCTTCCAGCGTCGGCATGTAACGGGCCATAAAGCGGCGGTCCTGGCCGATGGAATTGCCGCACATCGGCGAATGGCCCTTCAGGGAATATTTCTTCAGGAATTCCAGCGCCGCTGCTTCGACGGCCGCCTCGTCCAGGGTTGACGCCTTGACCTTGTCGATCAGGCCGGAACGGCCATGCGTTTTCTGGTTCCAATCGTCCATGGCAGCCAGCGTGGCATCGGACTGATGGACTACCCAGGACGGCGACTCGGCGACCATTTCCAGCTCCGAATTGGTCACCACCATCGCCATTTCGATAATGCGGTCGCCATCCGGGTTCAAACCGGTCATTTCCATGTCCAGCCAGACGAGGTTGTTTGCATTGCCTGCCATATAATTGCCCGATCGCCCAAAAATCCGGATTTTCTCACAGCTTGGCACCGACTTCGTGACTTCGACCTTCACCCTTATTTTTCTTTGCGCGCTGACCCTGACCCTGGCCATCCGCCTGTGGCTGAAGATTCGCCACATCCGCCACATCAATGCCCACCGGGACTGCGTGCCGCCCGAGTTCGCCGAACGCATCAGCCTGACGGCTCATCAAAAAGCCGCCGACTACACCGTCGACCGCAGCCGTTTCGCCTTGCGCAGCATCGTCGTCGATGCCGCCCTGCTGCTCAGCCTGACCCTGGGCGGCGGTCTGGCCTGGCTCGACGCCTTCTGGGCGACCCGCCTCGACGGCCTGCCCTACGGCTTGGCAATGATTTTCAGCGTCATGCTGGTCTCGGCCATCATCGACCTGCCCTTCTCGCTCTACCGCCAGTTCGTCATCGAGGCCAGGCACGGGTTCAATCGCATGAGCCTTGGCCTGTTCTTCACCGATCTCGTCAAGCAGAGCCTGATCGGCGTCGTCATCGGCACCCCGGTCATCCTCGCCGTCCTCTGGCTGATGGGCGCCATGGGCAGCCGCTGGTGGCTGTACGTCTGGCTGTTCTGGTGCAGCTTCAACCTGCTCGCCCTGTTCGTCTATCCGACCTGGATCGCCCCGCTGTTCAACAAGTTCTCCCCCCTGCCCGACGGCGACATGAAAAGCCGCATTGAGGCCCTGCTCGCCCGCTGCGGCTTCCGCTCCAGCGGGCTGTTCGTCATGGACGGCTCAAAGCGTTCCAGCCACGGCAACGCCTATTTCATCGGCTTTGGCGACAACAAGCGCATCGTCTTCTTCGACACCCTGCTCGAGCGCCTGAGTCCGCCCGAGATCGAGGCCGTGCTGGCCCACGAACTCGGCCACTTCCGACGCCATCACGTCATCCAGCGCATCATCCTGATGTTCGCCGCCTCGCTCGCCCTGCTCTGGCTGCTCGGCCAGTTGCTCGACGCCCCGTGGTTCTATGCCGGCCTGGGCGTACCCGGCCAGAACACGGCGCTGGCGCTGATCCTCTTTTTCCTGGTCATCCCGGTGTTCACCTTCCCGCTCGGTCCGCTGACCAGTTACCTGTCGCGCCGCAACGAATTCGAGGCCGACGCCTATGCCGCCGAACACGCGGCGGCGGCCGATCTGGTCCGGGCGCTGGTCAAGCTTTACCAGGACAATGCCTCGACCCTGACCCCCGATCCGCTGCACTCGCTGTTTTACGATTCCCACCCGCCGGCGGCGCAACGCATCGCCCACCTGCAAATGCTGGAGCCTGCCGCATGAAAACGACCGCTCTCTTGCTGACCCTCGCCCTGTCCCCCCTGCCGGCCTTCGCCGCCGCCCCCTGGGGCAACGCCGACCCCCAGGCCGGCAAGGCGCTCCACGACAAGGCCTGCGTCGCCTGCCACGTCCGGCTTTACGGCGGCGATGGCAGTAAGATGTACACTCGCGACGGCCGCCTGCTGATGACCAAGCTCGACATCCTGCAACGGGTCGCCGCCTGTAACTCGCAAACCCATACCGGCTGGTTCCCCGACGAAGAGGCAGAAGTCGCCGCTTATCTCAACCAGCAGTACTACCACTTCAAAGACTGATGGAAGGCCGCGTTGTCGCCGCCCATGGCCGTCAATACGTGGTGCAGCTGGCCGACGGCAGCCTGCTGCCCTGTTTCCCGCGCGGCAAGAAAAGCGAGGTGGCCTGCGGCGACCGCGTCGACCTGTTGCGCACCTCCGACGATCAGGGCGTCATCGAGGCCATCCAGCCGCGCACCAGCCTGCTCTACCGCTCCAACGAGATCAAGCATAAGCTGATCGCCGCCAATGTCGATCAAGTGATCATCGTCGTCGCCAGCGAACCGGCCTTCTCCGACGACCTGATCACTCGTGCCCTGCTCGCCGTCGAAAGCGAGGAAATCGAGCCGCTCATCGTTCTCAACAAGTGCGATCTGACCGACAAGCTGCCGGCCGCCCGCCAACGCCTGACCCTCTTCGCCGACCTCGGCTACCCGGTACTCGAACTCTCCGCCCTCGACCATGCCGAAGACCTGCGTCCGGCGCTGGCCGGCAAGACCAGCGTGCTGGTCGGTCAGTCCGGCATGGGCAAGTCGACCCTGGTCAATGCCCTGGTGCCGGCTGCCAAGGCCGCCACCCGCGAGATTTCCTCGGCCCTCGACTCCGGCAAGCACACGACCACGCACGCCACGCTGTACCAGCTCGATGCCGGCAGTTGGCTGATCGATTCGCCGGGTTTGCAGGAATTCGGCCTCGGCCACCTCGACCGCCAGGAAATCGAACAGGCCTTCCGTGAATTCCGCCCCTGGCTGGGTCAGTGCCGCTTCCGCGACTGTCGCCACCACAAGGAACCGGACTGCGCACTGATTGCTGCGGTCAACGCCGGAAAAATCGACGAAAGGCGCTTCGCCACCTACCACCGCATCGTCGGCAACAGCACCGCCTAGCACCAAAGTGCATGGCAATATTGAGCATACAAGGCCATAATCGCCCCCATAAGTCGCGATCACCCAGCGACCCGGAGAGAACCTCATGGCAGCCATGCCACCGACCATCCTGATTGTTGACGACACGCCGGAAAATCTCAGCGTGCTCGGCGAGCTTTTGCAGCCGAGCTACCGCGTACGGGCCGCCAATTCCGGCCGGCGCGCCTTGCAGATCGCCCACGGCAAGCCCACCCCCGACCTCATCCTGCTCGACGTCATGATGCCCGAGATGGACGGCTACGACGTGCTGGCCGAACTGCGTGCCGACCCGCAGACCCGGCACATTCCGGTCATCTTCGTCACCGCCATGGATGGCACCGACGACGAGGAGCGCGGCCTCGACCGCGGCGCCGTCGACTACATCACCAAGCCCCTGCGCCCGGCCATCGTACTGGCCCGCGTGCGCACCCATCTCGAACTCAAGCACGCCCGCGATTTCCTCAAGGATCAGAACGCCTTCCTCGAAGCCGAAGTCAGCCGCCGCATGGGCGAGAACCAGTTGATCCAGGAAGTCAGCATCCACGCCCTGGCCCGCCTGGCCGAAACGCGCGACCCGGAAACCGGCAACCACCTGCGGCGCACCCAGGAATACGTGCGCACCCTGGCCAGCTCCCTGAAAAATCACCCGCGCTTTGCCGCCTTCCTCGACGACCGCACCATCGATGCCCTGGCCAAGTCGGCACCGCTGCACGACATCGGCAAGGTCGGCATTCCTGATCACATCCTGTTGAAGCCGGGCAAGCTGACGCCGGACGAGTGGGAAATCATGAAAACCCACGCCAAACTGGGCAGCGAAGCCATTGAGCAGGCCGAGCGCGACGCCACCAAGCCGGTCGAATTTCTCGCCCTGGCCAAGGAAATCGCCCATTTCCATCACGAGAAATGGGATGGCAGCGGCTATCCGGAAGGCCTGGCCGGCGACCGCATTCCGATCGCCGCCCGCCTGATGGCGCTGGCCGACGTGTTCGATGCGCTGATCTGCCGACGCGTGTACAAGGAGCCGATGCCGTTCGACAAGGCGCGCGACATCATCGTGAACAGTAGCGGCAGCCATTTCGATCCGGATGTCGTGCAGGCCTTCATCGACCACTTCGATACCTTCACCGCCATTGCCGACGCCTACGGAGAATAAATCGCCAATCAGGGAAGCCGACCGGGGGAAGGTCCAGCAGATGAACATCGAGAACAAACTTCGGGGCCACGGCGCCGATATCGCCCAGATTGTCGTTCCCTATATCGCCCTGGCGGTCATCTGGATCGTCATTTCCGACCGGGCAGCGGCCGTCCTCTTCCCGGACCCGCCAATGCTGACCCTGGTCAGCATGGTCAAGGGCTGGTTCTTCATCGCCGTCACCGCGCTGCTGCTCAGTCTCCTGCTCGGACGCCTGCTGCGCCGAATCGCCACCTTGCAGGCAGAAGAAATCGCTGCCCTGAAACAGGCCAGCGACAGTTCCTCCGCCCTCACTGCCGAAAGCGCCCGCCTGCGCGTGCTGCTCGACACCCTGCCCGACCTGGTCTGGCTGAAGGATCCGGATGGCATCTATCTGACCTGCAACCGTCGCTTCGAACAATTCTTCGGGGCCAGCGAGCAGGAAATCCGCGGCAAGACCGATTTCGATTTCGTCGACCGCGAGCTGGCCGAGTTTTTCCGCGCCAACGACCGGGCGGCAATGGAAGCCAACCAGCCGCGCGACAACGAGGAATGGGTCACCTTCGCCTGCGACGGCCACCGCGAATTGCTGATCACCACCAAGGCCCCGGTGCGCGACGCACAGGGCCAGCTGATCGGCGTCCTCGGCATCGGCCGCAACATGACGGCCGAGCGCGACATGAAGCGGCGCTTCGAAGTCGCCTTCCGGGCCGCCCCGGTCGCCGCCTGCATCACCCGCCTGAGCGACGGCAAACTGATCGAGGTTAACGACCGCTTGCTCAAGGAATACGCCTGGGAACGCCACGACCTGATCGGCAAGTCTACCGTCGAGGCCGGCCTGTGGGGCAATGCCGAGGATCGCGCCGAGATGATCGAAACCATCCGCCGCGACGGGCGCATCCAGGACTTCCACAGCATCGGCATGGGCCGGGACCGCCGGCCGCGGGTGATCAGCCTGTCGGCCGAAGTCATCGACCTGGCCGGCGAGCCGCACCTGCTCGCCTTCATCCTCGACATTACCGAGCGGCGGGCCGCCGAAGTCGCCCTCGAACAACATCGCGCCCACCTTGAGGAACTGGTTGCCAAACGTACCGCCGACCTGGCCAAGGCCAAGGAGGTCGCGGAGCAGGCCAGCCTGGCCAAGAGCACCTTCCTGGCCAACATGAGCCATGAAATCCGCACCCCGATGAATGCCATCATCGGCCTCACCCACCTGGCCGAACGCAGCACCGAAGACCCGCAGCAACTCGACCGCCTGGCCAAGGTCAGCGACGCCGCGCGCCACCTGCTGGCCATCATCAACCAGATTCTCGATATCTCGAAAATCGAGGCCGGCAAGCTCAGCCTGGCCCCGCTCGATTTTTCGCTGAACCAGGTGCTCGACAACACCAGCACGCTGATCATCGACCGTCTGCGCTCACGCGGCCTGCTCTTTTCCAGCAGCGTCGATCCGAAGCTCCCCGCCGTCCTGCACGGCGACCCGCTGCGCCTCGGCCAGATCATCCTCAATTACCTGACCAACGCCATCAAATTCACCGACCACGGCAGCATCGCGCTCGACGTCAGACTGGAAAAGCGGCTTGGCGACGATCTGCTCGTCCGCTTCTCGGTCAGCGATACCGGCATCGGCATCGCTCCGGAAAACCAGAGCCGCCTGTTCGACGCCTTCGAACAGGCCGACAGCTCGACCACCCGCCGCTTCGGCGGCACCGGCCTGGGGCTGGCCATCGCGCGCCGCCTGGCCCATCTGATGGGTGGCGAAACCGGTTTTTCCAGCACCCTCGGCCAGGGCAGCACCTTCTGGTTCACTGCCCGCCTGCAAGCCGGCTCGACCGACACCGTCGATGCCGTCCTCGCCAGTTCGCCGGACGAGGCCGAGGAACTGCTGACCAGCCGCTATCGCCAGACCCGCATCCTGCTCGTCGAGGACAACCCGATCAACCAGGAAGTCGCCCTCGACCTGCTGCACAGCGCCGGTCTGCAGGCCGATCTTGCGGTCGACGGCCAAAAAGCCGTCGAAATGGCCGCCCGCCAAGCTTACGACCTGATCCTGATGGACATGCAGATGCCGGTCATGGACGGCATCACCGCCACCCGCCTGATCCGGGCCAGCGAACAGGGCAAGGCCACTCCGATCCTGGCGATGACCGCCAACGCCTTCGGTGAAGACCGGCAGCGCTGTCTTGAAGCCGGCATGAACGACCATGTCGCCAAACCGGTAGACCCGCAGAATCTCTATGCGACACTGATCAAATGGCTGCCCGCCCCGGCTGCCGAGCCTGTCCAGGCGCCACCGGCCATCGCCCCGGCACCCCCCGCCGCCGGTGACGAAACCTGCCGGAATGCCCTGGCCGAAATCCCCGGCCTCGACCTCGAACGCGGCCTGCAAGCCCTGCGCGGGCGGATGGGCAGTTACACCCGGGTGCTGCGCTCCTTCCTCGTCAGCCACGACAACGATGCCGAGAAAGTGCGTAGCCAGCTCGCCGCCGGCCAACAGCAGGACGCCCTGCGTACCGTCCATTCGCTGAAGGGAGCGGCCGGCACCCTGGGCATCGTCGTGCTGCAACAGGCCGCCATCGACCTCGAAGCTGCCCTGCATGCCGAGGCAGCGCCGGACGAAATCAGCCGCCGGCTCGAACATCTGGCCCAAGAAGAAGTGCGCATCGTTGCCGCCCTCAATGCCGCCCTCACCGCCCACTCACCGGACCCGACATGAGCGACACCCGCCTGCCGCAAACTCTTGCCGAGATCATGACCCATCCGGTGCGCTCCGTGACACCGGAGCGCACCCTGCAGCAGGCGGCCCACCTGATGGCCGAAGCCCACATCTCCAGCCTGCTCATCGAGGAGCACGGCCTTGCCGTCGGCATCATCACCGAATCCGACATCCTGCGCGCCCTGCACGACTGCCAGCCGGTCAGTACCCCGGCGGCGGCCATCATGTCCTCGCCGGTCATCACCGCCCCGGCCGACCTCGACCTGTTCAGCGCCCGCCAACTGGTGGCCCGCCACCACATCCGCCACCTGGTGGTGGTCAATACCGAAGGGCAGACCGTCGGCCTGGTCAGTGAAACCGACTTTCGCCTGCATCTGGGCGCCGACGTTTTCCGGCAGATTCGCACCCTGGACAGCGTCATGGAGCGCGGCATTCCCCATCTGACGCCGGAAACGACGCTCCACCAGGCCATCGCCAGCATGGTCAGGAGCTGCACTGACTACGTCATCGCCACCCGCGACGGACAGGCCCTGGGCATCCTCACCGAACGCGACATGCCCCGCCTGTTGCGCGACAATCCGCCCCTGGAATCGGTCAGACTGGGCGAGGTAATGAATGCGCCGGTCCTCGGCATTTCGCTGAAGGAATCGGTGACCCACGCTCTCGAAATGATGAGCGCCCATCATATCCGGCACATGGCCGTGCTCGACGCCGGCAACCGGGTTGCCGGCATGGTCAGCCAGCAACGCCTGTTCGCCCATCTGTCGACTCTGCAACTGGAAGAGGAACTGCACCGGGTCAGTGAGGAGCGCGACCGCCTGCGCCTGGAAACCCATCTGCAACTGGCGCTTGAAGCGGCCGGTGCCGGCCACTGGGAGTACCAGCACGACAAGGATCGCCATCTCTTCAGCGACAGCCTGCTCAAGCTGTGCGACTGGACGGCAACCAGCGCGCCGCGTTGCCTGGCCGACTGGTACGCCCGCATTCATCCGAATGACCTGCCGACCCTGATCGCTGCGGTCGACGACTTGATCGGTGGCAAAAACCCTTCCCTGCTCGCCGAATACCGCATGCGACGCGACGACGGCAGCTGGTTGTGGATCGAGGATCGTGCCTGCATCGTCGAGCGCTGGCCGGATGGCCAAGCCCGACTGACCGCCGGCATCCTGACCGACATCTCGGCACGCAGGAAGGAACAGACTGAACTGGAAAGGGAACGCAGCCGCCTGCGCACCCTGCTCCAGACCATCCCCGACATGGTCTGGCTGAAAAACCCGGACGGCGTCTACCTCGACATCAACCGCCATGCCGCCCGCCTGTTCGGCCAGCCCCCCGAAACCATCATCGGCAAGACCGACTATGACTTCATGCCTTCGGATTTTGCCGACCTTCTGCGCGAGCACGACCGACAGGCCGTGGCCAGCGGGGAGGTGCACCGGCTGGAGGAATGGCTGACCTTCCCGGATGGTCATCGCGAACTGCACGAAACCACCAAGGCCCCGGTCTACACCAGCGATGGCAGCCTGCTCGGCGTCCTCGGCATCGCCCATGAAATCACCCAGCGCCGCGTCGCCGCCGAGGCGCTCAACCGCCAGAACCGTGCCCTGCGCCTGTTGAGCGGCGTCGCCCACGCCCTCAACCGGCACCGCGACGAAGCCGCCATGCTCGCTGAAATCTGCGTGCTGGCCGTCGAGGTCGGCAGCTATCGCCTGGCCTGGATCGCCCAGGCCAACCACGACGAGGCGAAAAGCATCAGCCCGGTCGCCGAATCCGGCTTTACCGACGACTACCTGCAGACGCTCCGGCTCAGCTGGGCCGACAGCCCGGCCGGCCAGGGTCCGACCGGCCGTGCCATCCGCACCGGCATCCCGGTAGTCTGCCGCGATATCCAGCAAGATCCGGCCTACCTGCCCTGGCGTGAGGCGGCACTACGCCACAATTACCAGTCCTCGATCGCGCTACCGTTGCGCGTCGACGGCAAGGTCATCGGTGCCATCAATCTCTACGCCGCCGAAGCCGACGCCTTCGACGAAAACGAAATCACCCTGCTCGACGACCTGGCCGGCGAAATCGGCTTCGGCATCAGTATTCAGCGCTCGCGCCAGGCGCTGGCCCAGAGCGAAGCCACCCTGATGCAGGCGCAGCGGGTTGCCCAGCTCGGCCACTTCAGCCTCGATGTAACGACTGGCGAATGGAGCAGCTCGCCGATGCTCGACGAGATTTTCGGTATCGACGCCGCTTATCCGCGTACCGTCGACGGCTGGCTGGCCCTGGTCCACCCGGACGACCGCTCCCTGATGGCCAATTACTTTACGCACGACGTGCTCGGCCTGCACCAGGACTTTGACCACGAATACCGCATCGTCCGCGCCAGCGATGGCGGCATGCGCTGGGTACACGGCATCGGCGAGTTGAAGCTCGACGACGCGGGCCGGGTTCAGCGCATGTTCGGCATCATCCAGGACATCAGCCGCCAGCGTCGGGCCGAGGAAGAATTGCGCAAGCTGTCGTTGGCCATCGAGCAGAGTCCGCACAGCATCGTCATCACCAACACCCGGGCCGAGATCGAGTACGTCAACGAAGCCTTCGTCACCCACACCGGCTACAGCCGCGAGGAAGCCTTCGGCCACAACCCGAAGATCCTGCATTCCGGCCTGACCCCGACCGCCACCTATGTCGACCTGTGGGACGTCCTGAGCCGCGGTCAGGTCTGGCGCGGCGAATTCACCAATCAGCACAAGGACGGCACGGTCTATCACGAATTCGCCATCATTTCCCCGGTTCGCCAGCCGGACGGCAGCATCACCCACTACCTGGCGATCAAGGAAGACATCACCGACAAAAAGCGCGACACGGCCGAACTGGAACGTCACCGCCACCATCTCGAAACCCTGATCGAGGAGCGCACCGCCGAACTGATCCAGGCCAAGGAACAGGCCGAATCGGCCAGCCGCGCCAAGAGCGCCTTCGTGGCCAACATGAGCCACGAAATCCGCACGCCGATGAACGCCATCATGGGTCTCACCCACCTGGCCCAGCGCGACACCACCAACCCGGTGCAACGCGAACGACTGGCCAAGGTCGCTCATGCCGCGCAACACCTGCTGTCGATCATCAACGACGTACTCGACATCTCGAAAATCGAGGCCGGCAAGCTGCATCTGGAGAAAACCGAATTCTCACTGGCCCTGGTGCTGGAAACCGCGCGCAGCCTGATCACCGAACGGGCCGAAGGCAAAAACCTGCCGGTCGACTGCGTCATCGATCCGGATTTGCCCAAGGTGCTGCGCGGCGACCCGCTGCGCATCCAGCAGATCCTGCTCAATTTCCTGTCCAATGCCGTCAAATTCACCGAGCACGGCCGCATCACCCTGGCCGCCCGCCTGCTGCACAGCAATGAGCAGGGCTACTACGTGCGTTGCGAAGTGCACGACACCGGCATCGGCATGGATCCCGAAGTCCAATCCCGCCTGTTCTCGCCTTTCGAACAGGCCGACAGCTCGACCACCCGGCGTTACGGCGGCACCGGCCTCGGCCTGGCCATCAGCCGGCGCCTGGCCGAAGCGATGGGCGGCGCCATCGGCGCCAGCAGCACCCCGGGCCAGGGCAGCTGTTTCTGGTTCACCGCCTGCCTCGAAGGCGTCGCTCCCGGCACGCTGCCCACCCCACTCAAGCTGATCCGCGGCGTCGGCGAACAGGAACTGGCCGCCACCCGCAGCGGCGCCCGCATCCTGCTGGCCGAAGACAATCAGGTCAACGAAGAGGTGGCCTGCGACCTGCTGGTCGGTGCCGGCCTGCTGGTCGACATCGCCCGCAATGGCGCCGAGGCGGTGAGCATGGCCAGCCGGGAAAACTACGACCTGATCCTGATGGACATGCAGATGCCGGTCATGGATGGTCTCGAAGCCACCCGCCGGATTCGTGCCCTGCCCGGCCGCTCGACCACGGCCATCCTGGCCATGACCGCCAATGCCTTCGACGAGGACCGGAACGCCTGCCTCGAGGCCGGCATGAACGACCACGTCGCCAAGCCGGTCGACCCCGACACCCTGTTTGCCGCCTTGTTGCGCTGGCTGCCGGAAAGCGGCAACCACCAAACGCCGGTACTGTCGCCAGGCGCCCCTAGCCCCACCCGCCACCTGCCGCTCGGCGAGCCGGGGATACGCGAGCAACTCGGCAGGCTGCCCGGCCTCGATGTCGACTTCGGTCTCAAATCCGTGCGCGGCCGGCTGGCCAGCTACCTGCGCCTGCTCGGCAAATTTGCCGAATCGCACGCCGACGATTTCGATCTGATCCGGCAAAAGCTGCGCACTGGCCAGCACGACGATGCCCTGCGTCTGGCCCATTCACTCAAGGGAGCGGCCGGCACCCTGGGGGCGATCGCCGTCCAGCAGGCCGCCGCCGCCCTCGAAGCCGCATTGCGCCAGAAGGAGGATGCCGGGGAAATCGAAAGGCTGACCGAAACCACCGCCCACCTCTACACCACGCTGTGTCGTGCCCTGCCCGGCAACCTAGACCCTGGCAACACGGTGCTCGGCAACGACCAGCCGGTCGCCGAGTTCATCGGCCTGTTGCGCGAACGGCTGAGCACCGGCGACATGAGCGCACAAAACCTGGCTGGCGAACACCGTCCCGCCTTGCACACCCTGCTTGGAGAACGCTTCGGCGTCTTCAGCAAGCTGCTCGATGCCTTTGATTTCGAAGGCGCCCTCCAACTGCTCGACGAAGTCACGACCCGATCCGCGCCGGCCGACCGCTAGCCCCCCGCGCATGCCCTCATTCTCCCCCTCCACCATCCTGCCGCGCTGGCTGTATCTGGTGTTCGCCGCCTGCCTGATCCTGGTGGCCGGCAGCGGCTATCTCTATTACCGGGCGGAACAACAGCGCCATCTGCATCAGGTTGGCGAACAACTCACTGCCATCGCCCTGCTTAAAACCCGGCAGATCGAAGAATGGCGCAAGGAGCGCAACAGCGACGGCCAGGTACTGGCTGACAATGCCTACTTCGCGCAGGCCGCCAGGCGCTGGCTGGAAAGCGGGAAAGCCACGCCCGATATCGATGTTGCCGGCTACCTGCAATCTCTGGGCAGGAACTATCGGTATCAGGACATCTGGCTGCTCGACGGGGCCGGTCAGGTACGCTACAGCCTGAGCGGCCGGCAGGGCGAACTGGCTGATCCGATCGCCCTGCCCATCGAAATCGCCCGCCATCTGCGGCAAGCGCAGCTCACCGACCTGCACCTCGAGGCCGATGGCCGCACGCCGCATATCGACGTCGTGGTACCGCTGCACATCGATGGCGTGCCATTCGGCACCATCATCCTGCGCGCCGACCCCCGGCAATTCCTCTACCCCGCCTTGCAGACCTGGCCGGTACCGTCCGCCACCGCCGAGACCATGCTGGTCCGCCGCGACGAAGACCAGGTCCTGTTTCTCAACGAACTACGCCACCGCTCCGACTCGGCGTTCAGCCTGCGCCTGCCGGCCACGCGCACCGACCTGCCCGCCGTCCAGGCTGTTTTTGGCCAGGCCGAAGGCATCGTCAGCGGCCGCGACTACCGCGAACAACCGGTGCTGGCCGCCGTTCACCGGGTCCCTGGTTCTCCCTGGGTGCTCGTCGCCAAGATCGACCGGGCCGAGGCCCTGGCCGACTGGCGGACCACCGCCCAGCTGATCGTCGGCCTGACCGGCGGCTTGCTGCTCGCACTGCTCGGCCTCTTCCTGGCCGTCCACCAGAACAAGGGGCTGCATCGCTTCCGCAGCCTGCTCGAGGCCGAGGCAGCCACCCGTGCCATGCACAAGCGCTTCCAGATCGCGTTCAAGGCCAGTCCGCTATCGACATCGATCGCCCGCGCCGACGACGGTCGCTTCGTCGAGGTCAACGAAAACTATCTGCGCGATTTCGGCTGGACCCGCAGCGAGGTTGTCGGCAAGACGGCCACCGAAATCGGTCTGTGGCTGGATGCCGAGGTGCGGACCGCCTGGGTCGAGTCACTGCGCCAGAGCGGCACCTTGCTCAATCAGCAGGCGCAGTGGCAGGATCGCTGGGGGAAGCCGCACCAGGTCGACATTTCGGCTGCCCTCATCGATATCGACGGCACGCCGCATATCCTCGCCTACATCACCGACGTTACCGAGCGCTGTCGCAACCTGCTCGAACTGGCCCAGTACCGGCGCCGCCTGGAAACCATGGTCAGCGAGCGCACTTTCGAGCTGGGCGTCGCCAAGGAGCAGGCGGAGCGGGCCAACCAGGCAAAGAGCGCCTTCCTGGCCAACATGAGCCACGAAATCCGCACGCCGCTCAACGCGGTGATCGGCATGGCCTATTTGATGCGGCGCGACACTCACCTCCCCGAACAACTCGACCGTCTGCGCCATATCGAGGATTCGGCGCGCCACCTGCTCAGCGTCATCAACGACATTCTCGATATCTCGAAAATCGAAGCGGAACGGCTCAGCCTGGAAGAAAGCGATTTCGCGGTGGCCGGCATCCTCAGCGAAACCCTCGACATGGTCGAGTTCAAGGCGCGCGACAAGGGGCTCACGCTGCACGCCGAACTCGATCCGGAGATCCCGCCTGCCCTGCATGGCGACCGCAAGCGCCTGCAGCAGATCCTGCTCAACTTCCTGTCCAACGCCGTTAAGTTCACCGACCAGGGTGGCATCCAGCTGCGGGCCGAACTGCTTGCCCGGGACGGCGACAGCGTACAACTGCGCTTCTCGGTCGAGGATAGCGGCATCGGCATCCCGCCCCTGATTCAGTCACGTCTTTTCCGCCCCTTTGAGCAGGCCGACTCGTCGACCAGCCGCCGTTACGGCGGCACCGGGCTGGGCCTGGCCATCAGCCGCCAGTTGGCCCGCCTGATGGGCGGCGATACTGGGGTCAGCAGCACACCCGGCCAGGGCAGCACCTTCTGGATGACCGCCCGTCTGCCGGTGGCCCAATCCGCCCCGCCCCCCCAAACGCTTGCGGTCCACGCCGATCTGGAGGCAGAAATCCGCCGCAACCGCGGCCAGGCCCGCCTGCTGCTGGTCGAGGACGACCCGGTCAACCAGGAAGTGGCCTTGCAGATGCTGGCCAACGTCGGTCTTGGCGCCGATCTGGCCGGCAATGGGCAGGAGGCGGTAGACATGGCCACCGCGACGGCCTACGACCTGATCCTGATGGACATGCAGATGCCGGTCATGGATGGCCTGACCGCGGCTCGCCTAATTCTGGCCCAGCCTGAACGGGCAACCACGCCGATTGTCGCGATGACCGCCAATGCCTTCGGCGAGGACCGCGAGGCCTGCCGGGCCGCCGGCATGAGCGACCACCTGGCCAAGCCGGTTGCCCCACAACTTCTCTACGCCACGCTGTTGCGCTGGCTACCGGCGAGCGATACCGCCCCCGGCGTACCGACGCCGGAGGAGCCCGCGATCGGCCCGGAGAACCGGCTCGACCGCCTGACCCGGCATCCGGAAGTCGACAGCGCAGCCGGTCTGGCAACGCTCAAGGGGCGGCTGGAAAAATATCTCGGCCTGCTCGAAAAATATCTGCTCCATCATGCCGAGACCGCCGGCGAAATCGCCGGCCTGCTGGCCACCGGGGAACAGGCCGAGGCCTTGCGCATGAGCCATACGTTGAAAGGCGCTGCCGCGACGCTCGGCCTGCCTGCGGTTGCCACTGCCGCCGCCGCTCTGGAAGGCGCCCTGCGCGCCGGCCAGGGCAGCGATGCCCTGGCCGCACTGGCCAGCGCCTTGCAGGAAGCGCAGAATCGAACCGTCGCCGTTCTGCGCGACGCCCTCAAGAAGCCATGAACATGTCGGACGACCAGGAAACCATTCGCCAGCTGCGCGCCCTCGTCAAGCAACGCGACGCCGAACTGGCTGCCGCCCGCCAGGCGGCGGAATCCGCCAGCCGGGCCAAGAGCGCCTTCATCGGCAATCTATCGCATGAAATCCGCACACCGATGAACGCCATCGTCGGCCTGACCTGGATGCTGCATGAACAGGCCACCGATCCCGAGCTGAAAGCCAAGCTGCAGCAGGTCAGCAACGCCACCCAGCAACTGCTCGCCGTCATCAACGATCTGCTCGACATCTCGCGCATCGAATCCGAACAACTGGTCCTTGAACCGCTCGATTTCGACCTCCGCCAGGTAATCAACCACCTGGTCGCCAATCATGGCGGCAAGGCGGCACAAAAGGGGCTGAGCTTCCCGGTCGACCTGCCGCCCCGGCTGCCGGCGCTGCTGCGCGGCGACCCGGTGCGCATCGGACAGATCCTCGGCAATTTCGTCAGCAATGCGATCAAATTCACCGCCCGCGGTTCGGTTCGTCTGAGCATCGACCTGCTGCCCGGCGAGCAGGACGATGCGGTGGTGCTGCACGCCCAGGTCGCCGACAGCGGCATCGGCATTCCGGCCGAGCAGTGTGCCGGCCTGTTCCAGCCCTTCCAGCAGATCGAGCATTCGACCAAGCGTCGTTTCGGCGGCACCGGCCTCGGCCTGGCCATCAGCAAACGCCTGGCCGACATGATGGGCGGCCAGATCGGCGTGCATAGCCAACCCGACCAGGGCAGCGTTTTCTGGGTAAAGATTCCGTTGACCGTCGTCGTCCCCGCCGTCGGCGTGATGCAACCCTCCACCGCCGAAGTGCCGGGCGGCGAAGCGCCCCCCATCGACTGGAAACGGATCGGCGAGATTCTGCACAGCCTGGAAAGCCTGCTTGCCGAGGACGATATCCAGGCCCTGGCGCTGTGGCACGACACCGCGCCGCTCCTTCGCCCGGCACTGGGCGAGACGAGCACCCGGCTGGAGGGCGAACTGAGCCGCTACAGTTTCGACGTGGCGCTGGACATCGTCCGTGCCTTCCAGGCCAGACTGCCTGCAGGCTAGCTAAAGACGACGGCGCGTACTTCGTTGCCGGTGCCGCGGTAATCGAGCAGGTCGAAACTGATCATGCGCGACATGGCGATGCCCCGGCCGTGCGTATCGAAGGCGCGCTCAGGACTCATTTCAAGATAGGCCCGCCAGTCGAAACCGCTCCCCTGGTCGCGAATGACATAGCTCACCTGTCCCGCCTGACGCTCGATATGAAGTTCGGCGGTTTTCTGCGCATGCTGCGGCAAGGTCAGCAAGTGGTCGATTTGCGGGTAAAGCAGGCCGCTTTCGATCAAGGCCGTTTTCTGCTGGTAGCCGATGCCCAGATTGCCGTGCTCGATGGCGTTGAGCATCAGCTCGGACAAGCCGAGCACCACCCGCCCCGGATCCGGCGCCGCGTTGGCGGCCAGCGTGGCCAGGTTGCGCGCCTCGTCCGGCGTGCGGAAACGGAAACGCGCCTCGACCAGGCAGGAGAAGGTCTTGCCCTGCTGGCGCACCTCCTCGGCCAGTTGCCGGTGACCGCGATAGTCACGCGTCGCGGCGGCGACAATGGCCAACAGGGTGTCGGCCGAAAACGGCTTGGTCAGATAGTAATAGGCCCCGGCCTGCAAGCCGGCCAGCACGTCGGCGTCACCGGCCATGCCGGTCTGCATGATTACCGGAATGGCCCGCATCTCCGGGCGCAGCTTGACCCGGCGCAACACTTCGATACCGTCCATGTCCGGCATCATGCGATCGAGCAGGATGGCGTCGAAACCTTCCGGGCGGCCATCAATAAGCCGCCAGGCTTCCTCGCCGGTGGCGGCTTCGACGACGCGATACCCTTCAGCACGCAGATTGTCGACCAGCATTTCGCGGCTGATCGGCTCGTCATCGACGACAAGAATAAACGATTGGTCCACCCCAAATCTCCCGGTATCTCAGTGCGGCAACGAGGCTGCGGCACGCCCGGCAGACTACCCGAATTCGCCCGGCGACGAAACGTACGCAAATCCGGTTGCCACCGGCGGGAGGATTCCGGCTGGTCTTTTCACCCCACTGACGTACACTGCGCGCCTTCCCTTCCAGGCAGGACGCCCGATGCAAAACGAACACCACATTCCGGGCAAAGATGCCTCGCTCGAACACTCCATCGCTTCGATGCAGGCCAAGCTGGCCGCCCGCGGCTTTGATATCGAGGAATGCGCCTGGCTCAACCCGGTCGATAACGTCTGGTCGGTGCATCTGCGCAACCGCGCCTGCCCCCTGATGTTCACCAACGGCAAGGGGGCCAGCCAACTGGCCGCCCGTGCCAGCGCGCTGGGCGAGTATTTCGAGCGCCTGTCGTGCAATTATTTCTGGAGCCACTATTACTTGGGCGAGACCGTAGCCAACGGCAAATTCGCCCATTACCCGCGCGAACGCTGGTTCCCGGTTACCGGCAGCGACTGGCCGGGCGAACTGCTGACGCCGGAACTGCAGGCCTTCTACAACCCGGAAGGCAGCATCCCGGCCGAAGCCCTGATCGACATGAACACCGGCCACTACGAGCGCGGCATCTGCGCCATTCCCTACGTGCGCCAGCACGATGGCGCCGAGGTCTTCTTCCCGGTCAACATCATCGGCAACCTCTACGTCAGCAACGGCATGTCGGCCGGCAACACCCCGACCGAGGCGCGCGCCCAGGCGCTGGCGGAAATCCTCGAACGCCACGTCAAATTCAAGGTCATCGCGGAAGGCCTGTGCCTGCCGGACGTGCCGGAAGATGTCATCGCCCGCTACCCGAACATCGTTGCCGGCATCCAGGGCCTGCGCGACGCCGGCTTCGGCATCCTGGTCAAGGACGCCTCGCTCGGCGGCAACTACCCGGTGCTCTGCGTGACCCTGCTCAACCCGCGCGACCAGGGCGTTTTCGCCAGCTTCGGAGCGCATCCGCGCTTCGAGATCGCCCTTGAGCGCGCCCTGACCGAACTGCTGCAGGGCCGCGCCCTCGACGCGCTCGACGGCTTCCCGCCGCCCGGCTTCGATCTCGACGAAGTGGCCAGCGCACCGAATATCGAAATCCATTTCGTCGACTCCAGCGGCATCGTGCACTGGGACTTCTTCGGCGACACGCCGGACTTCGACTTCGCCGACTGGAACTTCAACGACCTGGAAAACGGCAAGACCGCCGACGACTACGCCTGGCTGGCCGCACGCATCCAGGCCGACGGCCACGACATCTACGTCGCCGACTTCGATCACCTCGGCGTCTACGCCTGCCGCATCCTGGTCCCCGGCATGTCCGAAATTTACCCGATCGACGACCTCGAATGGGAGAACAACAGCAGTGGCGCCGCCGTCCGCCCGGCCATCCTCAACCTGGCCGAACTCGACGACGACCAGTGCGGCCAGCTGCTCGACCTGTTGAACGAACTGAACATCGCCGACGAACGCCCGGTCGCCGCGCTCATCGGCCTCGCTCCGGATGCCGGCTCGCTGTGGGCCGACCTGCGCGTCGGCGAACTGAAAACCCAGCTGGCACTGGCCGTCGGCGATAGCGACGCGGTGCGCGAAGGCTGCGAATGGGTGCGCCAGTTCGAACAGCTCGATGCAGGCCGCCGCCGTGTTTACCGCTGCATCGCCACCCTGCTCGACATGGCAGACCCGAACATTTTCGAAGACGCGCTGGTCAGTCTCTACGGTGACGAAACGCTGGATCTGGCAACCGACCTGATCGACGGCCAAGTGCGATTCTTCGGGCTGGTCTCGCCCGGCCTCGAACTCGCCGGCTGCGACCTGCACCAGCGCCTGCTCGGCGAATACGCCAAGGCCCACTCCGCTGCGGTCGATGCCTGAAACCGGCAAAAAACCGTAACCAAGGGCCAGTGTCCTGGCCGGCTAACCGGCGAGCGCCCCCTGAGCGGAGGCCGGCTGCCCTTGCGGCTGGCGTAAGGGCAGCTCGATCCGGAAGCAACTGCCCCGCCCGGGCTCGCTGTTCACCGCAAGGCTGCCGTGGTGTTTCCGCACGATGCTGTAGGCCAGCGACAGGCCGAGTCCGGTGCCCTGGCCGACCGGCCGGGTGGTGAAGAACGGCTCGAAGATGCGCTTCTGGTCCGCCGGCTCAATGCCCTTGCCGGTGTCGGCCACCTCGATCCACACCCGATCCCCGGCCCGCCCGGTACGCAAGGTGATGGTGCCGTGGCGCTCGATGGCCTGGCCCGCGTTAACCAGCAGGTTCATGAACACCTGATTCATCTGCGAACCGAGGCATTCGACCGGCGGCAAGCCGCCGTATGCCTTGACTACCTCGACCCCCGCCCCGAACTGGTTGCTGACGATGTTCAGCGTACTGTCGAGGCCTTGTTCGAGATCGGCCATGGCCCAGTCCATGCTGTTGATTCGCGAGAAATCCTTGAGATCCTGAACGATCCTGGCCACCCGGTCGATGCCCTGGCGGGACTCGCCTAGCAGCGCGGGGACGTCGCTGCTCAGGAAATCCAGATTGGCCCGCTTTTTCAGGGCCGCAATGGTTGCCTGCAGTTCGGGCTGGCTGCCGAGGAGCGGGTCGGCCCTGCCGTATGCCTGGATGATGGCCAGCATGTCCTCGACATACTCGGCAAGGGCGCCCAGATTGGAGCGGACAAAGCCGATCGGGTTGTTGATCTCGTGCGCCACCCCGGCCGCCAGCTGGCCGATGGAGGCCATTTTTTCCACTTGCAGCAACTGGTTCTGGGCCGCTTCCAGTTGCTGGTTCAAGCCTTCGACAAGCAACAGCTTGTCCTGCAGTTCCTTTTCATAACGCTGACGCTCGGCCAGTTCGGCATCCAGCTTCAGGTTGGCCTCGCGCAGGCTGGCCGTGCGCATGGCCACTTCGTCCTCCAGATGCTCGCGATGCTTGAGCAGCGCCTGGTCGCGTACCTGGATATAGTCGAGCATCTGGTTGAAATTGCTGGCCAGCTCGGCCATTTCGCCCGGTCCATCGACGGCCACCCGGCGGCCCAGCGCGGCGTCCTCCTCGACGATCTCGCGCATCGCCTGCATGGTCGTCCGTAACGGCCGGGTAATGCTGCGGGCAATCAGGCTGGCCAGCAATAGCAGCGCCGTGCTGGTCCCGAGCAGGAACATCAGGTTCTGGGTAGCCCGCAGCCTGACGGCGGTATCGATATCATCGACATAGATGCCGGAACCGATGATCCACCCCCAGGGGGCAAACGACTTGACGTAGGAAAGTTTGGGAAAACTCTCGTCGGTGCTTCCCCCGTCGGCCAGCGTCTTGGGCCACGGATAGGTCACGTAGCCCTGCCCGCTCGGCGCCACCACCTCGACGAAGGCCTCGGTCAGGTTCTTGTGGCCGTCAGTCGGCACGAAGGGGCCATCCCTGCCGCTGCGCAGGCCGGTTGCTCGCTTGAACTGTTCGCCGAGCAGCGGCCCGCCTTCAAACTCCGGCATGATCGGATGCATCAGCATGCGGGCCGGCGTCTGGTTGTCGTTGATCCAGAAATATTCCTTGCCATCGTAGCGCATGGCCCGGACCGTACTGAGCGCCGCCGCCTGGGCGGCTTGCCGGCTCAGGCGACCATGGCGTTCGAGCCCCTCGAAATGGGCCAGCACGGCATGCCCGCCTTCCACCATCTGGCGGATCAAGGCCTCTTTCTCCTGCTGCAAGGCGGCACGCAAAAGGACCACATCCAGCACGCTGCTCAGCAACACACTGCCGATCAGGATGAGCACGATGCTCCAGATTCGGCTGCGGATGCTCACTCGCTTCAACGGCGCGACCATGATGGGAATTTCCGTTCGGGATATCCGGCGGGGGCCGTGCATCGACGATCTTCGGTGACGCACGGAAGGTGTACGCGGCCTGTTCTTATTACGAAAGTAGTATCCGTCATTGCCTCGCCGTCCGCAAGCAGCGTTGCCGGCCGGCTAGTCGCCTACGGCCGCGCCGCCAAGGCCGCCAACGCGCTTGCGCCGAGTTGTCGGTCGTCATGGGCAATGTGCCGCTCGAACCAGTATTCGACGTAGCGCAAGGTGCTGAAGACATCGGCCCGGCCTTCGAGCACTTCGTTCAGTGACTTGCTGACCAGACGCAGCATTTCCTGATGCTCGCCGGTGTGTCCGGTGAAATCGATGCCGCAGCGCTCGGCCAGTTGCTCCTCGGTCGCGTAGTGCTCGACCAGCGCAGCCAGCAGCGCATCGGCCTCGGCCGGCGGCAGACTCCCCTCGCTCAGGCAGACCCCCTTGAGGACAACCAGGCGGCGGAACAGGTCGTCGTGCTGGGCATCCACTTGCGGTATACCGATGACCAGCGGCGTGGGCAAAAAACGATGCGGGATTTGATTCATGGCAGTCACTGTCGGTCGCTGTTTACTATCGGTTCAATGCAGCACAACTTCTTCCAGCGCGCTGTCCAGGGCATGCCCGTCGAGCGGCTTGTAGAGGATGTCGTTGAACCCGGCCATACGCATGTGAGCGATGCTGTTCAGATCGTTCAGCGCCGTGTAGGCAAACACCGGCAAGTCTACCAGACCCAGTTCGTCGCGAATAATGTGGCAGAGGTCTATACCCGACATGCGCGACAGCATGATGTCGAGAACGACCAGATCGAACGGGTTTTCCATCAACTGCTCGAGCGCGGTTTCGGCACTGCTCTGTTCGGTGACCGCGAAACCCCGCTGCATCAGCATGCTCGACACCAACAGGCGCATTAGCGGATTGTCCTCGACCACCAGCGCCCGGCGGGCGACCGGCGCATTGGCTTGCATGTTGAGCATGATTGACTCCTTTCCCCGCCCTGGCCGGCCGTGGGGCAACGACAGGACTTTGGGCTTTGTCTCATATTTTTTAGTTATTTAAATTCTATAAGGTGATTTTGATATTTTCAACAAAATTATCCCGTTCGAACTTCCACCCACCGGCCGACTCCAATTACCAATCACCTGAAGAGGCCCAACATGGAGCAACCGTTACACACCCTGAACAAGCTGTTTGCCCAACTCGGGCAAGCCAGCGACGATCTGGCCATTGCCCGCTTCATCGAAATCAACAGCCCGCTGCCCGACGACGTTCGCCTGCACGAAGCCGCCTTCTGGAGCCTTGCCCAGTCCACCTTCCTGCGTGAAGCCATCGATGACGATGCCGACTGGTCGGATGTAGCCGACGAGTTGAACGCCCGCCTGCACGCCCGCCATTGATTGAACTAGTTCGCCATGACCCGTGAGGAAACCGACTCCTTCGGCAGCATCGCGGTAGTGAGCGACCGTTTGTGGGGCGCCCAGACCCAGCGCTCGCTGGTGAACTTCGCCATTTCCAGCGAGCGCATGCCGGCGGCGCTGATCCGCGCCCTGGCCGAGATCAAGCTGGCCGCCGCCCGAGTCAATCAGGAACTCGGCTTGCTGTCCGAAGCCAAGGCCGGTGCCATCATCGCCGCCGCCGCCGAGGTGGCGGAAGGCCAGCATGCCGACCATTTCCCGCTGTCGATCTGGCAGACCGGCTCCGGTACGCAGACCAACATGAACCTCAACGAGGTGCTGGCCAACCGCGCCTCGGAACTGCTCGGCGGCGAACGCGGCAGTGCCCGCCTGATCCATCCGAACGACGAGGTCAATGTCGGCCAGTCATCGAACGACGTGTTCCCGACCGCCATGCACCTGGCCGCCGCCGTCGGCATCAGCCAGCACGTGCTGCCGGCGCTTGCCCGGCTGGCCACGGCGCTGGAAGAGAAATCGGCGGCCTTCGCCGACATCGTCAAGATCGGCCGCACCCACTTGCAGGACGCCACGCCGCTGACCCTCGGCCAGGAATTCTCCGGTTACGCGGCCCAGTTGCGTCATGCCGAACAGATCATCGGCGCCAGTCTGGCCTCACTCTACCCGCTGGCCATCGGCGGCACGGCGGTCGGCACCGGCCTCAACAGCCACCCGCAATTCGGCCCCCGGGTCGCCGCCGAGCTGGCCGCGCTGACCGGCCTGCCCTTGACCAGCGCAACCAACAAGTTCGCCGCGCTGGCTGCGCACGACGGTCTGGTGGCGGCGCACGGCGCGCTGAAAACCCTGGCCGTGGCGCTGATGAAAATCGCCAACGACATCCGCTGGCTGGCCTCCGGCCCGCGCTCCGGCCTCGGCGAAATCAGCCTGCCGGCCACCGAGCCGGGCAGCTCGATCATGCCGGGCAAGGTCAACCCGACCCATTGCGAGGCGCTGACCATGCTCTGTTGCCAGGTCATGGGCAACGACGTGGCCATCACCGTCGGCGGCGCTTCCGGCAATTTCGAACTCAATGTGTTCAAGCCGCTGATCGCCCACAATTTCCTGCAAAGCATCCGTCTGCTGGCCGACGGCATGGACAGTTTCGAGCGCCACTGCGTGCGCGGCATTGGCGCCAACCGGGAACGCATCGCCGAGTTGATGGAACGTTCGCTGATGCTGGTCACCGCGCTAACCCCGCACATCGGCTACGACAAGGCGGCCGAGATTGCCAAATACGCCAGCCATAAAAATTGCAACCTGAAACAGGCTGCGCTGGCGCTGGCCTACGTGACCGACGACGACTACGAGCGCTGGGTTCAACCGGCAAAAATGATCTATCCGGCCGGCTGAAACCGCCGCAACTCAAGCGACCTGGAAGGCTGCGGTCGACGCTTGAAAAAGGACACTTTTTCGTCGACCCCCATCTTTAAAGCTCAACAATGACCCCGCAGGCAATCCGGTTGCCGGAGTTGCCGGCCGGCTGCGACCGGTAATCGTCCGGATCGGCATGAATTACTACACTGCGGCCGCTGACCCCGCTCTCGCCGCTCATGTCCAGCCCGGTCACCTCGGCGCTGTAAAGTGCCTCACCACGGGCATCGGCCAGCAGATTTGGCAGGTCGCCAGCGTGGTGCTCGCCGTTCCCGTAGAAACCATGCGTCGTGGCGCCCGGGTTGAAATGCCCTTTGGCACTGCTCGCGTCCGGCGCACTGCAGTCGCCCACCTCGTGCACGTGAAAACCATGCTCGCCGGGAGTCAGACCGGCCACTTTGGCCTCGACTAGCAGATTGCCATCGACTTCCCTGAAGCGAACAGTGCCGGAAACCGTGCTGCCGGAACGGGCGACCAGCTCGGCCTTGGCCGACGGGCCGCGGGGCGTGCTGGCGCAGGCGCTTAGCAGGACAACGGTTGAGGCGGCGACGACAAAAACGGAACGCGTCTCCATGATTTCTTTCAGATAACCAGTACGCCACCACAATGACAGCGATCACATGGAAGACAGGAATGGAAGACCAAGGTTCCACCGGCAATCTTTTATAACAAAACGCACTAACAAGATGCGCACTTGTTCTTAAACGAATATTAAGGCCTTGCTACAATGCCGAACATTCGACAATCCCCGCGGATTACCCAGCAATGACCCAACGCACGACTCTCTCACACCTCGACTGGCTCGAAGCCGAAGCCATCCACATCATGCGCGAAGTGGCCGGCCAGTGTTCCAACCCGGTGCTGCTCTTCTCCGGCGGCAAGGACTCGATCTGCATGCTGCGCATCGCCGAAAAGGCCTTCCGCCCCGGCAAGTTCCCCTTCCCGCTGATGCACATCGACACCGGCCACAACTATCAGGAAGTCGTCGCCTTCCGCGACAAGCGCGCCGCCGAACTCGGTGAGCGCCTGATCGTCCGCTCGGTCGAGGATTCGATGAAGCGCGGCACGGTCGTCTTGAAGCATGAGGGCGAATCGCGCAACAAGCACCAGTCGGTGACGCTGCTTGAGGCCATCGAGGAATTCGGCTTCGACTGCTGCATCGGCGGCGCCCGCCGCGATGAGGAAAAGGCCCGCGCCAAGGAACGCATCATGAGCTTCCGTGACGAATTCGGCCAATGGGACCCGAAGAACCAGCGCCCGGAACTGTGGAACCTCTACAACGCGCGCAGCCACAAGGGTGAGAACATCCGCGCCTTCCCGATCTCGAACTGGACCGAAATGGACGTCTGGCAATACATCGAGCGCGAAGGCCTGGAACTGCCAAGCATTTACTTCGCCCACAAGCGCCCGGTGGTCATCCGCCAGGGCGCCATCGTGCCGGTCAACGTGCCGCTGACCAACGGCGAACTGACCAACCTGCCGAAGGCCGGTGAAGAGATCGTCGAAATGCAGGTGCGCTTCCGCACCGTCGGCGACATCTCCTGCACCGCCCCGGTCGAGTCGGATGCCGACGACGTCGCCAAGATCGTTCTCGAAACCGCCACCACCACCATCACCGAGCGCGGCGCCACCCGTCTGGACGACCAGACCAGCGAAGCCTCCATGGAACAACGCAAGAAAGAGGGTTATTTCTGATGAGCGCCCACCAAGTTGAAGATCACGGCCTGCTGCGCTTTTTGACCTGCGGCAGCGTCGATGACGGCAAGAGCACGCTGATCGGCCGCCTCTTGTTCGACACCAAGACCATCCTCGCAGACACCCTGTCAGCCATCGAGCGCACCTCGCAGAAGCGCGGCATGGGCGCGGTCGACCTGTCGCTGCTCACCGACGGCCTGCAAGCCGAGCGCGAACAAGGCATCACCATCGACGTCGCCTACCGCTACTTCTCGACCGGCACGCGCAAATACATCATCGCCGACGCGCCGGGCCACGAGCAGTACACCCGCAACATGGTTACCGCGGCCTCGACCGCCAACCTGGCGATCATCCTGATCGACGCCCGCAAAGGCGTGCTGACCCAGACCCGGCGTCACTCCAAGCTCGCGTCGCTGGTCGGCATTCCGCACCTGGTCGTCGCCATCAACAAGATGGACCTGGTCGATTACTCGCAGGAAACCTACGAGAAGATCAAGGCCGACTACCTCGAATTCGCCGCCAAGGTCGGCATTGAGGATATCCGCTTCCTGCCGATGTCGGCGCTCAACGGCGACATGATCGTCGACCGCGGCGACAGCCTGAACTGGTACGACGGCCCGACGCTCCTCGAAATCCTCGAAGCCGCCCCGGCCGCCCATACCGAGCACACCGAGAAATTCCGTTTTCCGGTGCAATACGTCTGTCGACCGCAGGATTCCGCCAACCCGGAGCTGCACGACTACCGCGGCTTCATGGGCCGCGTCGAATCCGGCTCGATCAAGGTCGGCGACGCCGTCACCGTGCTGCCCAACGGCCTGCAATCGACCGTCAAAGCCGTGCAACTGGGCGGCATCGACATCGGCGAAGCGGTCACCGAGCAATCGGTCACCCTGCTGCTGGCCGACGAAATCGACACCTCGCGCGGCGACATGATCGTCAAATCCAGCGAAGTGCCGGCCGCGGTCAAGGAAATCCGCGCCACCGTCTGCTGGCTGGCCGAAGCCCCGCTCGACCGCGCCCGCACCTACCTGATCCGCCACACGACGCGCGACTCCAAGGCCAAGCTGACCGCCATCGACCACCGGCTCGATGTCAACACGCTGGACAAGGTTGCCGCCGACAAGCTGGCCATGAACGACATCGCCGAAGTGACCTTCAAATTAGCCCAACCGCTGTTCGTCGATCCCTACCTGGAAAACCGGGGCACCGGGGCGTTCATCGTCATTGATGAAAGCAACAACAACACGGTCGGGGCGGGGATGATTTTGTAATTACAACGCCTGCGGTCGACCGCGAAAAACCTGCAAAAACGCCTCCATGATGGAGGCGTTTTCTTTTGGGCTTGGAGTGTCTCAATTGTGCCCAAAACTGCCGTTCGGGTTTTGGTCCACACCGGCAGCAATGCAGCGATTGCCGTCATTGGCAGGTATAAATTTGTGAGGCACTGAGCGTCCGCTCGCCGACTTGGAGACGACCTATCGTTCTTGAGGGTATGCGGATTGAAAATCCGCGTGTCCGTGGTTCGATTCCGCGATTGCCACCAGAATTCAAGCACTCGGCCCGGTTCTTGTAACCGGGCCTTTTGCTTTCCGGCCATCAGATAAGTTGATGGTTGGAGACGTGTTCATCGGACGCGGGGTGGAGCAGTTGGCTGCTCGTCGGGCTCATAACCCGAAGGTCGCAGGTTCAAGTCATGCCCCCGCAACCAAAAAGACAAAACCCTTGCTCAGAGAGATGCTGGCGAGGGGTTTTTTTCGGATGGCGGTTTTTCGGGAGCTTGTATGCGCGCGTTTGCTTTGGCCATTGCTGTCGTACTCGGCAGCTCGGGGTGTGCGGTTGTCGCCGTAGCCGATGCGGCGGTCACCGTGGTGGCGACCACAGTCAAGGTTGGCGCAACAGTCGTCGAAACGACCGTCGATGTGGCTGCGGCGGGGGTGAAAGCGGTGGCCGGTAGTGACGAGGAAAAGTAGGGCAGAGGGCTGAGCCTTCCCTTGGCATAGCGGCTGAAAGTTCGGCTAAGTTCGGTGGCGAGCTGCCCTGAAACGACAAACCCACCGCTTGGGTGGGCTTGCCTTTGGATACACAGGGATCGGATCAGAGCAGCAGATTAGCGCCCGTGCCTGTCGTGAAACTTGCCGGTGGAGTTCCGATGATCACCAATTCATATTCAGCGGTTGTGTCTGAGTCTGTGTTGAACTGCAGGACTCCTCCGCTGTAGCGCACTTGGCCGGCAGCATTGAATGCTGAGGTGCCTCGATAGGCAAAGGCCTGATCACCCACCGTGGTGGTGTTCCAGTCGATTGTTCTGAGGTCAATTACGTCGCTAGCATTCCAGCCGCTGATCACGTCGCGGGTGGTGCCAAGACCGAGTTCGGACAGGGCATTGAAGTCGAAGGTGTCATTTCCCGTACCGCCAATCAGGCTGTCTTTGCCTGCACCACCAATCAGTAAGTCATTACCATCACCACCGGAGAGGGTGTCATTGCCCGACCCGCCGTTGAGGATGTTCGTACCTATGCTGCCAGTCAGCGTGTCGTTGAAGGAGGTGCCAATCAGATTTTCTATCTTCGTCAGCGTATCCGAGCCAGAACTGACTGTTGCCTGTGCCGTAGAAACAGCCAAGCTGACAGTCACCCCAGCGGTAGCACCGTAGGTATAGGACACCGTATCCACTTCCGTTCCTGTGCCGCCACTGATGACATTGCTGCCGGTTCCAGCATAGAGTGTGTTGGAAAGGCTGTTGCCAGTCATGTTGGCGGTGCCCGTGGCGGTGATCCTTCCATTCTCGACAAAGGTGCCCAGCGTATAGGTACTCAAGGAACTATTGACCAGATCAACCCCGGCAGCATCAATGGCGGATGTCGAAGTGGTGGTTTCATATACTTTGTCGCCAGAGTTGTCGACGTAGTAGGTGTCGTTGCCACTGCCACCGAACATTATGTCGCTTCCGGAGCCGCCATCTAACAAGTCATTTCCCCCTAGGCCACGTAATATATCGTTTCCCACCTTTCCACACAGGACGTTACCGATCGAATTTCCTACTAACTCATCCGAGAATGAAGTGCCATTTAGGTTTTCGATACCAGATAACTTATTGTCGAGGGTTACTCTCTTGTTTTCGTGGTAATAAATACCGCTTCCATTGTCAAGTTTTGCGCCAAGAGTGTCAGAAATGTAGAGATAAGCCCCGTTGTCCCAGCCGTATATAGGGTTTTCTGAAAGGTAAATGCTTGTCCGATACGCATATCCACTCCCAGAGGAAGATAGCGGATAGCGTTGCGCCAGATCTTCAGGAATGGCAAGTTCAAAGGTATCGCTTCCGAGGCCTCCTCGTATCCGGTAGTTACCTGACCCCTGAAGCCTTATCAGGTCATTGCCAGCTCCGCCGTCAAGAACTCCACCAGCAACGTTAGAAAAATCGACTCCTCCACGAACCGACAATAGGTCGTCGCCTTCTCCGCCAAAAAGCTCAATACCTGCTTGTGTTTTTCCAGGAAGCAAGACAGAGGAACCGGCGAATAATTGGTCATTGCCAGCCATGCCGTAAATCCGGTCTGATCCAGAAAGTCCATCAAGGTAATCTGCGCCAGCGCTGCCGGACAGCGTGTCGCCACCCAAAATGTTCCCAATCACCTTCTCTACAGACCGTACGGCCATCGTTCGCCCAAACTGGTCAATGACAACGCCTGTAGCCAAGTCAACCCGAACTGCTTGAGATTCACGCCCTAAAGTGCTGCTGTACCCCATGGTTCTTAGATCAATAGTATCGGATCCTGTGCCGCCATCGAAATGAGCTAGATGCCCTAAGGCGATAACCGCAACATCATTTCCAGCCCCAGCATTAATGATTCCAAGGTTGCCATCTAGCTGGAACGTGTCTCCATGGGTTGAGCCATAGATTCCTTTGAGATATCGAAATGTGTCGGTTTGCAGGTAACCGTCGATCACTCTTCCCTCAGAATATTGCCCTTCAACCGTTACTCTTATACCTCTAGTGTCGCTGGCATACGAAACATAGTCTGTATAGGTAAGGGCTCCGATGAACCTGTTTGATGCAGAAGTGTTGGCGAAGGTAGTCACAAGCTAAATCTCCGACATGATTGGTAGCAGTACAGTAGGTTTGTGGGCTGGATTTGAGAAAAGAAAAAATTGCCGGCAATCAGTGTTCGATAATCAGCAACACGGCTGTCGATGAAGAAGATGTTCTTGGTGGTCATGGCGGCATTCCGGAGGTCAGGCGAAGCGATTTCGGCACAGGGTACTTATTGCCATTTGTGTCTTTTGGAAGGGATTGAACGCCATCCTTCAGAACGGTCTTTTCATGCCTCGCGATTATCGGCCTTAGCCGATCAGGCTACAATCAAACTAAAGTCATAGTCCACCTTGCCGGCATGCTCCCGGCTCAATCAACAGTGACAGTGTCCAAAGACTGAACGCCTGCTATCTGAACGAACCGACTAGTTGGTGTGCCTTAGTCATCAGGCAGCTTTCAGTCTGAAGCCGCCATCCTCACCGCATAGCTGACCGGCAGCTCCAGGCCGAACTCTGCCCTCCCACAACGCCTGAAAAAGACATCCCCACCAAATTTTCAGCACATCAGGGAGATTCCGCCACGGAGCGCAGCGACTCGCTTGTCGACCATCGTTCAACAATAGGACTGCGCGGTGCCGGTGAATTTCATTGGTCGTTAGCCCCGAAAACAAGCACAAATTCCCGGCTTGTCGCCGCAAACCTGTACACTCTCATTTTTGCCGGAAGCCGAGCGCTTTCCGACCGGCCTGAACTGCACCTCGCCGGGCGCTGGGCACCCATTCCGCAGCTCTTCAAAGGTTATCCGATGCAAGCCATCCACGATGTCGACGTTCTCCTGTTACTAGCCACCATGCTCGCCGCCAAAAGAAAGCCGGCCGAAATGCCGGAGATCGTCGCCGCCATCGATCTGTTGCAGAACAATGTGCCGGCCGCGCCGAAACTGGCCGAAGCCTTTGGCCGGCTGGCCGGCTACGGTCTGCTGCGCGGCGACAACGGCGGCTACGCCTTGACGGCGGCGGCCGAGGCCATCGTCGCCAAACTGCCGAAGAACGCCGAAACGGCGGAACGCCTGTTCATCATCCGCGACCGGCTGTCCGACTACCGCAGCCAGGGCGAGCACGCGCCGCTCGTCGTCGGCGAAGCCGAGGTGACGGCAGCCATCGCCGCCCACCGGGCCGCGGCGGCCAGCACCGCCAAGAACCTGCTGGTACCCAAGCCGAAGCCGGAAGGCGACCAGCAGCGCCCGGGCCAACGCCAGCGCAAGCCAATGCCGGCCAAGAAGCGCAAGGTTCGGGCATGAGCGAGACCACGGCGGCGCCTGCCGCGCCCTCCTTCGCCGAACTGGCGCTGCCGCCGGCCATGCTGGCCAACCTGCAACAGCTCGACTACCTCGCCATGACGGCGATCCAGGCGGCCAGCCTGCCGCTGGCCCTGGCCGGCCGCGACCTGATCGCCCAGGCCAAGACCGGCAGCGGCAAGACCGCCGCCTTCGGACTGGCCCTGCTCGCCAAACTGAACCCGAAACGCTTTGCCGTGCAGGCCATGGTGCAGTGCCCGACGCGCGAACTGGCCGACCAGGTGACGCAGGAAATCCGCCGCCTGGCCCGCTTCGAGGAAAACATCAAGGTGCTCGCCCTGGTCGGCGGCTCGACGCTGCGCAACCAGGCCAACAGCCTGGAAAACGGCGTCCATATCGTCGTCGGCACGCCCGGCCGCATCATGGATCACATGGAACGCGGCTACCTGAAGCTCGACGAGCTGACCACGCTGGTCCTCGACGAAGCCGACCGCATGCTCGACATGGGCTTTCACGACGACATCGCCTACGTCGCCAAGCGCTGCCCGGCCCAGCGCCAGACCTTGTTGTTCTCGGCCACCTACCCGGAAGGCATCGCCCAGCTGGCCAAACAGTTCCTGCGCCAGCCGGAAGAAGTGAAGCTGCTCGAACAGCATGCCGAGAGCAAGATTCGCCAGCGCTTCTACGAGGTCAAGAACGAAGACCGCCTGCAGGCCGTCGCCACGCTGCTCAAGCATTACCGCCCGGTCAGCACGCTGGCTTTCTGCAACACCAAGCAGCAGTGCCGCGATCTGTTGAACGTGCTGCGCCACGCCGGCATCCATGCGCTGACGTTGAATGGTGATCTGGAGCAACGCGAGCGCGACCAGGTGCTGATCCAGTTCGCCAACCGCAGTTGCTCAGTACTGGTGGCCACCGATGTCGCGGCGCGCGGCCTCGACATCGACCAGCTGGAAGCGGTGATCAACGTCGACGTGACGCCCGATCCGGAAATCCACATCCACCGCATCGGCCGCACCGGCCGTGCTGACCAGGACGGCTGGGCCTTGAGCCTGTGCAGCCCGGGCGACAAGCGGCGGGTGGCGAGCATCGCCCAGTTGATGAATGCCCCGGTCGAATGGGACGACCTGGGCAAGCTGCACAATGAAGACGATTCGCCGCTGGTGCCGCCGATGTCCACGCTGCTGATGCTGGGCGGGCGCAAGGACAAGATCCGCCCCGGCGACGTGATGGGTGCCCTGGCCGGCGAAGCCGGCCTGACCCGCGAACAGGTCGGCAAGATCACCGTCACCGACCAGAGCACCTACATCGCCGTCGCCCGCGACGTCGCTCGCGAGGCGGTGCGCAAGCTGGCGGCCGGCAAGGTCAAGGGCAAGACGGTGAAGGTGCGTTTGCTGTAATACGCCCCGCTTCCGGCGCCGGATTTTTCGGCCGCCGGGGCGGTCGACCGCAGGCATTGCCGCCGACGGCCAGCCTGGGCTGGTCACTCCGGACTAGCCCGGGAACCAACGAAACAATACAGAGTCTCCTTTATGCTCGGCTTCGGCAATTGCCAGGCCGATCATGTTCATGGGCAGGGAGCAGCCGGCGTCGCTCTAGCCCGGGAAAGGCGTTCATGCATTTTTCGCAAGATGACGACTCCGCTCGCTTGATCCAGCCATCGGTGTTCCAGTACGTTTTCGATGCGGTAGCCGCCCCCTGCCTGATCCTGGCGCCCGATTTCCAGGTCATCGCCGCCAATACCGCCTGCCTGCAAGCCACCCTGCATGAATCGGCCAGCATCGTCGGCCATCCGGTCTTCGAACTGTTTGCCGCCGGCTCCGAGCCACCCGGCCAGGGTCTGGCCGATGCGCTGTGTGCCTCGCTGGAACGGGCGGTGGACAGCCGACTGCCGGATGCGCTACCGGTATTCGCCTTCGACTTTGTCCCGCCGGTCGACCCGGAGAACGGCGCCGGGAAACGCTTCTGGAGCCTGCTCAATACGCCACTGCTCGATGTCCGGGGCGAAGTACTCGGTCTGCTCGTTCGCTTCGAGGAAGTCAGCGATGCCGTGCCGATCCCTGGCAGTCTGCCGACCAGAGGCAAGCGCCAGCCACGACTGCTGCTGGTCGAGGACAGCCCGGTCGAACTGGAATACCTGCGCACCATCTTCAGCGGCGCCGGCTACGAAGTGATGAGTGCCGGCGATGGCGAGCAGGCGCTGGTTACCATGCGCCATTTCCCGCCCGATCTGGTCGTTACCGACCTGATGATGCCGAAAATGAACGGCTTCGAATTGATCCGCCGCATCCGCGCCGAGCCGGCCATCGCCGCTACCCGGGTCATCATCCTGTCGGCCACCTTCCGCGACCAGGAAGCCCATACCCTGGGCGACACGCTGGGCGTCGCCCGCTTTCTGCGCAAGCCGGCCTTCCCGCAGGGCCTGCTGGCCACGGTCAAGGAGGTATTGGCCGAGCCGGCCGGTGCCGAACAGATCGCCGGGCCGGGTCTGACCGCCGTCGACCAGGCCTACCGCCGGCTGATGAACGGCGAACTGTTCCGGAAAACCCTCGAACTGGAACGGGAAATCAATGAGCGGCGCCAGCTGGAGAAAAACCTGCGCGCCAGCGAGCAACGCATTTCCGGCATCGTCGCCACCGCCATGGACGCCATCGTCACCATCGACCAGCAGCAACGCATCGTGCTGTTCAACACGGCGGCCGAAAAAATGTTCGGCTGCACCGCCAGCGACGCCATCGGCACCGCCATCGACCGTTTCATCCCGGAACGTTACCGGGCAGCCCACCGCGAACATGTCCGGCGCTTTCTCAACAACGGCGCCACGGTGCGGGCGATGGGCCACCTGCAATCGCTGTCCGGCCTGCGCGGCAACGGCGACGAATTCCCCTTCGAAGCCTCGATCTCCGAAGTCGAGGCCGGTGGCGAAAGGCTGGCTACCGTGGTGATGCGCGACATCAGCGCCCGCCGGGCCGCCGAACTGGCCTTGCAGGAAAGCGAACAGCGCATGCATCTGGCCCAGCAGGTGGCCCGCATCGGCACCTTCGAATGGGACCTGACCGGCCAGAGCGGCCGGGTGTCGCCCGAACTGGCCGCCCTCTACGGCCTGCCGGCCGAGGACGGCCTCGACACCTACGAGTCCTGGCGTGAGCGCATCCACGCCGACGACCGGCCGGGCGTCACCCAGCGCGTGCAGAAATCACTGCTCACCGGCCAGCGCTTCGAAGCCGAATGGCGGGTCATCTGGCCGGACGGTTCGGTGCACTGGCTGGCCGGGCGGGCCGAAATTTACCGCGACGAGGCCGGTCGACCGCAGCGCATGCTCGGGGTCAATATCGACATCAGCGACCGCAAGGAAGCCGAGGAGGCGGTCCGCCGGATGGCCCAGCACGACCCGTTGACCGGCCTGCCCAACCGCGCCCTGCTTTACGAATTCGCCGAACACCTGCTGCCGGCGACGCGCCGGGGCATCACCCGGGCCGCCTTCCTGTTCGTCGACCTCGATCGCTTCAAGCCGATCAACGACACCTACGGCCACGATGTCGGCGACGCCGTGCTCAAGGAAGTGGCCGAACGCCTAGACGCCTGTCTGCGCGGCGAGGATCTGGTCGGCCGGCTGGGCGGCGACGAATTCGTTGCCGTGCTGGCCCACATCCACGGCGAGGACGATGCGGCCAAGATTGCCTTCCACGTTCTCGACCGGCTCGGCCAGCCTTACCTGATCAACGATCTCGAGCTGCACGTCTCGCCGAGCATCGGCATCAGCCTCTACCCGCAGGACGGCAAGGATGTGGACGAACTGATCAAGTGCGCCGACGTGGCGATGTACAACGCCAAGCAGAACGGCCGCAACAATGTCCAGTTTTTCCAGCCCGAACTGAATGCGCGCAGCGAGGAAGCCTTGCGCATCGAGCACCGGCTGCGCCGGGCGCTGGAGCTGAGCGAGTTCGAGCTCTACATGCAGCCGGTGATCGACCTGCAAACCGGCACCACCTTGTTCGCCGAAGCCTTGATCCGCTGGCCGGCGATGGCCGCATCGCCCGAGCGCTTCATCCCGGTCGCCGAGATGGCCGGTTTCATGCAGCCGCTCGGCGCCTGGATCCTGCGTGAAGCCTGCCAGATGCGCCGGCAGTGGCGGGAGCTGGGCCTGCCGGCCTGCCCGGTCTCGGTCAATGTGTCGACCATCCAGTTCCGCCAGAGCAACTTCCTCCAGAACCTCGAATACGCACTGAACCAGGCCGACTTGCAGCCGGCCGACCTGAAACTGGAAGTCACCGAAAGCATGCTGATCAACAACCTCGACGAGGCGGTCAGCCTGTTGCAGAGCATTCGCGACCTCGGCGTCAGCGTCGCCCTCGATGACTTCGGCACCGGCTATTCCAGCCTCAGCCACCTGACCCAGCTGCCGATCGATATCGTCAAGCTCGACCAGTCTTTCGTCCGCAACCTGGGCGAAGACCGGCGCAGTTCGGTGGTTGCCGACAGCGTCATCAACCTGGCCAATTCGCTGGGCCTGTCGGTGGTCGCCGAAGGCATCGAATCGGATGCCGCCCTCAGCTTCCTGAAGGCGCACCATTGCCAGCAGGGTCAGGGCTACCTGTTCAGCCGCCCGCTGCCGGCCCGCGAATTCGAGCAGTGGTGCCGCCTGCACACGGTTTGATCAGAGGCGCCGGCTGCCCTGCTTGAGCAGGCGGCCGAAATCGCCGGCGGCGAGCGGCCGGGAAAACAGGTAGCCCTGGTATTCGTGACAGTCGTGCTGGGCCAGGAAGGCCAGTTCGCCACTGGTCTCGACCCCCTCGGCAATGATGCTAAGGTCGAAGGCCTGCGACAGATGGATGATCTCCTTAACCATCGTCCGCTTCTGCAAGTCGCTTTCCATGTCGTGCACGAAGGACTGGTCGATCTTCAGGCGGTCGACCGGCAGCCGGCGCAGGTAGGCCAGCGATGAGTAGCCGGTGCCGAAATCGTCGAGCGAAATGCTGGCCCCGAGCGCGCGCAACTCGTTGAGGATGCGGATCGACTCGTCCATGTCCTCCATCAGGCTGCTCTCCGTGACCTCCAGCTCCAGCGAGCCAGGCGCCAGCTGGCGGGTGGCGAGCAGTCCCTCCAGGGCCTCCAGGATGCCGCCGTGGCGCAGCTGGCGGGGCGACACATTGACCGCCATGCGGAAATCGGGATGGCCGTCGCGCTGCCAGATGCGGCCTTGTTCGTTGGCGGTATCCAGCACCCACTCGCCGATCGGCCCGATCAGGCCGGTTTCCTCGGCCAGGCCAATGAAGCGGGCCGGATGAATGATGCCCAGTTCCGGGTGCTGCCAGCGCACCAGTGCCTCGGCGCCGACGATGGCACCATCGGCGACCCGCACCTGCGGCTGGTAATAGACGCTGAATTCGCCCTTCTCCAGCCCGCTCCACAAGGCATTCTCCAAACGGACCCGCTCGGCAGCGAAAGCGCTCAGGTCGTGCGTGTAGAACTGCACCGAACCGCCGCCCGCCGCCTTGGCCCGATGCATGGCCGCATCGGCGTGGGCGAGCAGCATCTCGACGTCCTTGCCGTCGTCCGGATAGAGACTGACCCCGATACTGCACGCCAGATGGATGGCATGGCCGTCGACGGAAAACGGCTGCATGAACATGGCCAACACCTCGCTGGCACCGCGCAAGGCTTCCTCGACACCGTTGGCCAGACCGGCCATGAGGACGACGAATTCGTCGCCGCTCTGGCGGGCCACGGTGTCGCCATCGCGCCCCCCCTGTTGCAGACGAGCGGCCACCTGCCGGATCAGGGCATCGCCGAAGGAGTGGCCCATGCTGTCGTTGATGAACTTGAAGCGCTCGATGCCGACGAACAATACCGCGATGGCCTGATCGCGGCGCCGGCCGAGCTGGGCGATGGCCTGTTCAATACGGTCCTTGAGCAGATTGCGGTTGGCCAGCTCGGTCAGCGCATCGTGCGTCGCCAGATACTCGATCCGTGCCTCGTAGGCCTTGCGTTCGGTCAGGTCGCGCAGGTAGGCGGTAAAGAAGGGAACCTCGTCGACGGCGATGAAGGTCACCGCCATGTCCACCGGGAATTCGCTGCCGTCGGCGCGCAGCGCGGTGATTTCCTCACGCCGGCCAGCACTCGCCCCGCCATCGTCGTGCCGGCACAGTTCCAGCGTCTGGCGGAAGGCCTCGCGGCGCAGCGGCGGCAGCAGCAACTCGGCCAGCTCGTGACCGATGACCCGGGCCCGCGAGCGGCCGAACATCTGCTCGGCCGCCGGGTTGAAGTCGATGATGCGGCCCTGCGGGTCGAAGGTGACGATGCTGTCGAAAGCGCTGCCGACGATGGCCGCCTTGCGCCGCTCGCTGTCGCGTAGCGACTGGTTCATCTCCAGGGTCTGCCGGTGGGTCATTTCGAACAGGGCCATGACCTGGGTCAGAAAGGCCTCGCTGCGGCTGATCGTCTGGCCGCGCGGCAAGCCCCGGCGCAGGCGCGGCTTGATCGTCCGCACCAGCTGGTAGTGGATGCCGAGCAGGCCGAGGATGTCCCGTTCGCCGGCGATGGCCCGCCGTCCCAGTTCGTAGGCGCGTTGCAGGGCCACCTCCTGATCGCCGCCGTTCAGGTACTCGACGAAAGCCTGTTCGTAATCGGCGGCAAAATCCCGTTGTCTGGTGTTCATGGCTGACTCCGTTCGCTGGATTGGCCACCGAGCCAGCGCAGGGCGAGAACCAGCGCATCGTCGTTGACCCGGCCGTGACCGTCGAGAATATGGCGCGCCAGCTTGGCGGTGCTGCCCGCCGGCAGCCTGGCCGAAACGAACCCTTCGTCGATGCCGTCCGTGGCGATCAGCAACAGATCGCCAGGCCGGATCGTCACCTGGGTAACCGCCACCGGCGGCAGCCGGTGGCCGACCACGCCACCGCGATTGGTCAGCCAGTAGCGCCCCCCGGCCTCGCCGGGCCGGGCACCGAGCAGAACGGCCTCAACGTTGCCGACGCCCAGCCAGCTCAGGGTCGCCCTGGCCGCATCGATGGCGGCCAGCACCAGGGCGACGCCCCGGGTGGTCAGCAGACGCCGGTGGCACTGGTCGACGACCACCGGCAACGGCTCCCCGGCATGCGCCCGCACCACCCGCAACGCGGTATCGGCGGCCAGCGCAGCCTCCTCGCCATGGCCGAGGCCATCGACGACGGCAATCAGCACACCGCCCTCGATGGCCAGTACCAGGGCTGCATCGCCGGAACGCCGCTGGCCGGCCAGGGCCCGGCCGGCCACCGCGTATTCGCAGCAGGAAGCCAGGGCTAGATCTGCCATTTGGTCATGCTGACCGTGGTGCCCTGACCGATTTCGGAGACGATGGCGAATTCGTCCATCAACCGTTTCGAGCCGGGCAGGCCGAGTCCCAGGCTGCCCGAGGTGCTGTAGCCGTCGCGCATCGCCGCCGCCAGGTCGGCGATGCCCGGGCCTCGGTCGCTGGCCACGATCGAGACGCCGGCGCGCTGCCCCTCGCGGACCAGACGCAGCCTGAGTTCGCCGCGGCCGGCGTAGCTGAGAATGTTGCGCGTCACCTCCGAGATGGCGGTGGCGATCAGGGTCAGCTCGCTCGACGAAAAGCGCAACTGCGAGGCCATCTCGCGACCGCGCAGGCGGGCAACGACCAGGTCCGCTTCGGAGCGGATCGGCACATTCAGTTCTTCAGGCACGACAGGCTTTCCCCGGGCGAAGTCCGATCAGCGCCAGGCCATCCTCCAGATCGAGAGCCGTTTCCATGCCATCCAGCGTCAAACCCAGTTGCACCATGGCGAAAGCCACATCCGGCTGGATGCCGACAATGATCGTGCGGGCGCCGATCAGCCGGGTCATCTGGGCGATATTGCGGATGGTGCGGGCAGCGAAGGAGTCGAGGACATCGAGTACGGTGACGTCGATGATGACGGCGTGCGCCCGGTAACGTTTGACGTCGGCAACCAGTTCGTCGCGCAGGCCGACCAGGTCGGCGTCCATCAGTGCCTCCTGAACCGAGGCGATCAACGTATCCTCCAGTTTCAGGATCGGGGCCCGCGCGCGGTTCATGTTCCCTCCGGCGGGTTCTGGCGCCCGCCGCCGTCGAGCTTGACCACCCTGTAGCCGAGCAGGCGTTCCGCCTCCTCGATGCCGCTCTGCAAGTCGCCGACGGTGGTGATGCGCATCAGGTCGATGCCGAGCTTGACCATGGTCTGGGCAATCTCCGGCGCAATGCCGGTGATGATCGACGCCGCGCCCATCAGGCGGGCCGCCTCGACGGCCTGGACCAGATGGTTGGCCACCTTGGTATCCACCGACGGCACGCCGGTGACGTCGATGACGACGACCTTGGCCCGGTTGCTGCGCACCGAGCGCAGCAGCTGTTCGGTTAGCTGGCGGGCGCGCAGGCTGTCGATCAGGCCGATGATCGGCAGCAGCAACAGACTGGGACGCAACAGCAGGACCGGCGTCGACAATTCACGGATCGCCTCCTGCTGCCCCTGGATGGTGCGTTCGCGTGACTCGATGTAGGTGTCGATGGCCAGCCCGACATCGAAAAAAGTCAGCTTCATCAGGGAGTCGAACACGGCGACGGCCTGTTCCGGATTGTCCTTGTATTCCCCATGCAGCCGCTTGAGCACCGAGCGCAAATAGAAACAGTACATGCCGAAATAGGATTTGACCGGCAGGCCGACCCGTTCGTGGATGGCGCCTATCCGGACCCGGTTG
>Ga0316605_10000211_pt1 | contig 51193 bp, 48 predicted proteins | sample OWC_soil_day20_n_FD_207666 | JGI IMG/M metagenome (GOLD analysis project Ga0316605, IMG submission 207666) | Wetland soil microbial communities from Old Woman Creek delta, Ohio, United States - OWC_soil_day20_noCT | ecosystem: Environmental > Terrestrial > Soil > Wetlands | place: USA: Ohio...
ATTTATCTTTGATGCTTTATCAACTATTTTATATAAGGTGTAAACTAAAAATAGGACGATAAATCAAAAGTGTAAATATCATTTAGTACAAATTAATAATTTGTCAACCTTATTCAGGACGGGTCACTCCTTATAAAAAACTTTTTATACGAAGAGTTTTTACCTCAAAGATGCACATCTTTCACTATAAAAGATGTGCATCTTTTTATTTGTAAATTTTATGGATTGGAGTTTGTTCTCCAGAAATTGATTTTAGGATAAATAGTCCTAAATAAACCTAATGAATGGTTTACATCTGCAAATATACGAAATTATTTTGAATATAATGTAGTATTTCCCATTAATTATCTCACAAAATATTTCAGACAAAAGCCAATCATGCCAATCATTTAATTCTGTATTATCGGCTTGCCGCTTGCCTTAGCAAGAATCCAGATTCAGACTAATCTTTTAATTAGTTTAATCAAGGTTCAGACAAACACCTAAACAACTAATCCCCTCAACAAATTAAGTTAATATAAAATTCATATAGAATTATTTGTTTTTGTATTATTTAAGTTGTAAATTTGTAGCTTAAATATGTGAGAGTATCTCAATTTGAAAAAGTTATTAATATGGCAAAAGTTGTTTTTGATAAGGATGAATTAGTTAATCTTGGTTATTCTTTAGAAAGAGAAATACTTAGAGCAAGTCGAACAGGTGCTTATGCCAGCACAACACTTTGTTTTTGCAATACAAGAAAATATCATGGACTCTTAGTTGCTCCACAACCTCAAATTGATGATGAATATCATGTACTCCTGTCATCTTTTGATGAAACGATAATTCAGTATGATGTTCCTTTTCATTTGGCTTTGCATCGCTATCCCAACGAAATTTATTCTCCAAAAGGGCATAAGTATTTGATTAAATACGAAATATCCAAGATAGCAAAACATACCTATTCACTTGCAGACATAAAGCTAACTAAAGAATTTCTTTTGATTAGAGATCAGGACAGACTTATTATAAAATATAAGGTTGAGGAAAGCAACATGCCTTTCAAAATTCAATTTAATCCACTTCTGGCATTTCGTCAAAGACATAAACTTTCAAAAGCAAATGAGTTTGTTAACAAGGATTACAGGAAGGTTAATAATGGAGCTTCATTTAAGTTATACCCAGAATACAGTCCACTTTATTTTCAATTCTCTAAAGATGATATTCAATACATACATAAACCTGACTGGAATTATAATCTTGAATACATTAAAGAATCTGAACGTGGATATGAATGTAATGAAGATTTGTATATGCCAGGTTATTTTGAAACCACTCTTAAGAAAGGCGATGTTCTGTTTGTAACTGCTTCATTGAAGGAAATGGATCCTGCTGAAATTAGAAACTTGTTTAATAAAGAGATTAGAGGAAGGGAAGAAATATCAAATTATGAGGCAGAATTGAGAAGAGCAGCAAAAATGTTTTTTGTTGAAAAGGATGATAAGGTAGAGGTTATTGCAGGTTATCCTTGGTTTGGACGTTGGGGAAGAGATACTTTTATTTCATTACCAGGCTTATGTATAGGCTTAAATGATATGAAGTTGTTTAAGAAAGCCATTGATACAATGATTGGAGATATGAGCCAGGGACTATTCCCAAATATTGGTTCAGGAGAAAGGTCTGCTTACAATTCAGTTGATGCTCCAATGTGGTTTTTCTGGGCATTGCAAAAGTACACCGACTATACAGGAAAGAAAAAACAGGTTTGGAAAGAATATAAGGATGTCATGCAAAGCATTCTAAGAAACTATAGAGATGGAAACCACAACATAAAGATGCTGGATAATTGCATGATTTGGGCAGGAGAAGATGGAAAATCTTTAACATGGATGGATGCAGTTGTTAATGGAGTTCCAGTTACTCAAAGAAAAGGTATGTGTGTTGAAATAAATGCTTTATGGTACAATTCAATTATGTTTTCTTTGGAATTGGCTCGTGAATCTAAGGATAATGATTTCATTGAAGAATGGGAAGCAATCGCTGAAAGAATACCAACAGAATTTAAATCAACATTTTGGGATAAGACTTATGGATGGTTGGCCGATTATGTTGATGGATACTTTAAAGACTTTACGGTTAGACCAAATATGGTTATTGCAACCTCTTTAAAATACAGATGTGTTTCTGATAAAATATGTCAGCTAATCTTAGATAGAGTTGAAAAGGAACTTTTCACTCCATTTGGTTTAAGAACATTAAGTCCAACACATAGAGATTATCATGATGTATATGAAGGGAATCAAGAACAAAGAGATAGATCCTATCATCAGGGAACAGCCTGGACTTGGCTCTTAGGACATTTTGTTGAAGGATATTTGAAGATATATGGAGAATGTGCCTTAGAAGTTGCCGAAAGAATTTACAATGGATTTAGAATTCATATTAAAGATTATGGAGTAGGGGGAGTTGCAGAAATTTTTGATGGTAATCCACCTCACAGCTCAAAAGGTTCAATTTCTCAAGCTTGGTCAGTTGCAGAGGTTATTAGAATCAAATATATGATTGATAATTATAAACAAGAAAAGGAAGGAGGTTTGGTATGAGAGTTTTGATGTTTGGTTGGGAATATCCTCCTCATATTACTGGAGGTTTGGGAACAGCATGTTTTGGACTAACTAAGGCAATGGTTAATCAGGGAGATGAAATTATTTTTATTGTTCCAAAAGCTTATGGTGATGAAAGCACTGAGGCTGCAAGAATTGTTAATGCTTCAGATGTGGTTATTGATTTATCTTCTGATTATTATAAAGAATACTGGTCAAACTTATCATATATTGAAGTAAATTCAAAGTTGGTTCCTTATGTTGGAATGGACGACTATTTTAATGTTATAAACAAAAGAGTTAAAGACAGAGAGGAAACAACTCATTTAAACAATAAAAGAAAATACGAATTTACTGGCAAGTACACTTCAACCCTTATGGATGAGGTTGAAAAATATGCAATGGTTGCAGCTTCATTGGCTAAGGAATATGATTATGATATAATTCATGCTCACGACTGGCTAACCTATAAGGCAGGAATTGTTGCAAAAAACATTTCTGGAAAGAAACTTGTAATACATGTTCATGCAACTGAGTTTGACCGCTCTGGAGAAAACATAAATCAAACAGTTTTTGATATTGAGAAATATGGAATGGATAATGCCGACCATATTGTTTGTGTTTCAGACTTTACAAGAAACATTGTTATAACTCGTTATGGACAAAATCCGAACAAAGTCAGTACAATATACAATGGAGCCAATTCTCTAATTTATAATGATATTCAAGTAGAAAAGGCAGTTAAGGAAAAGGTTGTTACATTTTTAGGAAGAATAACTTTCCAGAAAGGACCTGATTATTTTATTGAAGCAGCAGCAAAGGTTTTGAAATATGACAAGAACATACGTTTTGTTATGGCTGGTTCAGGAGATATGCTCAACAGAATGGTTGCACTTGTGGCAAAGAAAAGAATATCTAAATACTTCCATTTCACAGGTTTCCTAAAAGGAGATGATGTTACAAAGATGTTTGCTTTGAGTGATGTTTATGTTATGCCTTCGGTTAGTGAACCTTTTGGAATTTCGCCTTTGGAAGCAATTAATGCAAATGTTCCAGTTGTAATATCAAAACAATCGGGAGTTTCAGAAGTTTTGAAATATGCCATTAAGGTTGATTTTTGGGATATTGATGCAATGGCAAATGCAATTTATTGTTTAGTACATTATCCAGCACTTTCAAAAATGTTTATCAAGAAAGGTAAAAAAGAAGTAGAAGAAATACGCTGGGAAGATTCAGCAAAGAAATTAAGAAATCTATATTATAAACTGTTAAGCTAAAAAGTTATGAAGTCAATTTGCTTTTATTTTCAGGTACATCAGCCTTTTAGACTGAGAAACTATCGTTTTTTCGATATAGGAAGAAATCATTCATATTTTGATGACATGCAAAATGCTTGGATATGCAGAAGAGTTGCCGACAAATGCTATTTGCCAACTAATAAACTAATGTTGGATTTAATTCGTCAGCATAAAGGAGCATTTAAAATTAGCTATTCAATATCTGGAGTTGCATTAGACCAGTTTGAACGCTACACCCCAGAGGTTATAGATTCCTTTAAAGAATTGGCTAAAACAGGTTGTGTTGAGTTTTTGGCCGAAACCTACACTCACTCATTATCTTCATTGAAATCCAAGCAAGAATTCATTTCTCAAGTTAAGATACATAGTAAAAAGATAGAACAACTCTTTGGTCAAAAACCTAAAGTATTTCGTAACACAGAGCTAATTTACTCTGATGCAATAGGAGAGATGGTTGCAGAAATGGGATTTAAAGCTCAGCTTTCAGAAGGAGCAAAACATATATTAGGATGGAGAAGTCCAAACTATGCTTATCAGCACCCAAGCAATAATGGATTAAAACTATTGTTAAAGAATTTTCAGTTAAGTGATGATATTGCATTTCGTTTTTCACAACATACTTGGGATGGATATCCACTTACAACAGAAAAATATGTTGATTGGTTAAACCAAGTTGATAATCCAGAATGCATAAATCTATTTATGGACTATGAAACCTTTGGAGAACATCAATGGAAAGAAACTGGAATATTTGAATTTCTAAAATATTTGCCTTCAAGAGTTCTTTCACATTCTGACTATTCATTCAATACACCATCCGAACTGGCTGATAATCTAAAACCAGTTGATAAAATTCATGTACCATATCCAATGTCCTGGGCAGATGAAGAAAGAGACCTGACTGCCTGGCTGGGTAATGACCTTCAGGATGATGCTTTTGACCAGATATATGAACTTGAAGAAAAAGTTAGAAAAATTGATGATATAAACTTCTGGATTGATTGGCGTTATCTTCAAACCTCCGACCATTTCTATTATATGTGTACAAAATGGTTCTCTGATGGCGATGTGCATAAATATTTCAACCACTATGACACTCCTTATGAGGCATATATGAATTATGCAAATGTACTTTCTGACTTTAGAATTCGTTTAGATGATGCTTTAGATATATCTTTGCTTCCTAAATTGGAGCATATGCAGTTTGAAATGGAAGAAGAAAAGGCTTCTGAAACCTCAAAATTGAAAAAAGCTCCAGCAAAGAAAACAACGACCAAAAAGACTGCAACAACCAATAAAACAACAGTAAAGAAAACTGCAAATAAAGAAAAAACTAATTCAAAAACAACCAAAACCAAAGCATCAAAGAGTGACAAATAAGGAGAAATACAGACAGCTTTGTAAAAGCAATACTGAAATAAACATATTCATGCAAGACTGGTGGCTTGATGCCCTTTGTGGTGATAGCTGGGATGTTTTGCTAAAAGAACAGGACAATAAGATAATTGCCTCACTGCCATATTTTATTCAAAAGAAGTATTGCTTCAAAACAATTCTTCCAGCTCACCTAACGCCAATAAATGCACTTTGGATTACTTATGAACAGGGAATGAACCTCACAACACGCTACACCTTTGAAATTGAGGTAATGGACTATTTTGCAAAAGAACTTGACAAGCTTCATTTAAGTTACTACTGTCAAAAGTTTTATCACAAAATAACCAACTGGCTTGGATTCTACTGGAATGGATTCACCCAAACAACATACTACACTTATAGAATTGAAGATATAAGCGATTTGGAACTGGTTAACAAGAACATTAACTCCAGAAAAAGAAAACTTATAAGAAATGCAATGGAGTCAATAATTGTTGATGAAGACATAACAAATGAGGATTTCTACAAGCTACTTTCAATGAGCTTTGAACGTCAGCACAAAACACTTCCATACTCTTTTGAAATCTTCGATAGAATGGAAAAAGCTTGCTCTGAACGCAATGTGAGTAAGAAATTAGTAGCCAAAGACCAAGAGGGTAACAAATGTGCAGTAATGTATTTAGTGTTCTCAAATGATGTATGTTACACTCTTGCCTCAGGAGCCGATCCAAAATATAGAGACAGCGGAGCAATGGCACTATTGAACTGGAAATCAATTGAAATAGCCAGCCAAATGGAGATGAAAGAAATTGACTTCACTGGAAGCATGATGCAAAATGTTGAAAAATTCCTGAGATTTTATGGAGCAAAACAAACCTCATACTTTTTGATTGAAAAGCATTATTCAAAACTCTATTCCCTGCTTAAAAAAATAAGGTAACTAACTTTCACTCAATGAACATAAAACTTATACTTGTAGGCAAAACAGAAGAGAAATATCTTCAGGAAGGAATTGAAATTTACGAAAAACGCCTTAAGAACTACATAAATTTTGAAACAATAGTTATTCCCTCACTCAAAGACACAAAAAACCTCAGTCCTCAAACAGTTAAGGAAAAAGAAGGAGAGCTAATACTTAAACAAACATCCAAATTTGACAAAATTATTCTCTTTGATGAAAAAGGCACAGAGTTCACTTCAATGGACTATTCAGCCTATCTTCAAAAACATATGAATGCAGGAGTTAAAAACCTTTGTTTTGTGGTAGGAGGAGCCTTTGGATTTTCAGATGAGGTTTACAAGCGTGCAGACCAGAAAGTAGCCCTGTCAAAAATGACATTCTCACATCAAATGATAAGACTTCTAATTGTAGAACAAATATATCGAGCATTCACAATCCTTAAAAACGAACCCTATCATAATCAGTAAATGAAAAGCTAAAAGTGAAAAGTAAAAGTTCTTTTTTAGTTGGGTATGGAGAAGATAAATTTACTTCCTTTACCTTCCTCGCTTTCTATCCAAATTTTTCCGTTTTGTTTTAAAACTAATTCATTACAAATAAGAAGTCCAAATCCAGTTCCTTTTTCGCCCATAGTTCCTTCTTTGCTTTGAGTGTTGTTAGGTAGGAATATCTCTTCAACTTCTTTCTCACTCATTCCAACACCAAAATCTTCAACATAAATAATTGTCTCGTTATCTTTTTCCTCAGAATTAATTATAATCTTACCACCAACTCTACTATACTTAATTGCATTGGAAATTAGATTTCTAATTATTGTTTTTGTCATATTAATATCCGCATTGATAATTAAATCACTTGGGATTTTGTTTTCAATGGTAATAAGTTTGTTTTGAGCAATTGGCATTAGTATTTTAGTTATGCTTTCGGCTATTTGATTAGGCTCTAATTTAGCTGGAATAGCTTTAAGCTTGCCCGATTGAACTTTAAGCCAAAGAAGAATTTCTTCCATTAGTTCAAATGTTTTAATTGAGCTATCATTAATTATTGAACAGTATTCTTTTATGGTTTCATCGTCAATATTTTCATAATTAGTTAGTATGAATTCAGAAAATCCCATAATTGAGTTAAGTGGATTCTTTAAATCGTGAGCAAGAATTCTAATGAAATTATCTTTATCGGTGTTTAATCTTTTTAGTTCATTATTATAATCCAAAAGCTTCTTTTCATTTTCTTTTCTTTCTGTAATATCAATAAATGTTACAACCCCACCAACAATTTTCCCATCAATAATTTGTGGGTAAGAATAATATTCTACAGCAATACTGGTATTATCTTTTTTCCAAAATACATCATCATCACAGATAACTTCAATACCTTTATCTGTTGCTAATCTTATTTTGCATTCTTCGATAGGCATATTTGAACCATCTTTATGGGAATGATGGATTAAATTATGAGTTTTCTTGCCCAAAAATTCATCTTCTGAATTATAGCCTAATATTTTCAAGCAAGCATGATTTACAAGAGTGCAATTACCCTCTAAATCCATACCATAAATACCTTCAGCAGTTGAGTTAAGAAGAAGATTAATCATATTGGTTTTATTTTGAAGATTAATTTTCTCCTCAACAAACTCAGAAATATCTCTTGAAATACCTATAATCCCAATTACTTCATCTTTGTCATTAAAAATAGGCCATTTGCTTGTTTGTAAATAAATATCATTTCCTTTACGATTAACATGTTTTACAATCTTCCCAATTATTGATTCTCTAGATGATTTTATTATAGCATCATCTTTAATGTATTCATCAATAGTGCCTACAGGTAAAATATCAGTAACTAATTCTCCGACAAGATTTTTCCAAGTAGTTTTTCTATTAAGTAGAGCAAAACTTTGAGAGCAAAATAATACCTTTTCTTCTTTGTCAATAAAGTAAATATAGTCTGATATATTATTTAGAAAAGTTGAGAAATATTGGTTGAAAATGCGAAGCTCTTCAGTATTTTTCTTGTCTTGAGTAATATCGTGTAAGGTTAGATAAACTCCATATCCCTTAATATTAAATAATTCGGAGCTAATAATTATCCATTTTATACCTTCATTAGTTTGAAAACCTATCTCGATGTTTTTGTATGCTAAGCCAGTGTCTAAAGATTTTTTTCCAGGACATTCCGCTTTAGGCATAGGAGTTAAATTGGGGTAGAAATACTTAAAATCAGTAGTATGAAGGTTAATGCTAAGGAAAAATTCACGACTAAAACCAAATAGTTTAATTGCAGCATCATTACAATCAATAACTTTTCCTTGCTCATCACTAACAATAACTGCTTCATTAAGTGATTGAAAGATTTTCTTGTACTTGGTTTCGCTATCTTCAACTTGTTGCAAGACATTTTGATATGCAAGATTTAACTTGTTAAGTTGATCGTTGTTTTTATCTAATTTATTTATCAATAAAGTAAGGTAATCGTAGAAAATACTAATGGAGAAAATCAAAATAAAAGAAGTAATTACCAAAGTGAAGAATGATGAAATCCAATTGTTAAGACTTTCATTAAATGCATTATAATCAATATTTCTAATAATATATCCTTCAAAATATAAACTTTGAATCACAACAAAAGAAAGAATTGCAATAATTGAATAAATAATACCTAACCTCTTCCCATAGAAGAGAGTGATAAGAGCAATTCCAATAACACTTAGAAAATATCCACCCGATATTCCAAAGAAATAAACACCCAGAATCCCTGCTAATACATATAAAAAAGCAACAATATTAGCTTTAAGAAAAGAATTAATTTTATGTCGAATAACGAAGATTAGTGCAATTAAACCAAATTCAATAAAATGAATTGAAAACGTGTGACTAACGTTAAGGGAGTATATCAAAGATACAATAAAAATAGGTGTTGCTAAAACTAATAATGCAAGTAAGGAATAGTTTATAAGCCTATCCCTCACATTTTTTATTTCATTCTTCAGGTTAATCATGTTTTGTAGAGTTTATAGATTATAAAGAAAAGTAAACTAAGAAAATATTTTTTCTTGAATTAGTAAGCAAAGATAACCATTTTGTTTGGAAAAATCAAGTGTTTAAGAAAATAAATGAAAAAATACCAAGATGTGTATTTTCTATATGATAACATTTACTTCTCCTTTCTTTTCATGAATTTGATTGCCAGTATATTTGTTTTATATAATAATCTCCAAACGAAAACTCCACTGCTTACCAATTTACCCTTAAATGTACCATCCCAACCTCTAACTGTATTTGAAAATATTTTTTCTCCCCAACGATTATAAATTTCAAAACTTTCTATTTCAACTTTTCCGTCATCAACATAAACGGGGAAGAATATATTATTTGTATATTCCAAAGGAGTGAAAGCATTTGGAACAAAAACACTCACTTCAGGACTTATAAGAAAAATGGAATCTAAGAATTGTCCACAAGCATTTTCATAAGAAACAATATATAACCCATATTGATAAACTGTATATAAAGAGTCTTTAGAACCACTATTCCAATTGTAGTTATTACAATAATCACAAGAAGCATCCAGGGTTATAGGTAAGTCGTCAACAACTAATTCATTTTCTTCAAAAATAGACTGGAATTGTCCCATTTCCTGAACGTATAGATTAAGAGTAACAGAACTATCGCATCCTTCTTCAGTTTGAAGGTGTTGATAGTATAAGCCTTCATGAGACTCATTAAACCCATACATGTTATAAGTTTTCCCCAGACATATTTCAGCATAAATTGTATCGTTGTAGTAAGGATTTACATTAAGGTTAAGATAAATTATACTGTCACATCCCAAAATGCTTTGAAATTGACGAGCGTAAATGCCAGTGCTATCCTCAACGAAACCATATTGATTAAAAGTTCCTCCTTTGCAAATTTCAGCATAAATAGTATCTCTAAAAACAGGATTAACTTTAAGATTTAAATAAATAATGCTGTCACAGCCATAAATATTAATTAATGTTTTTTTATGTATACCAGCACTACCCTCATTAAAGCCATAAAGATTATAAGTTTGCCCTTGACAAATGGAGTCATTAATATTTGTGGTTTGTATTGGATTGACATAAATAGTTACGGAATCAATTTTCTCACAGCCATAAGAGTCAAAAGCGCGGATGAAAAATTTACTTGTGTCGGTGGGACTAACAATAATTGAATTGGTTGTGTCGCCATTGCTCCAATAATAATTATCGAAAACATCATTAATAGAAATTGATAAAGAATCTCCTTGACAAATGTTATTATCAAATGGTGAGAAAGAAATATTATTAATCATATTGTCAGGGATGATTATATCTACTTTAAAAGTATCTATACATAATCCATTATCAATAAATGCAATAATCGAAATAGGATATGTTCCCGCAGTATCGAAAAAAAATGTAGGATTAATGTCGTAGTAAGGAGAATTACCAGGTAATATCCATATAATGCTATCGCAAGGAGTGTTCCCAACGGCAGAGTCATTACTGCTTGAAATAATGCTATTATCTATCAACTGAATTTTCTTTTGGCAGTTATCAACAATGAATTGAAAATCAGCATAAGGATATTGCCTTTGAGCCAAAACCGAAAGAGTGAAATTGCAATCAGCATCTTCCAAAGAAGAACATCTGCAAAAATAATATAGATTACTTGAAGGAATGGTAATAGTTTGAGAAGTGGAGAAAACAGTAGTATCTGAAGAAGAATACCAATGATAATTAAAACCTTTGGGAGCTTCAAAAACCAAATTATTATCATCACCACAACTCATCTGTTTAATATTTTTCTTCTCGCAAGATAAATTATAATAAGCATAACCATAATGAGCCCCCAAATTGCAGTCGTAAGTGGTGAAACGTAAGTTGATAATCTTATTATGATAATTACTTAAGTCAATACCAATAGTAGTCCAATTCTTCCAAACAACGTCATTGAAAAAGTTCCACCCCAAAGAACTGCTCGCATAGAAATCAGCATAACCACAAGAATCAATCAAAACATTACTGCTGTCCAAAATCTCCATCTTGAAACGAGGTTGATTAAACAAATTATGATCAGGATTTTCCAAAACAACCGCATATTTCATAATAAGAATATCGAAATTGTTGGTATCAACCCTAAAAGTATATTTAATAGCCTCAGCTTGATAATTTGAAAAATCATTTCCAAGTTTGATAGAGTAAGTCTCTCCAGGAGGAACCATACTAAGATGATAGTTTGTATTTGCATCCTTTAATGAAGAGTTTGTGATAATGGAGTGTCTGTTTGAGACTATGCCTGTATTAAGATATGGATTTACATAAGTACCATAATAACAAGTAACAAAAGAAGTATTAGTAATATCTCGGAAATTCAAGCAATTTTGAGACAAACTTTTAATAGATAAAAGAGAGAATATAATAAGAAATACTATATATATATTGGTTTTAACTGAGTAAAGTAAAGCATACATAACTCAAATATTGTTAATTATAATTCTAAAGTTTCAAGTAAGGTAAGTTTGACTATAGATATAATTATAGATGAAATGCAATCCAATACGTAATCTTAATAAAATCTCTTCTCAAAAACAGATATTTATTATTGAGGCAAATGTACAAAAAATATTTTCTTACAAGTAATAAAACACCAATTATTTTACAAAAAGATAAATTTTACAAAATAAGAACAATACCGGAAATGCTTATATAGTTATCATTCAAGTATTGTATTTGAAATTATTTTAGCCTTTTTTTTATAAATAGATAAAAGGATGTTTCTAATTTGATTTTTTATTCATAAAATTATATGCTGTGTTCTTGAAATTAAATAAGACATATTTCTATATAGACTTGATATATTTTCAAAAAGTCAAAGGATAAAACTTATTAAATAAGGACTTTTTATATGAAAGATGCGCATCTTTCAATGCAAAAGATGTGCATCTTTCGGGTGAAAAGATGTACATCTTTTTTTTGCTTATTTTATGATGAAAGTTTTTATTTTAGGGAAGGAACTTTTTATATAAATATTCCTTGTTTAACCATTATGGATTTTTCTTTTGCAAATATAAGAAAAATATTTGAATTTAAGTTCTTTTTTTACTGATTATTGTTCGAAATTTAAGGAGTCTAAGGACATTAAACTCTTTAATCTCCTTAAGTAAGAAACTTTCTCCCCCTTTAGGGGAATGAGGGGTAATTGAAAAGTTGGGTAATCCTTAATTGGGTTGCCTTTCTTTTTTTGTTTGCTTCTTTTTTTAATTATTAGAGGATAACCAGTTTCTGATTATTTGTTTGCCACAGTTTGTTATTATGGATTCGGGGTGGAATTGAACTGAGTGTATTGGGTATTTTGTGTGATACATAGACATTATGTTGTTGTCTTCATCAATGGAGCTAATCTCTAAGTCTTTGCCTGTCTGTTCTATTGTCCATGAGTGGTATCTGCCTATTTGTATGGTTTTTTTTATATCTTTAAATATTATGTCTTTAGGCTTGGTTATTCTTAGTGTTGAGGGGTGTCCATGTTTGGGAAAGTTGAGTTGTTTGATTGTTCCTCCAAAGTATTCATTAATGGCTTGATGTCCTAAGCATACGCCTAATATTGAGTGTGTTTTGTGGGTGTGGTGTATTAGTTGCATTAGTTGATTGGAGTGTTGAGGTGTGCCTGGTCCTGGCGAGAGTAGGATATATTGGTAGTTTTCAAGTTGTTTGAAGTCTATTTGGTCATTTCTCATTATTTGGTAGTGAATGCCTTCAATTTCTTTTAGTAGTCCTATTAGGTTGTATACGAATGAGTCGTGATTGTCGATGACTAATACTTGTTTCATAAATATTTATAAATTGATGATGCAAAGATATTAATTAATGAGTAAAGATGTACTTTTGCACATTATGTTAGCTCAAAGGGATATTATTGAAAGGATGAATTGTTTGGGAAAGGAGCGTAAGCCTTTTCTCTTTATTGTTGATTTTGAAAAGGATAATGGTTTTGTTGTAGAAAATCCTTTTAATCAACAGGATATTCTTTTTGATTTGAATTCTGTTTCCAATTTCTCTTCTTCTTGTGTTGATGATTCTCTTTGTTCAAATTTGATTTCGTTTCCTAAATCTTTTGAGACTTATGATGATCAGTTTGATATTGTTAGAAAGGGTTTGCTTATGGGCGATTCTTTTCTAACTAATTTGACCGTAAAAACAAAAATTGATATTAATGTTTCTTTAGAGGAGATTTTCAAAAGGGCTAATTCAAAGTATAGATTGCTGGTTAGGGATAGGTTTGTTTGTTTCTCGCCTGAGTGTTTTGTGAGGATTGAGGATAACTCCATTTCAACTTTTCCTATGAAGGGAACTATTGATGCAAGTGTGGAGAATGCCAGGGAGGTTATTTTGTGTGATTATAAGGAAACGTGTGAACATAATACTATTGTGGATTTAATGCGTAATGATTTGAATATTATTGGCTCAAATGTCAGGGTGGAGAGGTTTAGATATATTGATGAGTTAAAGACAAGCAGGGGTAATATTTTGCAGGTGAGTTCTGAAGTGAAGGCTGATTTGAACTATGATTTTTATTCTCAGTTGGGTGATATTGTTTTTAAGCTTCTTCCTGCCGGTTCAATTTCTGGAGCTCCCAAGGAGTCAACCGTTCAAATTATTAAAGAGGCTGAAAACGAAAAGAGAGGTTTCTATACTGGTGTGTTTGGCTTTTTTGATGGGCATAATCTTGATTCTGGTGTAATAATCAGATATATTGAAAAAGAAGGCAATAACCGTTATTTCAGAAGTGGAGGAGGTGTAACAATCAATAGTAGCTCTAAGGATGAATATCAAGAGGCTATAAACAAAATTTATCTTCCTTTTTAATTTATGAGCAGTACCAGATTTATTGAATCCCTGAAAATTCAAGGGGAGAGGTTCTCAAATATTGAGCTTCATCAGCAAAGAGTTGATTTAACGTGTAAGGCGTTTTCAATCAATAGAAAAATTGAGCTTAAGGATATTATTATTCCTGAATCAAATGATGCTTTGGTTCAAAAATGCAGGATAATTTATTCTAAGGATGATTTCTCTGTTAGTTTTACGCCCTACAAGCAAAGAATGATTGAGAGTTTGAAGGTGGTTTTTGATGATTCAATTAATTATGGTTTTAAGTTTGAGGATAGGGATAGATTAAATGGTCTTTTTGATAAAAGAGGGGATTGTGGCGATATTTTGATTGTGAAGAATGGTTGTTTGACAGATACTTCTTTTTCAAATATTGTTCTTTTTGATGGAGATAAATATTTCACTCCAAGTTCTTTTTTGCTTAATGGAACAATGCGTCAAAAACTTCTCAGGGATAAGCTTGTTTTTGAGAAGGAAATTAAATTAGATGACATTAAACGCTTCAAAAAGCTATACCTAATCAACGCTCTCAACTCCTTAGAGGACAATCTTTCAATAAGTGTAGAGAATATTTACTAACCCTAAATCTAATCCCACACCAAATTATTTACTTCATTAATTCCAAATCTGATAAATTCTACCACCTTCTAATAGCATTCCAAATTCGTTGAAATATATTATGTGTTCTTTTGTATTCTGCTTCTCTTATCCAATACTCTTCTTTTAATTGCCTGCTTTTCCTTAATGTTTTTTGGTGATTAATAGAAAGTCCAACTGCATGATTCATATCAATATCGTAAACATAAGTTCCTTTTTTCTTATCTACATTTGCTATAGTAAGAACTATTGTTGAAAACATTAAATTATAATCTAAATGTATTTTATATTGTCTATCAGCTATATTATTGTTGCCTTTTGTAAAATCTGTATGATTTAGATACATTATAACTTCATTCCCTAATGGGGGATTTGAATTGAATTTTGAAAATTCTTTTTTCCCACATACTATATCTCCAGTATGATAGGTAAAGTCAATTTTCTGTTTTTGGTTTAATGTGTCAGTATATTCAAAGTATCCAACAAGTATACTTGCAGGAATTCTTGCATCAATAAAAATAACACAATTAATACGAACAGGAATATCATTGGTGTCTTGAGAAAATACATTCGTGCAAAGTGATAAAACACTTACTAAAATAATTATTATCCTTTTCATATTTATTTTGGGTTTTAATGTTTAACCTTTTATTTCATTTGTTCTTATTCTAAGCTTTAAACTTTAATTTGCATTATGCAATTCTTTAAGTACTCCATTTTCATCAACATATATCACCATTCTTATAGAAGTAGCATCAAAAACTCCCATATTCGAAATTTTATACTTACTGTTTCTCTTTAATTTAAAATCTCTTACGGTATCGTCATAGAAATTTTGTACATAAAAACTTTCTGGTATTTCATTTAGATTTATTGAATATACCTTCTCACTATCGGTTTTTCGTATTATATAAAAAAAATCATCATTATCGATTCCATTAATTTCTATTTGTCCAAAATAGGTGCTACCTGCTTGAAACAATTGTTTGTCTTCATCAAAAGAAAAATCATTCCCAGCACATGAAGCAAACAAAAGAATTAAAGTTGTTATTAGATATAATATTTTTTTCATTTCTGACTTGCTTAATTTTTTATTTATATATTTTCAAAGGCTATTTCATTAACTCTATTGCCAACCTACCAAGTTATTTCAAAATAATCATTATTAATAAATGATATTGTGTATTGGTCATTACTTATTAAAGGAATTTTAGTAATAGGTACGAGTTCTTGATTAATAATTTTATAGCTTTGTTTGCCAATGGAATTGTGAATATATAAAGTGTTATTAAATTTAAAAAATCTATCTGGATGATAATATTGAATGTCTTTGATTATTATATCTACTTTTAAGTTGTCTAAAGATATTGATTTTAAGCTCTCTTTATATTCTGCTATGGAAAGATAATAGATTCTATCCTTCGTTAAATTAAAGGTGTCAACATATTCATTGGTTAATTTATTTACTTTCTTAGTCTTTAAATTATATGAATATATATCGCCATTAACAAGAATATAAAAATAATCCTTATCACCGAAAGTTAATAAACCTGGACTTTCCAATTCTGCATATTTGAAAGAATGTAATAAACTAACCATATTATTTGAGAGAATCTTATAAAACAAAACCTTGTAATTATTATAATCTTGAACAAAGAAGTAAATGTCTTTTTCATTAGTAATAACATCAAGTATAGCCATATCTTCGTCAAATTGAGAATAAATATTAGTTTTCTCCTTCGAATCAATATTATAAACAGATACTATATTCCCATCTGTCATTACTATTTCATTATCGCTGTAATTACAAACATCAATATAAAAGGTATTGTATATCAATGTGTCTTTTCTTTTTGTATCTAAATTCATCATTATAAGTCTTTGTTCTAAAAACTCACCTGAATCATCATTAATATATTCAGAATAAAAGATATTGTTTTTTAATTCTAACTTATAAATACCTTTAATTAAAATACTATTTTGAGAGATTAAGGATGTAAATGAACATACCATAATCAATGTTATTATTATTCTTTTCATATATGAATTAATCTTTTCCAAATAATGCTTATTATTAACTTCATTTTTTATACAACTCTACTTTTCAATATTATACAAGTAATATCTATAACTCCAACCATCTTTTTCTCTATGAACTTTATAAATTGAAGAGCTATGTTTTAATATACATGCTGAATTTGGGAAATAATCTTTTTCATTACCCATAGGGTAAACAAATGTTGCTTTTTCATCGTGGAATTTAATAGTTCCCTTATATACCACCTTATTTTGTTTTACTAATAATAATAAATTTCTATCCTCAGCCTCTACTGTAAAATCTCCTCCATGATATGGAAATCCAATTATTTCGGATATATCTTCCTCAAATGCTGCACTTATAAGATATAATGTATCATAATCAACTTTTAATGCTTTCTTTAAATCAATATAATCGGCAGGAGCAGTATAAGAAGTGCTATCAAAAGAATGAAAAAATACGTCTGTCTTCTTAAAATCACAATTACGATTAATATATCTTGTAATTTTATCAGATGTTCTATTGCAAGCACTCATCAAGACACTTGCACTAATTAAAACAATGATAATTCTAAAATTTAATGACTTCATAATCCAACTATTTTCTTAATCATGGCTGTTATTATTTAATACTTATTTTTAACTCTTAATTTTATAAACTATTACCTTACTTTTTATTACTACTTTTCTTTATTTTAATTTTATCTCTTTTCCAATATATACTGTTTCTTCTAAGAGATAATGTATCATTTATTTTCTCATTAAAAAATATCCTACCATATTTTGGCTTTGGAAAATCAAAATCAATTTCAAATAGATTATTATCATTTTCTTTGACTTGATATTTAACTGTTAATGCTGTATCTTGTAAGGGTTGTGTAAGATAACCATCATAACAAAGGTACATTTTAAAATAAAAATCTTTGACTTCAATTAAATTTGGTATATAAAGACTATCATTATTAATATTGTATTTCAAAGTATCATTCAATACAATTGTATAATGAACAGAATCTCTTGAGGTCAACTGCTCTTTTTTATTAAATAATGGATAACTTTCTTCAATACTCATCATAGGCTTATTAAACACTATAATTGTTCCATTGTAGTTATGTTCTTTAGTTGTTACAATCATAGGAATATTATTAAGGTCTTGTATGTAACCTTTGAGAATTATTTTTCTATTGTTTTTACTGAATATCCAAGTACCATATGTTTCTTGCAACACACTTCCTCCTCCTTCCAAACAAAAGAAAGTACCATCCTCATTAATGTCAAAACGTGTCAACCAACTATATTCTCTTATTGCATAAGTGCCATAAATATCTTGTTTATTCACAACACATGATTGCAATAGAATAATTGAACATATTAATAATATAAATTTCTTCATAATTATTTATTGCTGATATAGTAATTCAAACTAAATTAAATGTTAGAATATTTTCCAATGCCAAAGTTAAGTGTTTTATTTCGAATAGAGGTAATTAAAGTTTGTTTTCTATCTCAGATTATTGTCTGAACTTTGATTAAACTTATTAAATGATTGCCTTGAAAAATCAAGTAAATACCAAAATCAAGGATAATTGGCTTACCACTTGCCTTAGCAAGGATTTATAGTTCAGAACAAAATAAAACCTTATTTCAGTAAATTAAAGTAAAGAAAGAATTTTTTAAAGTAAAGAAAGAAAAAATTAAAGTAAAGAGTTAGTAAATTAAAACAGCGTTTCAGTAAAATGAAATAAAGAGTTGTTTGAAAAAGTCAATCATAATTAAAAATAAGTCCATCATAAATAAAAATATAAGGGATATATTTTAAAATATAAGGGACATATTTTCAATTATGATTGATATATTTTTGGATAAGTCAAATAAAGGAAAAATCATAGCAAGTTATTTAATCAAAATAATCAGAGTTCAAGACAAGAAAAAGAAATCCTGTAAATCTTAAATCATCGGCTTGCCGCTTGCCTTAGCAAGAATCCTGATTCAGACAACTATAATCATTAACCATTAACTCCAGTATATTCTTTTGTCTTGATACAAAAGAAACAAAAAATCAAGACTCTTCACAAATAAGCTAAAAATTAAAGCCTTGATCTAAAAGTTTATAAACTCGCCTGCGGCTCAAACAATATAAACTTTCTTAACGTTCAAAACTTCAATTTTCTTCACGCTTATTTGTAAAATGTCGCTTCCCCTTTATGGGATTGAGGGGTAAGTTAGTAGTGGTTAATGATTAGTGGTTAATTTAAGTGAAAATTAACTTCCCCTTTAGGGGAATGAGGGGTAAATAAAAGTTAAAATAAACAACTCAACAAAATCATAGAATGGGGTGGAATAGATGTTATTTGGATTGAATTTAATATTGTTAGGGTTTGAAAATGTTCCTTATTTTCAATTATACAATTTTATTTATTATTTTTGCCAATGAATGTTTTTCACTTTTATTGATAATGTCTGTTATTTACAATTGGAGTCTTAATTTCCATTATAATTTTGCATCGTTAATCAATTCACAAATTTAATTTTAAACAATGATGAAAAATTTAGTTGCATTTTTTGAAATTCCTGCTTTGGATTTTAAGGCAGCAGTTAACTTCTACCAAACAGTATTTGGTGTTGAACTTCAAGTGATGGAGTGTGACACTGAAAGTATGGCATTCTTTGCTGATGAAAACGGACATTGCTATGGAGCAATTTCTTATTGTCCATCTTTAATTCAACCTTCAGATAAAGGAGTTTTGGTTAGTCTATCATGTGATGATATGGAAAAGACTTTTGAAAAGATTATTTCCTTGGGTGGAAAGAAAGTTATTGACAAAACCAAGATTGAATGTGAGGGTATGGGCTATTTTGGAACCTTCATTGACTGCGAAGGGAATAAATTAGGTTTATATTCAGATAGATAGTTAATTATTTAATAGGAGGGAAGGGATAATATCTTTTTCATTGAGGTCTTATCCCTTTTTAATTTAAAATATTTTTTTGCTTTGGAGAGCTTTGATATAATTAAGCCTTGTGCTTTATTAGAACCTTTCATTAAGTATTATTGGATATTAGATTATGAAAATAATCTTGTGGAGCCTATAAGGGTTATTCCTTATGGTTGTGTCCAGTTTACGCTCTATTTGGGAGGGAAAATTAATTCATTGGGCTCAAATAGCGATTCCTCCTACAAAGACCAAGCTGTTGTTACTGGTCAAATATCGTCTTTCTTTGATGTTATTCCTCAAGGTAAGATTCGTCTTATTACAATTGTTTTTAAACCTTTTGGAGCTAAGCCTTTTTTTGATTTCCCCATTTCTGAAATAAAGAATAATATTATTCCAATTAAAGATATTAATAATAGTGATTGGCTCGATTTGGAGAAAAAATTATCTGACTGTAAGGATAATAAATCCATCATCACTTGTCTTGAAGAGAATTTGTTGAGAAAGTTGGAAAAGAATAATTTGTTCAATTCTTATTTGCCCATCAATTATGATAGGGTTTTGTCAGCTATTGGCAGGATTGAGAGTACAAAAGGTTGTGTTAATATTAAAGAGCTTTCGTCTTTGGTTTGTCTTAGCGATAAGCAGTTTAACAGAATTTTTGCTGATTATGTTGGTATCAATCCTAAGCATTTTTTAAGAATAGTTCGTTATCAAAGTGTTCTGTTAAAACTACAAAGTTCTAATTTGAGCGAGTATAAGGATATTGACTTGCACGATTTGGTTTATGATTTTGGTTATTATGACCAGTCGCATTTAATTAATAATTTTAAGGAATTTACGGGTTATACTCCAAGAGAGTATGTTAGTTTGTTTAGTCCTTGTTCGGAGTATTTTTCTAATTTATAATAAATAAAAAAGCGATAAACCATTTCTGATTTATCGCTTTTTTGTATAAGAATGGAAAGATTAATGTCTCTTTTCTTTGATTCTTGCTTTCTTTCCAGTTAGTCCTCTTAGGTAGAAGATTCTTGCTCTACGAACAACACCTCTCTTGTTTACAACAATCTCTTCAATAAATGGTGAAGAGAAAGGAAATATTCTTTCTACTCCAACTCCTGAAGAGATTTTTCTTACTGTGAAAGTTTTTGTTTTACCTTCACCAGCAAGTTGAATAACATCTCCTCTAAACTGTTGGATACGTTCTTTATTTCCTTCTATAATTTTGTATGATACTGTAATTGTATCTCCAGCTTTAAACTTAGGGAACTCTTTGCTCTCAGTTAAGCTGTCAACATATTGCATTAATTCTGGCTTACTCATTTTTCTTTTCCTTTTTAATGTTTTAACAACTTAATTTAATTATTTCTTCACTTGTTTAACAACAGCAGTGAAAGCTTCAGGATGGTTCATTGCTAAATCTGCAAGAACTTTTCTGTTTAATTCAATGTTGTTTTTGTGAAGTAGTCCCATGAATGTTGAGTAAGAAACTTCGTTCTGACGACAAGCGGCATTGATACGGTTAATCCATAATGCACGGAACTCTCTTTTTTTGTTTTTTCTATCACGGTAAGCATATTGTTGACCTTTTTCCCATTTGTTCTTTGCAACAGTCCAAACGTTCTTACCTCTTCCCCAAAAGCCTTTGGTGCGTTTTAGGATTTTTTTTCTGCGGGCTCTTGATGCAACCGCATTTACTGATCTTGGCATAATTTTTTCATTTTTTTTCGTATTAGCGTTCTATCAATTACGATTAGAATCTTTTTGTGCTAAATACAATGGTTAATAACTCCGTTTACTTGGCAATAATTACATGATAAGCATTTCCTTAACTCTCTTTTCATCTGCTTTTGAAACAGTGTCAGAATAAGCTAAGTTTCTCTTTTGTTTTGTAGTCTTCTTTGTTAAGATGTGACTATGGTACGCATGCTTTCTTTTAAGTTTGCCTGATCCAGTTAGAGTAAAGCGTTTCTTTACACTGGCTTTAGTTTTCATTTTTGGCATTTTACGTCCTATTTTTTGTTTATTATTAATTTACCTACTTTCACAAGTAGATTTTATTTATTTTTTATTTCTTTGGAGCAATAATCATCATCATTTTCTTGCCTTCAAGCTTTGGTAGCATTTCTGGTTTGCCATATTCCAAAAGAGCTTCAGCAAATTTAAGAAGTTGAGTCTCGCCCTGATCTTTATAAATAATTGTTCTTCCTCTAAAAAATACTTCAACCTTAACCTTATTGCCTTCTTGCAAAAAGCGAATGGCATGTTTTAGCTTGAAATTGAAGTCATGCTCATCTGTTTGAGGTCCTAATCTAATTTCCTTAACAACAATTTTAATGTTTTTAGCCTTCATTTCCTTTTGCTTCTTCTTCTGTTCGTAAAGGAATTTTTGATAATCAATAATCTTACAAACAGGTGGGTTGGCAGTAGGAGATATCTCTACTAAATCTAAATTCAAACTATCAGCCATTTTTATAGCTTCTTTAATGTTAAAGATGCCTGGCTCAATGTTTTCACCAACTACTCGAACAACGGGTGCAGTTATATTGTCATTAATCTTGTGTTGTTCTTCTTTCTTTGTAAAAGGTGCTCTTTTATTAAATGGAATTGTTGCTATAATTTATTCCTCCTATTTTTAGTTAAACAATTATTTATTTATGTCTCTTTTAATTTAATTCGTTTTTTACTGCTAAGTCAACCAAAGAAGCAAATTCTTCAATTTTCATCACTCCCAAATCGCCTTCTGTATGTTTTCTAACAGAAACTGTTCCTTCTTTTTCTTCGTTTTCTCCAACAATCAACATGTAAGGAATCTTAGCTATTTCTGCATCTCTAATCTTCTTTCCTGTCTTTTCGTTCCTTTGGTCTATTGAACCTCTAAGGTCAAAATTAGCGAGCAAAGATAATACTTTTTTTGAATATGATTCAAATTTTTCGCTAATTGGTAAAATAATAAATTGTTCTGGGGTCAACCATAGAGGGAATTTTCCTCCTGTATGTTCAATCAAAACTGCCACAAAACGTTCCATTGAGCCAAATGGTGCACGGTGAATCATTATTGGACGGTGTTTTTGATTGTCTGAGCCAGTGTATTCTAATTCAAAGCGTTCTGGAAGATTATAGTCAACTTGAATTGTTCCTAATTGCCATTTTCTACCAATTGCATCTCTAACCATAAAGTCAAGCTTTGGTCCATAAAATGCAGCTTCTCCAATTTCAGTTGTTGTTGTTAATCCTCTTTCTTTTGATGATTCAATAATTGCACTTTCTGCTTTTTCCCAAACTTCATCAGAACCAATATATTTTTCTTTATTATTAGGATCTCTCAAAGAAATTTGTGCAGTGAAGTTTTCAAATTTAAGGGTTTTGAATATGTAAAGAACAATGTCAATTACCTTGCAAAATTCTTCTTTCAATTGTTCTGGTGTACAGAATATATGTGCATCATCTTGAGTGAATGAACGAACTCTTGTCAATCCATGCAATTCTCCACTTTGTTCGTAACGATAAACTGTTCCAAATTCTGCAACTCGGAATGGCAAATCTTTATATGAACGAGGTTTGAATTTATAAATTTCAACATGGTGAGGGCAGTTCATTGGTTTTAAGAAATATTCTTCTCCTTCATTTGGTGTTGTAATAGTTCTAAATGAGTCTTGACCATATTTTTGATAGTGTCCAGAACATTTATATAAGCTTACATCTCCAATATGTGGAGTGATTACTTGTTGGTAACCATAGTCTTTTTGAACTTTCTTAAGGAAGTTTTCAAGTCTTTCTCTAAGTGCAGCTCCTTTTGGTAGCCACATTGGCAAGCCTTGACCAACCTTGTCTGAGAACATAAACAATTCAAGTTCTTTACCCAATTTTCTGTGGTCTCTTTTCTTAGCTTCTTCCAATAGGGTCAGATAATCATCAAGTTCTTTTTTCTTAGGGAAGGTTATTCCATAAATACGTGTTAATTGCTTTCTCTTTTCATCTCCTCTCCAATATGCTCCTGCCAAAGAAAGAATCTTAACAGCTTTTATTTGAGAAAAATCACTTAAATGTGGTCCACGACAAAGGTCAGTAAATTTACCACTTTCATATAAGGTAATAGTTCCATCAACCAATTCTTCAATCAATTCCACTTTATAGGTTTCTCCTCTTTCAGAAAACATCTTAAGAGCATCTGCCTTTGAGATATCATGTCTTTTGATTTGAATGCCTTCCTTAACAAGTTCTTGCATCTTTTGTTCAATCTTTGCAAAATCTTCTGAGGAAAGTTGTGTATCACCAAAATCTATGTCGTAATAAAATCCATTTTCAATTGCTGGTCCAATTCCAAACTTAGCATTTGGATAAAGTTCTGAAATTGCAGAAGCTAAAAGATGGGCAGAACTATGCCAAAAAGTATCTTTCCCTTCAATATCATTCCATGTGTATAGCTTAACAGTGCTGTCTTTTTCAATAAGTCGATTTGAATCCCAAACCTCACCATTAACATTAGCAGACAAAACATTTCTTGCAAGTCCCTCACTAATGCTTTTAGCAACATCCATAGCAGTTACTGCTTGTTGAAATTGCTTAACTGATCCATCAGGTAGAGTTATATTTATCATATTATTATTTATCAATTAAATGCGTTAAATTTAAAACGAGGTGCAAAGATACAACAATTATAAAGAAATCGCAAAATCATTTTAAAACAAAAAGATATTTTTCTTTTACTTGTGGTAAAAACTCACCGTTAAAATAAAAAAAGTCGGCATCTTTTTTAAAATATGTGCCGACTTTATGAAAATATATAGGATATAATTTACAATAAATCTTATATTTATTGCTTAAATTGCATGAGGAAATTCTTTTGGTAGAGAAATGTAAAATTTAGAGCCTTTATTAAGTTCTGATTCAAACCAAATTTCGCCTCCAAGTTTTTCAGTAAATTCTTTGCATAAGTTTAATCCCAAACCACTCCCTTCTTCATTATTTGTTCCATAAGAAGTGTAGCCAATTTCTTTGTCTGCAAGAATTAAAGCTTGTTTTTCAGGGGGAATTCCACATCCAAAATCTTCAACACAAATTTCAACACTATCACCTTTATCTTTGATATATATATTTACTTTGCTACCAGAGAAATTAAATTTAATGGCATTTGACATTAAGTTTCTAATTATGGTTTTAAATATATCAGTGTCTGAGGTTATTTCTATTGATTCAGAGTCGGAAATTACATTTATCTCAATATTCTTGCCTTGTGACATCAAACTATAAAGTTCAATTAAACCATGTATAATCCCAACGATGTCGATTTTTTGTATTGAAAGATGTAGCTTTCCAATTTGATTTTTAGTCCATTTTAGGAGATTGTCTAAAAGAATGAATAGGTTTTCTGTAGTTCTGTTAGATTCGTCTAATAAATCATATAAATCATTGTTTATTCCAGAATCTTTAAGTTCTGAAACTAAAAGATTAAGTATCATTTTAATGCTACTAAGTGGTGAACGTAAGTCATGAGCAATAACAGAGTATAATTTATCTCTATTATTTATAGCAGCAATTAAATCTTTTGTTTTTTGTTCAATCTCATGCTTTGCAGCAATTAGAGAGATTTGATGCCTGACTCTTGCTTCCAACTCTTTGTTGTTAAAGGGTTTTGATATGTAATCATTAGCACCTGCACTGAAACCCTTAACAACTTCTTCTTTATTGTCTAAGGCTGTAATTAGAATAATTGAAACATCAGGATTTATATCCCCATTTCTAATCTTTTCAAGAACTTGATAGCCATCCAAGATAGGCATCATTATGTCCAAAAGAATTAAATCTGGTTTGTGCTCTTCAAACATTTCAATAGCTTGCTTGCCATCATAAGCTTCAATAATTTGAAAATCATTTTTCTTTACTAAAGCTTTTAAAAGCATCACATTGGCTTTAACATCGTCAACAATCAAAATCTTATAATCGGAATTATTTATTTCCATATATATGATATTTTTTATACAAAGATATGCTTACACTTATGAATGAAGAGTAGGATATAGTTTTTATAGTTATAAAAAAGTAATGTGCTATTTTGCAAAAATATAAAAATTTTTATTTCAAAGTGAATAATAATAGAAAATTAATAATTAAATACTTTTTGGTATACCTCGATAAGCTCTTTTGCTGTATTTTCCCAGCTAAAAAGTTTCACTCTTTCTAAGCCATAATTTATTTGTTTTTCTCTAAAGTTTTCATCCTCAATTAATCTTTCAATCATTGTAGAAATTTCTTCAATATTTAATGGATTAATGAGTATTGCTCCTTCGCCAGCAATTTCAGGAATAGCAGATGTGTTGGATGTTATAATTGGACAACCACAAGCCATTGATTCAAGTATTGGTATTCCAAAACTTTCTCTAAGTGAAGTGTAAAGAAAAGCTCTTGCACCAGAATAAATATATGGTAAATCAATATTTGGAATATAGTCGGGGCAAACTAAATATTGTTTTATATGTTGTATGTTGTTTTTTCCTAAAATATAATCAACATACTCTTGTTTTAAATCTGCAATTAGAAGAGAATAGATTTTATCCTTTTCAGTTTTTGAAACATAATCGGCATAGGCCAAAATTGTCCTCTCAGTATTCTTTTTGGGGTCGGTGTTGCCTAAGAAGAAAAGGTAATTATCTGTATTTATATATTTTCTGTAAACATCCTTTGGGATATCCTTAATTTGAAAATGCTTGCTATATCCATTATAAATAGAAATAATTTTATCAGAATCAAGTTTTAAAAATTCTCTAATTCTATCTCTTTCAAATTTAGATACAGTAATAATTTTCTTTGCCTTAGGAATTATTCTTGGAACGACAAATCTTCTGTAAACTCTGCCTAATTTCTGATATATAGATTTATTTTTGCTTGTTAATTTCTCTAGAAAAATAATGTCATGAAGAGTAATGATAAGTTTTGAAGAGCAAAAAATTGGAGCTGTATTACTTGTGCAATGCAAAATGTCGGGTTTAATCTTTTTTATCTCTTTAGCAAGAGCAAATTGTTCCCATCCAAAATATCCCCCAAAAGAACTTATCTCAACTATTTTGAAGTTTTCTGTTTCTTTCAAACACTTATCTTCCCCAGGAGCAACAATAACGTAGTATTGATTTGTTTTATCAATTTTCTGGATTTCTCTTATGGTTTCAAGAGCAACGAAATCCATTCCATGTTTTTTCTTTCTGAAAATTCTTTGCCCTTCAATAGCAATTATCATTTTACCCCCTTTTTTGTGTGAATGTATTTTTTGTTTACTCCTTTAATTCTAAGTATATTAAATATCATCACAACAAAAACCAATGGAAGTTTATGGAAGGTTTTCTTAAGTTTTTTATCTACAAGAAAATCAGGAATGGCCATTGCAAAAGAATACATCAAAACAATGAAAATAAACCACCACTTAATTGCCCAAACCCAATCAATAAAAAGCAATATTACTGCAAGGCTAAAAGAAAAACCCATAACAACAATTCTTGGCAACATCATCCATTGAATTAGTTTGTCAGCATAATCCCAATTTCTGTTCCATATTGCTTTTGGTAAGTCCTTAATGGATTGACTTAAAATGTCAAACTGAGCTGCTATCCATCTACGTCTTTGATTTGCAAAGGCAGAGCGATTTCTTGTCTTTTCATCAAACACAAAAACCCAATTAAGGAAGTCTATGTAAATACCTTGTTTTAATAATAATACTTCCAATTCTTTATCTTCTCCAGCAGTTATTAGATAATGAACATGACTTTTAAACCAATTAAAATCAAAAGCCATTCCAGAACCAATAAGTGCTGAGCTCATACCAATTCTCACATGGCCTCTACGAAAAATGGAGTTATTTATTTCTTCACTAACAGCATCCAAAAGAGCCATATCTGTATCTCTATTCTTGGCTACTCTATGAGCTTGAATGGCTTTGTTCCCTGCATAGTAAGCATTATTCATTTCAACTAGAAAATCTTCTTTTGCAATGTTATCTGCGTCCATAATAACTATAACTTCATAATCATAGTCTTTTCTATCATTTACTGCTAAATTTAAAGCCTTTGCCTTGGAGCTGTTCTCATAGTTAGCTTTTATTACTTCTGCACCTAATTCAATTAACTTATTGTCAGTTTCCTCGCTCATATGGTCAGAGATAACCAAAACATCGTATAATTCCTTAGGGTAGTCTTGTTTGAGAAACTCTTCAACAGAGTTTATGATAACAATATCTTCTTTGTAGGCAGGGAATAAAACTAAAAATTTGTGTTTTTTCTTAGCTTGTTTATGTTTTGGCATATTTTCTTTCAATGACATTAAGGCAAAAAAGAATAAATAACCAACAGAAAATGCTGTTATGATAAATAAAAAGATTTCTATTATTCTAATTATATTTATAATCATTGCTGTAAGGTTTTATTTTTAATTATTATAAAATCTGTAGCTCCATTAATTATTGCTTTTGCATATTTGAATTTTCCTCTAAATAAATATTTTAATATATGCATTGGGTTTGCAATAAATAACTGATACATAATGGAAATATTCCTTCTATTACTTTCAATATTTCTCCATGTGAATAGAAGTCTGTTTCTTGTGTGGTAATATGTTTTTTTTGAACTATCCTTACTTGTTGAACGGCTTTCTTTATGATATACAATAAATTTTGGTTCATACCAAAGTTCATATCCTTTCCTTTTAATCATTTCACACCAGTCCATTTCTTCATAGTATAAAAAGTAAATTTCTGGCATTTTGCCTACTTTTTCAATAATCTCTTTTTTGATAATCATTGCAGCTCCATGAATATAAGGAGTTATCTCTGCTTTATTGTATTCTCCATCGTCAGGTTTACTATATCCAATTATACTATTTCTAATTGTGTATTTTGAAAATGGAGTAAAACCTGCAAATTGAATAGTATTGAAAGGTTCGTGAAAAAGAATTTTAGGACTTAATCCACCAATCTTATCACTACTTTCTAATCTGTCTATAAGGTATTTAATATTATCTTCTAAAATATAGGTATCATTGTTTATAAAAAAAAAGTATTTGCCTTTTGCTATATCAACTCCCAAATTATTACCTCCTGCAAAACCCAGATTTTTTTCACTTTTAATAAAGTGAACATCATCAAAAAGGTCTTTTAATGGAGTAATTTCATCTTTTCTTGAACCATTATCAACAACAATTATTTCATAGCTAATGCTCTTAATTGTATTTTTAATGCTTGTAATAAGTTCAATAGTGTCTCCAAGTCCATTATAATTTACAGTTATAAAAGAAATAATTATATCATTCATAAATTCAGTTCGTTTAATAGTTATTTTATATAACTAATTTATTATTTCTTTTACGCTATTATTTAACTTTTGTTCCTTTTCCTTAATTTCCTTATCAAAATAAGGTGAAATAGTAATTAACGCCAAGCTAATATATACAATAAATCCATTAGGAAATTGAGTAAAAGCTTCATTTGCATAAGCTGATACCATTATTCCTGCAACTCCTCCATATAATCCCATCATATATTGTCGCAATTCTTTATTCTTGAGTTTAAAAATAATGATGAGTGCACAATATGTTAAAATAAATAATAATAATCCTATATATAAACATAATCCAACAATTCCTGTTTCTATCCAAACTAAAACTAGCCAAGAATCAGTTGGAATTTCAGATAATTTAGTATAATAACCATATCTTTGAGATCTACCTGCGCTTAAACCTATACCAATTCCAAAAGGTTTATCAACCATATAAGTTTTCATCTTAGCTTGGTTCTCTTTTCTTAATAAATAAGAAGCATCTTCATTCGGATTAAAAGCAGTTCTTGCTCTTCTAATTGTGCTGTTTCCTTGTCCAATATAAGTGTATTTAAAAAAAACAAAAATAAAAACAAGAAATGTTCCAAAGATTAAAACTGTTTTAATTCTTTTGCTTAATGCAAGATAAGATGCAATACCAATAAATGGGATAACCATTGCTACTCTTGTACCAGACTGGAACATTGAGTATAGAGCAATTAAAGAAACAATAATATAATAAATTTTGTATTTAAGATTAATCTTTCCAAAAGCAGAAATTAAAAAAACAACAAAAGAAAATGCCATAGAACAACCAAAAGTGGCTGCATCATTAAAAAATGAAAAATATCTTATTCCAGAATATATTATATGAGTTCTTGCTCCTCCATCAACATATAACCACCGTTTTTCTGCTAAATCAAAACCATAATTCTTTTGAATATATACTTTAATAAAAGCAATAATAGTAAGAATCGACCATATAAATAAAACTACTTTGAATTTTTTGTAGTCATTAATTACAATAATCGATAATATATATATAACAATAAAATATAAACTCATCCCTCTTGCTCCAGTTAACCAAGCTTGAGAAGAAACTGATTGAGGATTAAATAACTCCAAGATACAATACATTACCCATATTAGTATCGAAAATGCAATTGGATTATTTATCCTTTTTAAATTATATTTTGTTTTTGGATTAATACTATTTATAATCAAAGAAGAAATTACAATAATAATTATAAAGTCCATTGATATTCCACCTTTTAAAACAGGAATATAGCGAGTTAATCCCATAATAAAATAATTGAATATAAATAATGAAATAAATATCCAATATGGAGAGGATGCAATAAAAAGTGAGGAAGCTATTATTAAAGGAATAAGTCCAATTGCTAAAGATAAGGCCCAATGTATTTTAATTCCAGCAAATAGTATAATTAATACGCTTATTATTAAAAATACTAATTGTAAAATTCTTGGTATTGAGTATCCAAATATCTTCACTATTTTGTTTTAAAATCTAATTGAATAATATTATATATCAATTTTCTAATCCAAGAATAAGGGGGTAGAAGTCCAGTAAATGCTTCAGTTGCATCAATACTGGTTTTGTTTAGATATACATAAAGATTTTCTTTTCCACATTGTTTTTCCAATCTTTCAAAAAGCAATTGGTCATTATCTTTCCATGCCTTAGAAGCTAAGCCAATAAAAAGATTAATTTTAGAAGCTTTAAGTATATTAATTGGAATATTCGATTCAATTAAAGAAGGATGTTCTATAATAATATATTTTTCATCTTCAATATTACAAAAATCATTTATAGAATTAGAAAGTAGATAATTACTATCCTCATGATTATAATCTTTATGATAGGAGATTAATTTAGCTTTAATATTTTTTTCATTGAATATATTTAGTAGGTTCTCTGCAATAAAGCTTTTACCTTCTCCTTTTTCATTACTGATGATATTAATAATATTTATATTCTTGTTTGAAGATAGATCATTTACAATTGAATTAAAAAGATACTGTTTAGATTTATCTAAAATTTCTTTTTCGTGTCTTCTGTATTTTCTTTTTGGAGAATCAGGGAATGCCCCAATTACTTCTTTCCCAATTAAGAATTGAGCTTTAATTTTGTTTTTGAGTGTCCTGTCTAAAAGTTCGAGGATAATAAAATAGGATAGAATAAAAATAAAAGTTCCTAATAAAACTCCCAAAATTATCATCACTCTTTTTGATGGATTCGAATTAAGAGGGTACATTGGAGGATTTATTACCTTTATTGAAGATGAAGTCATTTGTAAATTTTTTCTTCTTAATAGTGCTGAATTCAAGTTATGCAATATGTTTAAATAAGTACTTTCTAAAAAGCTAATTTCTCTTTCTTTTCTTTTGAGAGTTGACCCAACAGGAGCGAAGATTGAATATTCATTATCAATTTCTGATCTCCGTTTTTCTAAAACTTTTATTTCTGCATCAGCCTTTGTATTTTTCATTAATTCAGTAAACCACTCATTAATTATATTTTGAGAGGAAATACCTTCCTTTGTGTATCTATCATTTGAATATGAATTTAAAAACTGACTAACTTCTTTTTCTTTATTATTAATTTCTCTTTTACGTTTTTCTAATTGATTTTTATATTTATCAGTAGTATCTCGATGGTTTATTTCAATAAATGCAATTTCATCTCTTAAGTTAGATATTTCATTAAGTTTTTGAATAAATATTGAATTGTTTTTAATGGATTTAAGATTAATATCCATTCTTTTTTCAATTTCATTTAAAGCTGCCTTTGAACTATTGTAATCCATTTGAAGCCTTAAAAATTCTAAATTATATTCTCTATCTTGAAAAGCTATTTGATTTGTTTGCTCAGAAAAGTTAATAATTTTTTTGTCAACATAATAATCAGTAAGAGAATCTTCATTATTTTTTAGCATTGATCCAACTCTTGCCAATTCAGATTGAAAATACTGTATAACGCTATCAGTTTCTCCAAAGCGAAGTAATTGATACTCATTTTTAAACTCATCTATTAGTATTCTTACTGTATTATAAGCTATACCTGGGTCATCTTTTTCATAAGAAATCTCTAACATATCACTATTCCCTATCCTTTTAACTTCAATTTTATTTAAAGCATCATAACAATAATGTTGATGATTCCAATTAAATAATCCATAAACAAAATTTCTTGGACTAGCTTGACTATATACTCTTAAGTTTTTAACAGTCTTTTCAATTGAATTTTTATCTATTAATAGCCTAACTTCTTTAGGTGTTCTGTTAAAAATTTCAATATAATTATTTTTATATATTGTAGTATTATCTTTAGTAGAGTCACCATAAATCATATTTTCAGCATATAAATTATAGGAAACTCTTTCTAAAGTGGATTTAGATTTAATGATGTTCATTAAATTATCCATTGCAGTATTGACTGTTTCAGAATTTACAGAAATATTAGCTTCTGATTCAATAGAATAGCCTGATGCAAATCCTGTAAATATTGTTGTTGAAACTTTAAATATTTTAGGCAAATTATTTGTAAAAATAATAGCAATAATAGATGCAATTAGAGGAAAAAAAACTAAATACCATTTTCTTTTAAAGATTACTCTTAATATGTATTTAAATATCTTCATTTTTATAAGTATTTTAGGATTTGGAATTTATAGTTACATAAAACTTCAAGCTTCATAAGTGCAATTACAACTTCAGATCTTGCTTTTTCAAAATCTGATATAGCAACAGATTCAGAATGTTTTGCAACACTTAATTCATCAATGTTAATTACACCATTTATAAAATCATTTTGACTAATTTTAGCTTTTAATTCGGCATATTTTTTGGCTTCGGATTTAATCTTATATGAAGTTAATTGTTCGTTTGCTTTATTATATAATTCAATAATTAAAAATTTTTGTTCATTAAGACTTATTTCTTTTTCTGATTTTATTTGATTTAATCTATATTTTTCTTTTTTTATTTTATTTCCATTATCTATTAAATCTCCAAAAGGTATTGAAAGAGAAACTCCTATATGATATAAATGTTGAGCATTTTGTGCTGTTTGATAATAGGCAGGTATTAGATAGCCTTGAACTAATGATTCTGCTCCTTGATATCCATATTGATAAGATGATGAAAAACGTAAGTAGTTTATCCATTCTCTTTTTTTTGACTTTAATATTGATTCTTGTTCTAATACTCTATAATCCTGAACTTTGATATTAGGATTATTTCCTAATGAAGAGAACAAACTATCAATAGGAGGTAAAATTAGATTTGAGAAATCTTCTGTTAAGATATTGATATCTGCTGAATCCTGAGAAAATGCATTATTCAAATTAGTAAAACCAATTAAAAATAATATTAACCAAATAATTATTTTATTCTTTCTCATTTACTTTCTCGTATTTTATACATCCCCTTTTTGAATAAATGCAGTGAAGGTTCTGAAAATTATTTTTATATCTAACCAAAAATTAAACTCTCTTGCGTATTTTACATCAAGTTGTTTCCTTTCTTCTGCTGATAATTTTCCAGAATCTCCTCTTTTTTCAATTTGCCAAAGTCCTGTAAGCCCTGCTGGAGCAAGAAAACGTTCTATATATTCATCATTAGTTAAAAGCTCTGCTTCATAAAGAGGTAGTGGTCTATTTCCTACAACTGACATATCTCCTTTAAGAATATTAATTAGTTGTGGTAATTCATCTATACTGTATCTTCTTATAAACCTGCCAACTTTAGTGATTCGTGGATCACCTTCGAGCTTTTTGAAACTATTTCTTTTTATGCTATTCTGAAAAATTGCAAAATCATTAGCAACAACAGTAAAATCATCGCCAAACAATAAGTTATCATCTTTTATCTCTTCATTATTGATAATTACATTCTCGTCATTAAAAATTGTATTGTCATCAATTAATGTATTTTCATTTATAAGAATTCCCTTATCTGAAACTTTGATATTATGAAATTCTATTTCTCTTTCTTCTTCGTTTTCTATTTCGTATTGGTTTAATTCTGCAAACTCTTTTAATCTTTTATCTGCATCCATATACATTGAGCGGAATTTGATAAAATTAAATATTTTAAAATTACTTCCTGCTCTTTTTTGACAATAGCAAATCTTTCCTCTATCTTCAATATAAATAGCAATTGAAACAATAATAAATATTGGACTTAAAATTATAATTGCAAACAATGAGAAAAAAATATCAAAAATTCTTTTCCAAAGAGGGAGTTTAAATAAATCAATGCTATTATTTCGTTTTGATGAGGTCATAATAGTTTTTTTACTCTTAGATTTAATTCAACTGGATTAAATGGTTTTACTATATAATCGATAGCTCCCATTTCTAGAAGTCTTATTTTCTCAGTAGTACTATCATTGCTTGAAAGGATGATTACTTTAATATCTCTATACAGATGATTTTGTTTTATATACTTTAAAAATTCTTCTCCACTCATAATAGGCATATTAAGGTCTGTGATAATTAAATCTGGTATATTCCCTTGATCTAGCCATACTATACCTTTTTGTGGATTGTCGAACCAAACTATTTCATTTTCTTTCCCAATATACATAGAAAGAATTTTTGCAATTGCTTCTTTATCATCGAGTATGAGAATTTTTTTCATAGAATGTTTCTTGTTGAATTTAATATATTAAGGTTTATTTCAAGCAAAAATACAAAAAAAAATATAATTAATTATGATTGTTGTTGAATATTTATTTATTATTCCCTTGTATTTTAGGGATGTATATAGTAAGTAGCTGTAAAATAATAATATAGCAATAATTTATGTGTTGGTTACATACTTTTAATTGTCAATCATTTTTCGATAAAATTATTTCAGTTATAAAATGAACTTTATAAAAAAAAGTGCAATCAATAAATTATAGACTGCACTTTTCTAAAATAATTGGAGGTTGAAATTATTTATTATTAATTAGGCCATAGAGATTGAGGATTAAATTTAATAATCCCTGAAGGAAGATCCCAATCTACTCTGTGAAATACACTATCTCTTCTATTGTTACTGTAATTACCTAATTCACTACTATTCCCTACTACCCAATTATTAAATCCAGGGTAACAAGTTGCTATATTAATTTTTTCTAAAGGATAAGCAAATTGTCCAGAAGTAGCAATTCCAAGAGGATAACCTAATATTCCAGCAAGGCTTAAATAATCTTTAACTACATTCTTTTTACCATTTAAAGCAACATATAATTTTTCTCCGCTTTGGTTTATAATAAATGGATGGAAAGGATAACTTGCATCACCTCTTCCTGCTCTATAATAAACAAACTTAATAATGTGATTTGCATCAGCTGTTTGATAAATATTATTAAAGTTTGTAGTATTTACAAATCCAGAAGTACCAGGGAATAAATCTCTTTGAATATTGTTGGTAAAAATAGTGTCTGTGCCGTCAGGAAGAGTCATTCCAAATTGTAGTACTGTCCCTGCTCCATAAGCAATAGGTTGAATATACATTGTGATTTTAACAGAATCATTTGGCCAATGGTCCCAAATTCCTACCTTATCTCGTGTTATGAAACAAACAAAATCGTTATAATCATTATCTCCATTTCTTGTATCTTCAAAGGTTGCTGTAAATTGATAAGTATCCCATCCACTAAATTTTACAGCTTTATTATTAGGAATTGTATCAATTCTTTCTATAGCACCTTTTGGTAGATAATAACTTGTAGGGACACTTGTTTCGCAAATAAGAATATCATCTGCATATATGCGAGTTATATAACCTTCTTTAATTGTAGCAACTTTTTCTGTATATGGGCTTAAGTTGTCTAAATCTAATTTTAAGCTTTCTAAATCTTCATTTATACATGAAGTAGCTAAAAAGGTTATTGCTAATATTAAAAATATTTTTTTCATAATTATATCTTTTTTTATTGTTGGTTTTAAATAGTTTCCGACTGCAAATATACAACATTTCAGAAGAATGTGGTAATTAATTGTGGGAATTTTTATTTTCTCTTGTAGAATCCAAATACAGGCTTGTGATCTGAATAAGGTAATTTCTCGCTAAAATAGTTTATACACTGATAATCTTTGGAGTTAAATATATAATCTAACCTTAGGATTCCAAATAGTTTTCTATATGTTGATCCAAATCCTCTTCCTCCTTGACGAAATCCATCTGTTAAATTATCTTTTACTTTTTCATAAACAAAAGATGATGGGGTTTCATTCATGTCTCCACACACAAATATCGAATAAGGGCATTCTTTAATGATTTTATTTATTTCAAGAGCTTGTTGAGCTCTTTTTTTTGAGTTTTCACTTATAGTGATGTATATTGTTTGGATAGCTTTTGCAAATATTCTTGGTTTGAATACCTGTTTTAATTTTTCAACTTCTTGTTTACTTTGATTAAAATTGGAAGTCTGAAGATGAGCATTTATTATTCTAATAGTTTTATCTTTAATTTTTACATCACAATACATTGAACCATTATGTGTGTTAGGATATATTTGACTTTTTGTTTTAATGATTGGATATTTGCTGAAAATAGCTAAATCTTTCACACCTACACCATTTTTACCAATAGAATAGTAAGGCATTTCTAAGAATTTAGTTATGCTATCAATTGAGAGCTTTTTGTCAAACCAAATTTCTTGAAAACAAATTACATCTGGATCTTTTTCTGCAAGTGCGAAAGCTATGTTTTTAAAATTTTCTGTATAGTGTCCATGATAAGCAAAGCTTTTTACATTGTAAGTAGCAATACAAATATCTCTATCTTTATATGCAGGAGGAGATTCAAAAGAAATTTGGAACATTGTAAGAAAATATGGAATAAACAGAAGTAACGTTGCAATTGAAACAAAAAACCATGCTCTAAGTTTTGAAGCCCAATAGAATGAAAGGAAAAGATTAATTACAATAAATATTATCGCAAATAGTCCAATTAGAGATGCAAAAACATGAGTTTGTGGGTTGAATAGCCTTGACTGAGATGCATATAAGCTAAAGCAAGCAATAAAAATTGTTATTATTACAATTATTGTTTCAGTAAGTAATCGAACAGCTTTATACCCCATTATTTATTTAATTAAAAAAGATTTTATACGATACTATTGAGCATATTATCATACTTAATTACGTGGGAGAAATAATTAATTTATAGTTAAATTTTCATTTACAAAAGTAATATATTTCGTTGAAAAATAAAAATTTTTATTTCTTTTTTTAGTCTAAATACAAATTTCTTTTTATATTTTGACAGTGAAGTCTAATACTTTTCAATTTAATTCATTCCTTTTATGCGTTATGATTAACAAAATAATGTAAAAGTAGTAATATGAAGGGGGAAACTCGGAAAGCCAGTTTTACGCGTTTTGATAGATCTTGTTGAGTAAGTTGTAGATAATCAATAATATGAATTTAGTAAATGCGAAAAAATAAAATTAGATATATAAAAACATAAATATTTTTTTTGCATCCAATCATTATCAATATCGAAATAACCTTGATCTAAATAAAATTATATGCAGAGTTTTTTAATTTATATACCTTCTTTTGCTAAATATATCCCGACTTTTTTTGTTTAAATGCTGTCTTTTTCTTTGAGTTAATAGTATAGTTACTATTTTATGGATTAATTATTTGTAGTCTTAATTTGAAAATTATTCTTGTGTTAAATTTTTTTTATTTGATATTGAACATTATATATTTATTGTGTGTGCTTTTTTACACAAATTATTATTGATTATCTGTAAATAATATTATATTTGCAATAGCTTTTTTTTGATATTTAATAGGATAGGTAGTTTTTTATGGATAATTTATTACAAAAAGAAATTCAGCGTTTGAAGACTATTCTAAACAATGTTCCTGCAGGAATTGAAGTTTATGATAGAATGGGAAATATTTTGCAAATTAATCAGAAAGGGTTGGAAATTTTTGGAGTAGAAGATTCTCAAATTGTTATTGGGGTAAATATTTTAGATAATCCGAATCTTCCCAATATAGTTCTTTCAAATATTTCAACACTTTTTTCTTTACCTGATAAATATAAAAAGGAATTTGCAAATGAACATTTTAAAAACTCATTTTCTGTTGAATATTCTTTTGAAAGAGTAAAATCTAAAAATTATTTCCCTTCTAAATTTACAAATAAAAACATATTTTTATCATCCAAGATAGAATGTTATTTTAATGAAAAAGGAGATTTTGAAAATTTAATTTTTATATTTTTAGATGAATCAGAGAGATATCAAAAACAATTAGAAATTAAGAAATTTGAGCTAATGTTTGATAATATGTCAACATTAGCAAAAATAGGGATAATGGAGGAGAATTTGACCGATGGGACATTTGTTGCCAATGAGCAATGGTTTGAAAATTTTGGGGTTTCTAAAGATATTGATCAGAGAATTGATGATATCTATAAAAATTTGGTTAAACAAGACAAGCAATGGCTTAAGAGTAATTATTTAAGAATACCTTATGCCAGTAAGCCATTAAAAATAGTTAAGGAAAGACAATTAAATGTTATAGTTGATGGTAAAAATCGCTGGATAAAATGTATTTGGACTATTTTTGAAGATGAATTTGGTGATACAATTATTTTAGGCTCATCAATAGATGTAACCGAATTTGTTGATGCAACTTTAAAAGCTAAAGAGTCTGAACAATTAAAAACGAAATTTCTTAAAAATATTACACATGAAATACATACTCCATTAAATGCTATTATTGGATTTTCTCAACTTCTTGTTGATTCAAATGATATTGAGGAAAAAATAGAATATAGAAAAATAATATCAGAAAATAATGAAATCCTTTTAAATTTGTTTAATAATATTCTTGAATATTCTAAGATGGAAGCAGGAATAATGTCTCTTAAGATAGAATTATTTGACATTTGTGCTTTGGCTCATGATATTTTTGATGTTTATAATTCTCAAAACATAAAAAGATTAGAATGTAATTTTAAATATGAAGGGCAAGAAGTATATATTTTTTCCGATAAGAGAAAGATAAAGGATATAATTACTAACCTTTTGAATAATGCATTTAAGTTTACAAATGAAGGATTTGTCGAGTTAAGTGTTGATGATATTGGAGAAAATGTTAGAATTGGAGTAAAAGATAGTGGAATTGGAATAGGAGAGCCCAAGCAAAAACAGATATTTGAAAGATTTTACAAATTGAATGATTTTGCCCAAGGATCAGGTTTAGGACTTTCGATAGCATATAAATTAGTAAAATTGATAGGAGGAGAGTTGAAAATAAACTCTGAATTAGGTAAAGGAAGTGAATTTTACTTTACATTGCCGAAGAAAAGAGATACAATATAAATAATGTTATGAAAGCAAAACTTAAGGAAATAATAAAAAACAATCCTAAACTAAAAAAGTTTGTTCTTGATTTGTGGGTGCACCCATATTCAGCAAGAACAAGATGTTGGGCAAGATTTTTTGTTTATCCCTTTATTATAAAAAGAGGGAAAGGCTCAATAATAAGAAGAAATGCACGCTTGGATTTGAATGCTGGTAATAAATTAATTATTGGAGATAGAACGATAATAGAAAATCATGTAATAATAAATAATGGTATTGGAGATATTGAAATTGGTAATAATACAATGATTACTTCAAGAGGAATGATTTTAGGCCCTGCATTAATAGGTGATAATGTTGTATTGGGAATAGGAAGTCAAATTTTAGGATTAACTCATGACTATGAAGATGTTGACAAGCCAATAAAATATCAGGGAGTAAGTGGAAAAAAAGTATTTATTGAAGACGATGTTTGGATAGGGGGTAATTGTGTAATCATCCAAGGAGTTAAAGTAGGCAAACATTCATTAGTAGCAGCAGGAAGTGTTGTTACTAAAAACGTGGAGCCATATACCCTTGTGGCAGGAAATCCGGCAAAACCAATCAAAAAATACGACTTTGAAACAAAAAACTGGATAAAACTAATATAGGCATATATTCTGTATTATTAATTAATATTTAGTTATGAGAATTCTTTTTGTATATAGGGAGTTTCTAAATGATAATCTTTTTGTACATACTTTAGTTAAGGAGTTGAAAAAAAGGAATCATGAAGTTGATTGCTCTGTTGATAATTTTTGGGATAACAACAAAAAATATGATATTGTTAACATTCAATGGCCTGAAGAGATTTTTAAATATATTATTGAAGAAATTGACTTAGTTAAACTTAAAAATAGAATAGAAGAATTAAAGGAACAGAAAACAGGAATATTATACACTCGCCATAATTCTTCTCCTCATTTTAGAAATGATAATGTTTTGAAATTATATCATTTAGTTGAGAAATTTGCTGATGGAGTAATACATTTGGGGAAATATAGTTTTAATGAGATTTTAAAGACTAATCTTAATACAAAAATCAATAATTTTCTAATACCTCATCACATATACGAAAATACTTATAACGAGAATATTTCAAAAGAAGAAGCAAGAAAGAAGTTGGATTTACCATTAGAAAAATTTGTTATTCTTGCTTTTGGAAGGTTTCGAGATAATTCAGAGTTATTTATGTTGCTAAAAGCTTATTTAAGTTTCAGAAAAAAAGATAAATATCTACTTGCACCTAGAATGTTGAATTTTTCCAAAAAGAAGTCTTTGCTTAAGAATTTAATTTATAGTATTATAAATATTTTCTTTCGTGTCTTCTCAATTAATGCAAATAATTATGATGAGATAATTGATAATGATTTATTACCTTATTATTTATCAGCATCTGATGTTGTTTTTATTCAAAGAAAGAAAATTCTTAATTCAGGTAATTTACCACTGGGATTTCTTTTTAAAAAAGTTGTGTTAGGACCTAATTGTGGAAATGTAAATGAAATTCTTTTAGAAACTGGCAATCCAATTTTTGATCCAAAAGAAAACAAGTCAATTGTTAATGCATTAGAAAATTCATATAAATTATTTTTTGAAAATCATGGTTATTATAATTATAATTATGCAATAAAAAATATGGGAATAAACTTTGTGGTTAATAAATATGAGGAAGCATATTTAAGTGTAATTGAAGAAATTAAATTGAAGAAATAATTAAAGTTATGGCAGATTCAATTAAAAAACAGATGACTGTTGGGATATTCTTTACCGCTATAGCAAAGTATTCAAATATATTTATATCTTTAATTGTTACTGCTATACTTGCAAGAATTCTAACTCCTGAAGAATTTGGGATAGTTGCAATTGCTACAGTGATTATTGTTTTTTTTAATATGCTTACAGAAATAGGTATAGGTCCAGCAATAATCCAGAATAAAGAATTGAATAATGAAGATTTATCTAATATTTTTTCATTCACCATTTGGTTTGGACTTATTCTTACAATTATATTTGTTCTATTAGCTAATCCAATAGCAATTTACTATAAAACCCCAATTTTGGAAAATATATCTTATTACCTTTCTATAGCTATATTCTTTAATTCTGTTCAAATAGTTCCTAACGCATTAATATATAAAGAAAAGAATTTTAAATTTATTGCATTAAGATCATTTTTAATACAAGTATTAGCTGGTATAATTGCTGTTATTTCCGTTTTTTTAGGTTTTGGAATATATGCTTTATTAATTAATCCTATACTTTCTTCAATTCTTTTGTTTATTATTTCTTATATTAAGAAACCGATTAAATTTAAACTTCTTTTCAAGTTTAAGGCATTGAATAAAATATTAGCATTCTCACTTTATCAATTTTTATTTAATTTAATAAACTATTTTTCAAGGAATTTGGATAAGTTAATAATTGGAAAGTATCTTAATAATACTATGTTAGGTTATTATGAGAAATCATATAGACTGATGATGCTTCCTTTGCAAACAATTACTCATGTTGTTTCTCCTGTTATGCACCCTGTTTTTTCTGATATGCAAAATGACTATAAAAAACTTTCTGATTCATATTTAAAGATAGTTAAACTTTTGGCTTACATTGGTTTTCCTTTATCGGTTCTTTTATTTTTTACTTCAAGAGAATTAGTTTTATTGATATTTGGGATGCAATGGGGAAAGTCAATTCCAAGTTTTGAAATTCTGTCTTTTTCTGTTGGTTTCCAGATAATACTTTCTACTTCAGGTTCAATATTCCAAGCTGCTAATTCAACAAAGATAATGTTCTTAAGTGGAGTATTGTCAACGATATTAACTATAATTGCAATCTTAATAGGAGTATTCTATTTTAAAACTATTGAAGCAGTATCAATGGGAATAATGATTTCAATAATAGTAAATTTCTTTCAGGCTTATTATTTAATGTATAATATTGTGTTTAAGTCAAATCTAATTAAGCTGATTAAATACATCTTCTTTCCAATGTTAGTTAGTGGAATATTGTTTGTTTTACTATATCTATTAAATTATTTGACTTTAGATATAAATATGTTTATATCTTTATCTATTAAATCAATTTTCAGTTTGCTATTTGTTACTATTTATCTTCAATATCAAAAGATATATGATATAAAAGGGATGATTAATAAATTAATTAAAAGGAAATCAATATGAAAGTGCGAACACCTTATGATAGACATAACTTAAAGATCAAGAAAAGTGATAGAGTTTTAGAAGTTGGCTCTGGACATAACCCATCTTTTCGTTCTAACGTTATAGTTGAAAAATATATTGATAATAATTATCATCGTTGTGGCGACGTTAAAATTTATCCTCATCAAGAATTTGTTAATGCCAATGGGGAGGATTTACCATTTAAGGATAAGGAATTTGATTATGTTATATGTAATCAGGTTTTGGAGCACGTGGATAATCCTGAAAAATTTATAAATGAATTGACAAGGGTTGCTAAGAGAGGATATATTGAAACTCCTAGTTTGATAGGTGAATTTCTTTTCCCAAAAGAATCACATAGATGGGTGATTTTAGAGATAGATAATAAATTAGTTTTTTTTGAGAAAGAAAGAATGCCTGGTAATTATAAAAATAATTATGGGGAACTATTTTTAAATTACCTACCATATAAATCTTTAGCTTATAAATTACTTTCATATTCTGAAGGATCTTTAATGATAAATAGATATGATTGGAGTGATAGTGTAGAGTTTATTATAAATCCTCAGGATGATTTTTATTTATCTTTTTTTGAAAAGAAATGGAATAGAGAGATGGTAGAAAAACTATTTCAAAATGAAAGTAAATATAAGGAATTAAGAAAAACATTGAATGCCTTTTTATATATGATTAAAAAGGATATTTATGTAAGATTGTTTCATAAAAGTCCTATTTCCATTGAAGAATATATGGAGTTAAAAAATAAATAATTGGATTATGAAGTGGAGTAAGAAATTTTTAGAAATATATGAGAAACCATATAGTAGTTTTTCTGATGAATTATTTGAAAAGGTTAAGGCAAATGTAGAGAGAATTAATTTTCAGCCTAATCCAATTGCTACAATTGCAATTATTACATATAATGATGAAACACGACTCCTCTCTTGTATATGGTCATTAAGCGAAAATAAATCTAAATATCCTTTTGAGATTATTGGTATTAATAATAGATCTAAGGATAATAGCGAAGAAGTATTTAAAAGAGCTGGAGTTCCATGTTATTTTGAAGAAAGGAAAGGTTGTAGTGCTGCAAGACAATGTGGGTTGGATAACGCTAAAGGGAAATATTGCCTAAGTATAGATTCAGATACAATTTATCCTCCAGACTATGTGGAAAATGTAGTAAATGCATTTGAAAAGACAAATCCAGTAGCTGTCAATATGAGTTATAATTATATTTATTATTCAAAAAAAGATAAATTTAAGTATTCAATTTATTATTTCTTTAGAAATATATTTAATAGACTTGTTAGTATTAAACGTCCTGAATTGGCAGTAAGAGGTTTTGTGTTTAATATAAATGCGGAATTAGGGAGAAAGGTTGGATATAGAATTAATATTATTAGGGGAGAGGATGGTTCTATGGCAAGAGGTTTGTTAAATTATGGTAAGATTAAGTTTGTTAGGAATAATAAGCTTAAACCATTATCCAGAACAACAATATTTGAACAATCATTAATTAGAAAGATATTTTCAGAACTGAAAAATATTAAAAGGTATATTAAAAGACCAAAGAAAATTATTGATCAAGAATCTAATATTATCAAGGATTTGTATAAGGATTAATAGGATGAGCTGATAAGTTATGAAAAGAAAGATTGTATATTGTATTCCATCTCTTTATTTTCCTTCTGGAATGGAGAGAGTTTTAACATTGAAAGCAAATTATTTTGCTGATGTTTTAGGATATGAGATTTATATTATACTTACTGATAATAATGACAAAGAACCATATTATAAACTGTCATCGAAGATTAAACTAATAAATCTTGATATTAATTTTGATACTAATTGGAGATTGCCAATATATAAAAGAGTAATTTCATATTTTATTAAACAAATAAGATATAGAAGAAAACTAAAAGAATTGCTATTTGAAATTAAGCCAGATATTACAATCTCAACATTAAGAAGAGAAATTAATTTTATTAATTCAATTAAAGATGGAAGTAAGAAAATGGGAGAGATACACTTTTCCAGGACTTATTATAGAGATATGGAGAGTAATGGGAAAAAGAATATTTTGAGAAAAATGATATCTAAATTATGGATGTTTCAACTTGTAAGAGAATTAAAGAAATTATCTATGTTTGTTACACTAAGTAGTGAAGATAATTATAGGTGGATAGAGATTAAAAACAGAACTTTTATTTATAATCCATTATCATTCTTCCCTGATAAGGTTTCTGATTGTAATACGAAACAAGTTATTGCTGTTGGAAGATATACTTATCAAAAAGGTTTTGATATGCTAATTGAATCATGGGAATATGTAAAAGAGAAACATCCTGATTGGGTTTTAAAAATTTATGGGGGAGGGGAGAGAAAGAGTTTTGAAGGATTAAGAGATAATTTAGGATTAGAAGAAAATGTGTTTTTAGAAAAATCTACTGATAATATTATTGATAAGTATTGTGAAAGCTCTTTATTCGTATTGAGTTCAAGGTTTGAAGGGTTTGGAATGGTAATAACTGAAGCAATGGCTTGTGGACTTCCAGCAGTATCTTTTACTTGTCCAAGTGGACCTATGGATATAATTAAAGATGGAGAAGATGGCTTATGGGTTGAAAATGGGAATATAAAAGAATTGGCAGAAAAAATATCTTATTTAATAGAAAATGATGAATTGAGAAAAGAAATGGGTAGTAAAGCAAGAATCAATGTGGAAAGATTTAAGATAGAAAACATCGCAAAACAATGGGTAGATTTATTTGATAAGGTTTTGAGTTAGAATATATATTATGAAAGCAATATTTATAGTTTTTCATGCTTTGGCTGAATATAGTGGGATTACTAAGAAGATTAGATATCAAGTGAAGGCTTTGAATGATTGTGGAGTTGAGACAGAGCTTTGTTATTTGGGTTGGGATGAGTTTGGTAATCAGGTTAGATGGGTAGGAGATAAGGTTCAAAAGAACTTCGGTAATGGAATTAAAGCTAAAGTTAATAAACGTTTTGAGTATAATAGTTTATTCAATTATATTATTGATAATCACATTTCTTTAGTATATATGAGAAGCTTTATAAATGCAGAGCCTTTTTTAATCTATTTTGTGAAGAAACTGAAGCAAAGAGGAGCTAAGGTTGTTATGGAAGTTCCTACATATCCTTATGATAAAGAAATAAAAGAGCTTTCAAGATCAGGGAAGATAACATATTATATAGATAAGCTTTTTAGAAATTCATTATCCCAAAATCTTGATGCCATTATCACTTTTTCTGATTATGATAGAATATTTAATCAGAAGACTATAAAGATTTCTAATGGGGTGGATTTTGATTCTTTGCCTTTGAAAAGTTCTTATAGGAGAAACCCTGATGTTTTGGAATTATTGGTTGTGGCAGAATTGCATTATTGGCATGGAGTGGATAGAGCTATTAGTGGTATTAATGAGTATGTTAAATCTAATCCAAAACAAAAAATTCATTTGAATATAGTGGGTAAGCCTGAAAGAGCATCTGGCTTTGCATTAAAAACTCAAGTTGAAAATTTGGGTTTAAATGATTATATTACTTTTTATGGAGCTTTGTCGGGTAATGAATTAGATGAAATGTTTGAAAGATGCGATTTTGCAATTGGAAGTCTTGCAAGACATAGAAGCAATATCACAAAGATAAAGACACTAAAGAATAGAGAATACGCTGCAAGAGGTTTTGGTTTTGTTTATTCAGAAATTGATGAGGATTTTGAGGATATGCCATATATAATTAAGGCTCCTGCTGATGAAACTCCGTTAGATATTTCAAGGATTGTAGATTTCTATAATTCAACAAATCTTGAACCAATTGAAATAAGAAAATCAATTGAGCCAAACCTGTCATGGAAAAATCAAATGCAAAAGGTTATTTTTAGTATCTTTGCAAGCTAATACTATAAAGAATAATAAATATATTTAATTATGAATTTACTACAGATAGTTTGGGATGTTTCTCCTGTAATTTTTAATCTTGGAAGTCTATCAATTCGTTGGTATGGAGTTTTGTTTGCTTTAGCATTTGTTATTAGTTATTTGCTTTTGAAAAAGGTATTCCAAAAAGAAAATGTTTCAATATATTTTCTTGACAAGATGACAATCTATATGTTTGTTGGACTATTGGCTGGATTAAGATTGGGACATTGTTTGTTTTATGAATTTTCCTACTATATTAATCATCCAGTTGAAATGCTTCTTCCAATTAAAGGAACTGCAGAAGGATGGAAATTTATTGGCTATCAGGGATTAGCTTCTCATGGAGGTGCAATCGGTCTTTTAATTGCAACATTTTTCTTTTGCAGAAACACAAAGCTTCCTTATTTGTGGGTAATTGATAGATTGGTAATAATTGTTGGATTTGCAGGAGCTGCTGTAAGAATAGGCAATCTTATGAACTCAGAAATCTATGGAGTGGCTACAAGTCTTCCTTGGGGATTTATATTTGTTAGAGATGGACAAACCTTGCCTATGCACCCAACTCAGATATATGAAGCACTATCTTATATCGCATTAAGCACCTTCTTGTATTTATATTTTATGAAAAAGAAAACACTACCACGTCAAGGATTTATTTTTGGAGTATTTCTAATTGCGTTATTTTTGGCACGTTTTCTAATAGAATTTCTTAAAAATAGCCAGGAAAGTTGGGAAGATGCAATGACATTTAATATGGGTCAATGGTTAAGTGTTCCATTTATTATAACTGGTATTGTTATGTTGATTTTATCGCTTAAATATCAACTTGGAAGAAAATTGGATTTATCAAAATTAGTACAAAAAGAAGAAAAGAAAAAGAAATGAAAAAATTAATATTAGTACGTCACGGAGAAAGTGAGTGGAATAGATTAAATCTATTCACAGGATGGACAGATGTAGATTTGTCTGAAAAAGGAGTTAAAGAAGCACTTGAAGCTGGTAAGGCATTAAAAGAAAATGGATTTGAACCACAAGTTTGTTATACATCCTATTTAAAAAGAGCAATAAAAACTTTAAATAATATCCTTGATTCAATGGATATGGATTATCTTCCAGTTGAAAAATCATGGCGTTTGAATGAAAAACATTATGGTGCTCTTCAAGGATTGAATAAAAAAGAGACAGTTGATAAATACGGAGAAGATCAAGTTTTGTATTGGAGAAGAGGTTATGATGTTCAATCTCCCACTCTTAAAGAAGAAGATGAACGTAATCCAGCTTTTGACAATAGATATAAAGATGTTGATAAAAAAGACCTTCCTTTAACTGAGTCATTGAAAGACTGTATTGACAGAATTATGCCTTATTATCAAAATAATATATTAAAATCATTTGAAACAAATGATGAAGTTTTAGTTGTTGCACATGGAAATTCATTAAGAGGTATTGTTAAAACCATTAAAGGAATGAGTGCTGATGAAATTGTGGCTTTCAATATTCCTACTGGAATACCTTATGTTTTCTACCTAAATGATAATTTAGAGTTAATCAAAGATGAGTTTATAGGAGATCCTGAAACTATTAAAAAATTAATGGAAGCAGTAGCTAATCAAGGCAAGAAATAGTAAAAATTATCTAAAGCTTAACAATATAAAAAGGATGCCAAGCATAAGCAGGGCGTCCTTTTGTTTATATGATAAACATGGTCTGAACTAATAAAAAGTATTCAAAACAAATTTTACTTATCTTTTAAATCTAATCCTTAACTAATTTCTTTCTCACATATCCTTTATCAGTATTTACTCCAATTATATAAACTCCCTTTGAAAGATAATTAATATCAAGAGTTTCCCCCTTTGCATTAACATTAGTTTGATAAACCTTTTGACCAAGAGAATTAAATACTTCAATAGAATTAATAATATTCTCAGAACTTAAATTTACTTGTTTGCTTGCAGGATTAGGGTAAAGGGTTATTGAATTATCTTCTGTTAATATATTAGGTAGTCCAACATAAGGATTACTGCAATTTGTTATATCATCTGACATATATTGCAAATCTCCATTATGTTCATAACAACGAAGCATACCTTCTGCAGTTGAATAAACTAATCTTGTTCGTATATCAAATAGTAATCCTAAATCATTTCCTATTCCTTCAATCATTTTACATACAATATGACCATTATCCCAATTACCAGTTATGTAGAATTGTTTTCTTAACATTCCTACAATTTCTATAGTATCAATATAAGCTATTCTTATATCTATCATATCAAAATAATGGAAAGTATCACCAACAGATAGAGAAAAATCAAAAAACATTCCATTAAGCCAATCTTCATTATCATAACCTGTTTTTCCTTTATAAAAGACTTGCTTTTGAGCATTTTCTCTTAATCCTCCAATGCATTCAGAGGTTAGAGGATTAAAAACAGAGTCTGTAAACCAATATAGTTTCTTATAATTCAATCCTTCAATTAAAGTATCTTCTTCTGTTAGTGCAAATCTATTATAATGTCTATAACCTTCGGATGAAGCAGTAGTTGTCCAAATCTGAACTCCAGATTTAACTAATGGAATATACTCATAATTTTGTGCATTAAGGTTAAACGCAAATAGAGTTAATAAAAATCCTAATACTAATTTATAAACATGTGTTTTCATCGCTATTATTTATTTTAATTTCAAAACTTGCTCCGCTTACAACTTCAAAATCAGATTGAATAATTACATCTTCAACAGGTTTTAATAGTATATTTGCAGTAGTGTTAATTATTACGTTACCAAAAGGAATAGTATTTGTTACATCAGTACCAATAAAAAATCTATTTGCAGAAATAACCCTTTCATTATCCCAATTAATATTTTGGATATATAAATCATTAGGATTATATAAATAAGGGAAATAGTTATGTTTAATTATTGTTACATTATATGGTTTAGATATATTTTGGAAATTAAAAGAAGATACATTATCTACTTTTTGATAATAAGTTTCTCCATTATCTAAAGCACTCATAACACAAATGGTTTTAATTTTCAATTTCTCCTGGGCAAATGCCATAATGAACAATTGCATTAAAATTACTTCCTAATGGCACTTCAAAATCTCCATCTAAAACTATATCATTAACTGCGCGTATATATACATTTGAATTATTTGGTACAGTAGAGTTAGTTAAATGATATGACTTTTGTACGTAATAATCATGATTAATAAAATCAAAATATTCTTCATTAATATCTTCATCGCATTTTGTTTTGAGTTGATAATATTTGAATTTTCTAAATTGCCAGGTTGCTGGAAAAATAGAACTTGCATTTGGTCGACATCCACCTTTATCAACTTGAAATGTTATATATAAATACATAGGAATGGATGGAACATAATTATATTTATAGTCATCTCTAAGATCTACTGTTTCTACACCATTTACATATATTATAGCTTCTTTTGGCATCCATATAGCGGCTATTTTATTAAATCCTAAATCTAAATAAGTATTTAAATTATTGTTTTTAGACAATATTCTTGAGCAACACTCAATTTCAGTTTTTCTTGCAGAAGAAGGAAAATTGTTAGGATTTTCAGAAGGACATCCATATGGCTCAAAAATATCTAATTCATGCCATACTTGATTGTCATAGAAATCATTACATGGTGAATCACATTCTACAGCACCTGCATGCAACCAAAACCCTCCCCAGTACCCTCTTGATCTTGGAGGCATTTTTGTTTCTATTTCAAAATAACCATAAGAATAGGGGCGTTTGTTTAAAGACCATATTCCTCCAGATACATATGGTTTACTTAATGTATCCTCAGGATCATAGTTTGGATTTATATCACAGGTTAAATTTAAAGTATTATTTGAGAGTACAGTTTTGTCATTGGAATAACATTCTAATCCCCAAGACATATCATGCACTTTCTCCCATAAGGTATCTCTTAAACTGCTGAAATCATCATCAATTATTAATTTCCAATGGGTGGTATCTTCATATGGAGTTTGTGCATGTAATAATAAGTTAAAAGTGCATAATAAATAAATTAAAATAATCTTCTTCATATCTCAATCATTTTAAATTAATAGTATCTCGATTAATTTGTTTAAAGTAAAATGTTCCAATAGTGTCATTGAAATTTGTATCAGAGGAGTAAATCCCTATGAAATCATACTTTGAATCATTAGAATTGTGTCTAAACTTTCCTTTCATTAGTCCAATTGTTCTTAAAGGAACACCATGAGAACTTAACTCATAATAATAATCACCTCTTTTATACATTTCTGCATAACTTCTTGAACTTGGTCCAATATATCCCCAAATACAAAAATATTTCTCTTTAAAACTTCTAAACACAAAATTTTCTCCATAATCATAATTAAATTCATTGTAACCTGTATTTTCGTTCAAGAAATACGTGCCATATAATTCAGAGATAGGAATATTATTATTATTATTATTATTATTATTATTATTATTATTATTATCTTCACATGAGAAGATAAGAATTGATAAAAACACACCTAAAATAAAAACTATTTTTTTCATATTCAATCAATTTATTTGGTAAGTATCATTCGTTTTGTTTCTGCTTCTTGTCCATTAACAATCAAAGAATAAATATACATTCCTGCATTTAATGAAGAACCATTAATTACTACAGAACCAAAACCATTATCACTAAGATTATATG
>Ga0316605_10000212_pt1 | contig 50350 bp, 44 predicted proteins | sample OWC_soil_day20_n_FD_207666 | JGI IMG/M metagenome (GOLD analysis project Ga0316605, IMG submission 207666) | Wetland soil microbial communities from Old Woman Creek delta, Ohio, United States - OWC_soil_day20_noCT | ecosystem: Environmental > Terrestrial > Soil > Wetlands | place: USA: Ohio...
TTTATTGTTGTTTCCTTTTTGGAATTTTTCATTCAGGAGAGTATCTGTTGAGCTAGGAATGAATTCTATATTCTTGTATAAGTAGGATGCAGTACTGTAATATTATCAAATCAAATCATAAATGGTTAAACTATAAACAAATGTTCAAAAAATCAACCCATTTTCAATAGAATATAGATTTTTACTCAAAGGATGAGAATAGCCAAAAAATTATATTCTTATATAAGTATGGTCAATGTCAAATGCAAAATCACAAATTTTTATAGTGTACAATAAATCAATTAAATACCCAATTGTTAGACCTACGTTTATTAGAATATGAGATAACTGCTTCGTCGGGCAGAGAACCCCCGCATTAGGGCGGAGGCCAAGTACCCCGCAAGTTGAGCTGCATAGGGTATGACGGATCGGGCAGAGCGACCTTGGGAGCTACTGCCCGGCCGCTCATACCCTTGCAGCGAAACGAGGAGTACAGGCCGGAGACCGACCCTTTGGCTGGCGACGCGGCTGATTGTTTATTCTGAAGTGGATTGGATTGAGCGCAGCCAAAGGGGAATGCCCAAAAAAAAGACTGCAGACGGCGGACAACGGACAGCAGACTAATGATAATGAAAGAGATAAGAGATAAGAGATAAAAGGTAAAAAGTAAAAGGTAATAATAAAAGTTTTTAGTTGTTATTTTTTGTTCTGATTTATCTAGTATAGCTACGAAATATTCTATTCTATTAAATGAATGTTAGTGTAGATATGCAAATTTAAAAATTTTTGGAACTATTTACAATTCATTTAATTACAAAATTTTTCACCAATCATTTATTAGATTAGTTTACAATTGCTCCGTCGGATAAATCACCCCTATTTTCGAACAATCGAGCATTCGAACAATCAAGCATTCGACCCCTCGACCATTCCGATAATCCATCCCGCAGTTTTTAAAAAAATGCTACTTTTGTGCCAAAATAAATATTATGACCGTCGAATTTCAAATCTCTAAAAAGGATTATCTTTTATCCAATAAACAACTCTTCTTCAAATCAATCAAAAAAATAATCATTTTTATCCTTATTATAACATTTATCTTAAAATTAGCTACATTTAACTCTCAAATCGATTGGAAATCTGAATTGATATCCCTATCTCGTTTTTTAATAATCTCTTCCCTCGTCTATGTGATTCTTTTCTTTCTTTATTTTCAATATCATAACTTTAAACTACTTAAACACCTGGTTTTATACCCCGACCTCTTATCCCGAAAAATAATTACTTTTGAAAATGATGAAATAGAAATCAAAACAGATAAAAATGAAAAAAAATTGAGCTGGTATGCCATTTCCCATTTTTATTCCCTCAAAGATTTTATTGTTTTAACTCTTTTTAATGGAAATAGTATCGTAATCCCAAAGAATTGTTTAGTTGACTCTTTTGAAATTTCAAAACTTATTGGAATTATTGATACCAATCTTAATATTGTAAGACAAAAAAAAGGGATCAATAAAAAAATGTTTTTTGATAAAAGAAGTAAAAATGTATTCATTATTGGTGGTTTGATTATTCTAATTACTTATCTTGGAGTATGGATCAACCAAAAACCTGAAAAAATATTCAAAAAAACAAATATCATTCGGGTTCAGAATAATTTGAATCAAATCGTTAAGGAGATTGAATACTATAAACTGAAAATGGGTGTGTATCCCGATTCATTAACACAACACGACTTTAAATATTCTACCAATCTTGCTTTTAGAGATATTGCCCCTATCAATAAAAAAATACTTCAATTGTACCAATATAGAAAAATTGATCAGTTTTATACGCTTTACTCTGTTGGCCCAGATGGAATTGATAAAACCAATGATGATATTTTCCCTATTGTTAAAATTGATTCTATCTCTTCAATCGGCTGGTGTAAACCTTATTAAATGTCCTTTTTTTAACTGATTAAATATTCCGGATCCTCTATTTGCTGAATCTCCTGAATCGATAAAGGTAATTTCTGAATTATTTGTTCTTTTTAACGCCATTTTAGTTAAGTTTTTCATAGCACACTGATGACACAGATTGAACTGATTTACACAGATTTTTTAATGGTTGAAAGGTTAAAGGGTTGAAAGGTTTAATTGTATTTCAATTTGAAACTTTAAACAGCGAAGCGTTCAACCTTTCAACAAAAAACAAATGCCACTAATTCACGAATTAAAAAACGAATTTTTAAAAAAATTACCATTTTTGCTTATTATCACATTAGCATATTTCTAATCTGTGGTAATCTGTTTAATCAGCGTCATCAGTGTGCTATTTTATTTCTGGCTTGTCCAGATTAGGTATTGGGTTTTGGGTTTTGGGTTTTGGGTTTTGGGTATTGGGTATTGGGTTTTGGGTTTTAATTTTATTCGCCTTTCCCCTTTCGCCCTTTGCCTTTTTGCCCTTCGCCTTTTTACCCTTTGCCTTTTTTAATCATTTGTTTAAATTTAATGAATAAAACATTTGTTTTATTCAAATATTTAATATATTTTTGCAGCGTCATTAATAACAAAAATATGTCCAAGAAAATTGAAATATCTGAAAAAGACCCTTCTACGGAGGAAAAAATCAAGGAAGCAGCCAGAAAAGTGTTCCAGAAAAAAGGATATGCCGGTACCCGAACCCGCGATATTGCGGATGAAGCCGGCGTTAACCTGGCCCTTTTGAACTACTATTTCAGAAGCAAAGAGAAACTTTTTGACCTTATCATGGGGGAAACGATGCTCCTTTTCTTCCAATCTTTAAAAGCTCTTATCAACAATGAAAACACCTCTCTTCAGGAAAAAATGCAGGATTTTACAAATCAATACATTGATCTTCTGATCTCTCAGCCTCAACTCCCCATCTTTATCCTGAATGAGATCCAAATGAACCCTAAAGGTTTGAGTGAAAGGATGTGCCTCCATCAAGTGGTTATCGGATCCTATATTTTAAAACAATTTAGAGAAGATTTAGGAAATAATGATATCCCCGATTCAGCTCTCATTCAAATGATTGTTAATATTATCGGTATGCTTGTTTTCCCTTTCATCGGAAAACCCTTACTAAAAGAGATTTTTAACCTTACTGATGAACAATTTCAAGCAATGATGTATGATCGTAAAAAGCTGGTTCCTCTCTGGATTGAATCTATGTTTTCCAATCCTATAAATCCTTCCTACTTTACTTTGATTCAAAATATTAAATTATGAAATATCAATTATTACATGTTAAAAGGTTTTTGATTTTACTTAGTGTAACAACTATTTTAAATCCCTTATTGGCCCAAAAACCTCAACAATTGTCGCTCGATTCCTGCTACAAATATGCAGAACAGAACTACCCTTTGGTGAAACAAAAAGGATTGATCGAGAAAACTACCCAATATACCCTTTCCAATATTTCTAAAGGGTATTTTCCTCAATTAAGTATTGGCGGACAAGCGACCTATCAATCGGATGTTACCCAAATTCAGCTGAACGGAACCCTCCCACCCCAGTTGAATATTGAATTTCCTTCTATTGATAAAGATCAATACAAAATTTACGGGGAAGTTGTGCAACCTCTTACTGATTTGGCAACAGTAAGAACTTCACAAAAGATGACTCAGGCTTCCGGCGTTTTGGAGGAACAAAAAATTGAAGTGGAATTGTACAAAATCAAAGAAAGAATCAATCAGCTTTTTTTGGGAATCCAATTATTGAATGAACAACTCGTGCTGAATGATCTGTTGCAAAAAGATATTCAGACCGGAATCGATAAAATGAGTACATTCGTTAAAAATGGGTTGGCTCTCCGAACCAATATTGATCAACTGGAGGCTGAATTATGGAAAACCAAACAGTACCGACTCGAAATCGAAACCGCCCGTAAAGTGTACCTTCAACTCTTATCTGAATTTATTGGAATCCCTTTACAAGATTCTATTGAATTGGTTTATAATAACTTTGAATCCGGATGGAGTGCCGGAAGCTCTCAGAATTGTCAAAGACCAGAACTTTTGGTTTTTGATTATCAGAAAAATGTGATTCAATACCAAAACCAATTCCTGAATATCAAATCGATCCCACGCGTTTCATTGTTTTTACAATCAGGATACGGAAAACCGGCTCTAAACATGCTGAATCCCAATTTTGACTTTTACTACATAGGTGGCGTTCGGTTACAATGGAATTTATCTACTTTTTATAGCATCTCTAAAGAAAAGAAACTAGTTCAACTCCAAAAAAATAGTGTGGATGTGCAGAAAGAACTTTTCTTATTCAACAATAATATGCAATTGATTCAACAACAAAATGAGATTGAAAAATATCAAAAAATGTTGGAAAACGATCAGAAAATCATAACCTTGAGAGAAAAAATCAAAAAGAATGCGCAAATTCAACTTACTGAAGGTACCATTACAGCTAATGATTACCTTATCTTTATTAATGCGGAAGAGAAAGCAAAACAAGATTATTTATTACATAAAATGCAAATGACCATTGCCATATATCAATATCAATCAACAATCGGAAAATAATAAAAAACATGAAACTAATAAAATTAAGTTTAGGATTAATCATATTGGTGTTATTCGCTACATCATGTAAAGAGGAACGAACATTTGACGCTACAGGTTCATTTGAGGCGGATGAATATATCATATCTGCTGAAGGGATCGGAACCATCAAAATGTTAAATATTGAGGAAGGGAAAACACTTCTGGCGAACGAAGTGATTGGATATATCGACACCTTTCAACTCCATTTAAAAAGGGAACAAATTGATGCTCAAATTAAGGCAGTATTGAGTCGCAAACCTAATATTGCCGTGCAAATCGCTTCTTTGGAGGAACAAATTAACAGTGTTCAGAAAGAACGTATCAGATTTACCAATTTGGTTCAAAATGATGCCGCAACCCAAAAACAACTAGATGATATTGAATCTCAATATAAAGTGTTGAAGAAACAATTGGATGCCCTCTACTCCAATTTGGAAATAAACGCTGATGGATTAACCAATGAGAGTATTCCATTGAGGATTCAAAATGAACAAATTGAGGATCAAATCCAGAAGTGTATCATCAGAAATCCAATGAACGGAACAGTTTTATCTCAATACGCTAAAGTAAATGAAGCTACAGCAACCGGCAAGCCATTGTATAAAATGGCAGATCTATCCACCATTATTTTAAGGGTTTACATCTCCGGCGAGCAACTCTCTAAAATTAAATTGAATCAAAAAGTAAAAGTGTTTACAGATGCAGGTGACGGAAAGTTCAAAGAAACAGAAGGAATCATCACCTGGATTAGCGACAAATCAGAGTTTACGCCTAAAACCATTCAAACCAAAAATGAAAGGGCAAACCTTGTTTATGCAGTAAAAGTAAAAGTGATCAATGACGGAACCTATAAAATGGGGATGTATGGTGAGATTAATTTTTAGATTATGTCCGGAATTGTATTAGAAAATATTGTCAAAACCTATGAGAAAGGTACTGTGCTTGCGGTTGATCAGGTATCATTTGAAGTGCAGGAGGCTGAACTTTTCGGATTGATTGGCCCGGATGGAGCCGGGAAAACCTCTCTGTTTCGTATTTTGACCACTCTTTTGCTGGCTGATAGCGGGAATGCAACAGTTCATGGGTATGATGTAGTGAAAGATTATAAAAAGATCCGGAACGAAGTGGGCTATATGCCCGGAAAGTTCTCTTTGTACCAGGATTTGTCGGTGGAAGAAAATTTGCATTTTTTTGCAACCGTTTTCAATACCACCATTGCTCAAAATTACGATTTGATTAAAGATATTTATGTGCAGATTGAACCTTTCAAATCCAGAAAAGCAGGAAAACTCTCCGGAGGAATGAAACAAAAACTGGCTCTTTGTTGTGCTCTGATTCACCGTCCAACAGTTCTTTTCCTGGATGAACCCACTACCGGTGTGGATGCCGTGTCCCGTAAAGAGTTCTGGGAGATGCTTCAACGATTAAAAGCGCAGGGAATCACCATCCTGGTGTCTACTCCTTACATGGATGAAGCTAACCTTTGTGAAAGGATCGCCCTGATGCAGTCGGGAAAAATCCTGAGTGTTGATACGCCACAATCGATCACTTCCTCCTACGATTCCATTTTATATGCAGCTAAATCGGAGGAGATGAGCAAATTACTGCATGATTTGAGAAATCATCCCTCTGTTCAAAGTTGTTTCTCTTTTGGTGATACGCTCCATTTTACTTTAAAAACGGATCTTCTGGATCTGCAAGATGTTATGACATTCCTAAAACATCATAAATCGCTTGAAATCACCCAAATTGCTCCATCTATCGAAGATTGTTTTATCAAATTAATGAAGTCATGAAAGAGGAGATTGTAATAGAAACGAACGGGTTAACCAAAAAATTCGGTAGCTTTACTGCCGTTGATCAGATCACTTTTCAGGTTACCAAAGGGGAGATTTTTGGATTTCTTGGGGCTAATGGTGCCGGAAAAACCACTGCCATGAAAATGTTGTGCGGATTATTGGAACCAACATCCGGAAAAGCTACCATTGCGGGCTTTGATATTTATCGAAAAACGGAACAAATCAAAAAAAAGATCGGCTACATGAGTCAGAAGTTTTCATTGTATGAGGACTTGACTGTAATCGAAAATATCCGTTTCTTTGGTGGAATCTACGGTCTTTCGGGAAAACAGATCAAAGAGCGAAGCCGGGTGATCATCTCTAAACTGAATCTGGAGGAGTCTCAACACAAACTGGTGGGGTCACTCCCATTGGGATGGAAACAGAAACTCTCCTTTTCCGTTGCGATTCTTCACGAACCTACCATCGTTTTTCTGGATGAACCAACCGGCGGAGTGGATCCTGTTACCCGCAGACAATTCTGGGATCTGATTTATGATGCTTCTGATCAGGGAATTACCATTTTCGTTACGACTCACTATATGGATGAAGCGGAGTATTGTAATCGCGTTTCCATAATGGTGGACGGCGCCATTAAAGCACTGGATACACCCAAAAATCTGAAAAGAACGTACGGAGCATCTTCTATGGATGATCTTTTTTATCAATTAGCCAGAGGGGCACAAAGAACAAGCGATTAAATCATGAAACAATTATTAGCATTTATTAAAAAAGAGTTTTATCATGTTTTCCGCGATTGGAAAACATTGTTACTGCTTTTCGGATTACCGATCGCACAGATTGTCTTATTTGGATTTGCCCTTTCCAACGAGGTGAAAAATACCAAAATTGTAGTGTGCGACTTTGCCAAAGATGCAGGTAGTCAAAGAATTATTCAGATGCTTGAAATAAGCAATAACTTTGAAATCGAAAAAGCGGTCTTGAATGAGAATGAGATTGAAGAAACCTTTAAAGAGGGGAAAATCAAACTGGCGGTCATGATTCCGGAACATTTTTCAGAAGATTTGTCCCATTTGAACAAAGCACAAATCAGAATCATTGCTGATGCTTCTGATCCCAATCTGGCTACCACTTTGACCAATTATGTGACTTCCATCATTATGGGATACCAAAAGGAACTCTTAGGTACATTCTCTATTCCATTGCAAATCAATCCGGAAATCAGGATGTTATACAATCCTGAATTGAAAGGAGCAACCAACTTTGTTCCCGGAGTAATGGCGTTAGTGTTGCTTTTAGTTTGTGTTTTAATGACTTCCGTCTCCATTGTGAAAGAGAAAGAGATGGGAACCATGGAGGTGCTGCTGGTTTCACCACTCCACCCTTTTAGAGTGATTATTGCCAAAGCACTCCCCTATTTAGCGCTCTCCATCATCAACCTTTCGGTGATCATTTTGCTGAGTGTCACACTATTAGGATTGCAAATCAACGGCAGCCTGCTACTCCTTTTCGCAATCAGTATCCTGTTCATTTTATGTGCATTGTCAATAGGATTATTGATTTCTAATGTCACACAATCTCAACAAGTTGCGATGTTAATCTCTCTGCTAGGTATGTTATTACCCACGCTTCTACTCACCGGCTTTATGTTTCCGGTAGAGAATATGCCTGTGGTTTTGCAGTGGATCTCCAACATCGTTCCTTCTAAATGGTATTACATTATGATTAAATCGATCATGATCAAAGGGTTAGGATTCAGCGCTATCTGGAAAGAAACGTTGATTCTGTTTGGGATGACCTGTTTCTTGTTTATTATGAGCATCAAAAAATTCAAAATCAGATTAGCATGAAAACACTAAGGCACTTATTAATCAAGGAATTCAGGCAGATCTTCAGAAATAGAATGATGCTGCTGATCATTTTTGTGGCCCCGGTTTTACAATTGCTGATTTTACCTTTGGCTGCAGATTTTGAAATTAAAAACATCAACATCTCTATTGTGGATCACGATCACTCTTCCGTTTCGCGTCAACTCACTTCTAAAATAGAATTTTCTAAATATTTCAAGCTTGCAAGTGTCAGTGATTCATACCAATATGCTTTACATCAGATTGAAAAAGACAAAGCTGATCTTATCCTGGAGATTCCAAAAGGGTTTGAGGCTAATTTATATCGGGAGAACAAGCAGTCCCTTTTTCTCGCAGTTAATGCCATAAATGGCGTAAAAGCGGGTGTAGGTGGTGCTTATTTGAGCCGGATTATCGGTGATTTTAACCGGGAACTGCAAACCAAATCGGGATTTAACAGCAGGATGAATGGTATCCCAACGATTGAGATCAGCAACAGCAACTGGTTTAACCCCAATTTAGATTACCAGACTTTTATGGTTCCCGGCATTTTGGTCTTACTGGTTACGATGATCGGCGCCTACATGTGCACGTTGAATATTGTAAAGGAAAAAGAGATGGGAACGATCGAACAGATCAATGTAACACCCATCAAAAAATACCAGTTCATATTAGGCAAGCTGATCCCTTTCTGGATCATTGGGATGATCATTTTCAGCATTGGTCTCTTTGTAGTCGCTCGATTAATATATGGAATCGTTCCTGTTGGCTCGTTGTTGCTGCTTTACGGATTTTTAGGATTGTACCTCATCGCTGTGATTGGTATTGGGCTATTTATCTCCACATTAGCCAACAACCAGCAGCAGGCGATGTCATTAGCCTTCTTTTTCATGATGATCTTCATCCTGATGGGCGGTTTATTTACCACAATCGACAGCATGCCGAAATGGGCGCAATGGGTTTCCCGGTTTAATCCGGTCACCTACTTCATTGATGTCAACCGCATGGTAATCATGAAAGGGAGTGGATTTCACGACATCAAGTACCATTTTCTCTTCATGGGATGTTTTGCGATATTCATCAACTCCGTAGCGATATTTAATTATAGAAAAAGAGCATAATTTGGGCATTCCGGCAGCCGCCACCACACTGGCCAACGCAACTGCCGTCGGTCTCCGCCTTCAAGTCCGCAGTCGTAAGCCGTGTGACTGCATGGTCGAAAAAGGAGCTCACAAGTTCGCTCTTTTTATCCCTGCATCACATCGGCTTACTCCTTTGCGGGCTTTCCCGGCTCCGCCCTAATGCAGTCAAATGAAAAATGAAAAATGAAAAATGAAAAATCAATAGATTCGTGCTTTAGCTCGGGGATATTGAAATGAATAATTGAGCATTCGTGCAATCGAGCACATAAACACTGTGAAACATCGATTAACATTGTGAAACACTGTGAAACTACCACAATCAAAATACTAATTTTTAAAACAATCAAATTTTTTTATTTATAATTTTTATCACAAAGAACTCAGTGGAATAAAACTCAGCGTTCCCTGTGACCTCAGCGAGGAAAATAATAAAATTTTGAATGTATTTTCAATAACAAAATTTATAAATTTGATGATCATTCATAAATGTAAAAACAAAGCCATTCGAAATATATGTTAAAATTGGCATCCAATCACCAATAGGATTATAATATTTTGTAGTTACTGGAAATATATCTGTTATTTTTGCGTGAATTAAATCACCTTTTTTATATTTTTCATTATTATTTAAACAGAAAACCTGATATAGATCGTTATTATATTCAAGAATATAATATTTAACTAAAATTCTTCGTAAATGTAAAAACCCTTTTTTAAAAACCGGTCTAATACCTTTATCAACAACTTTAAAGCAGGCATTAATAGTATCAAAAGATTCCATAAAATAAAAATATTTTGGATAATCCCCATATTCAGTTTTATAACATTTTGTAAGTGAATCAAAAATTAAATATGGAAAATAGCTTTTGCTTTTTAATGAATCATATTGATATTTGAAATTGAATTCGTTTTGATAATTTGAATAAAATAAAGTTATTGCATTAGAATCAGAATAAAGTTCCCAATTTATAAAAATAAATTTTTTAGGAAATTTCTGTTCTTCCATTTGTGCTTTTGAAGGTTGATTCTGAGCTAATAAATGTACTTGACTTATAATCAATAAAACAATAACAATAAAGAAATTATTACTTTTCATAATTTGTTAATTTTCACTTCTAATCCATTTTTCATATCTAAATATATTTAATTCATTTTTATTATTTTCAAACTTCTCATTATCTAATTAAAAACCAAATAAATCATCATTTCATTCATCCGGAATATAATACAACCCATTTAAATTGGAAGCACTTGCCGGCCTGCCTGAATAGACTTTTCTTGCTTCGATAGGAAAACCGTATGTACCAAATTCAATCTTTTTTGGATCATTTTGCAGAGGATCAACGAATAAATTCACTCCTTTAATATTGATTAGTCCATCAGGAGAGAAATGAGTTAAAGGAAGTTTATCATGAAATGTCAATTTTAGACTAGAATAACCCTTCTTGACACATACATTTGCATACGAATAACCATTTTTTTCAACCGCATAATAATAAAAGGGTATGGTATCTTTAGGAATTGAATCGAAAACAATGCCACAATAATCATTTTTTTGAAATGAATCATTTGGTAGAATAGTTTTTTGAAAAGGATTTAAATAGCTTAACAAAAACAAAAATGTAAAAAAAGATATATTCATTTTCTTAATTATTAGGATGATACCAACTAGGTCTTGAACTTTCAGTTCCATTTGGAACAGGACATGAACCTTCTCTACCATCTGGTGTTGCACAATAGTGAGTTCTAATAGGTAAAGCTCCACTTAGAAATTGGGCACGAATTCTATTCTCATTAAAGCATGCTTGATATTCGTTTTTGGAAACATCCTTTCCGGAACATTCACATTCTTTAAGACAATTTATCAGACCCCATCTAGCGTCCCAAGCATGACATAATTCATGAGCCAAAACCATTGTTAAATTAGCCCTTGGTCCATCTGTAGTGGGTAAGAAAGGTATAAAACTTGACCTAGTATTTATATTTATTTCACCACCTGCACCTTGAGTTATATCAACTCCAGCATTTATCAATGTGTTTTTTAAAAGATTATTACCTTCACTGTTAGCTCCACTTAAAGCAGTGCTATTTCCGCCTTGATTAGGTGTAAAATTTGATTCTCCACTAGTTTGTTGTATAGAATATTTATTATTTGAATTGACTAGGTCATCTATAATAATTTTTCCTAATGCACTGTTATCATATAGTTCATTTAAACAATTCAACATATCCGAAGCAAAAGTATTTGCTTCAGGAGTATACGCAGAACCATTAATCGTTAATTGTCTATCTTTATAAATGTATTCATTTCCTGCAAATTTTATAATTATCATCCTCCCATCCGGATCCACCATCATAATCGGATTATTGGCACAATAGGTATAGGGACTTAACGATGGATATTGATCACTCATTGGATCCACTGAAAGCCACACACTTAATTGGGAGTCGTAGTATCTTGCTCCAAAATAGTTGTACCCGGTTTCGGCATCTTTAATTTTGCCGGTGAAGGTAAATGGGGCATTCCAGGAAGTGCTTTGCTGGTCAATCCACGCCTCCCCGTAAGGTAAGTAATGCATGTACTGTATCGCATTGCCACTGCCATCGGTAATCCAGCTCGTACTGCCTAAATGGTCAGGATGATAGAAATATTGTTCCATGATCGCAGTATGCGCTTCAGTTAAATCATACAGATTGGATAATCCATTCTCTTTAACATCAAACATTTTATTTAAACAATCACCGAAAACCGTTCCCATCTGATGGTTTAAAATACTCTTTTTTACTGCCCAGTTTTCATTACTCTCTATTGTTAACGGTTGATCTATTATGGAAAGACCTCCCTGACCAATACAACTTGCTATCCTTTCAGAACCGGCATAGTAATGTTTGGTGTATCCCTGATGAGTAGCAACCAAATAAGGACTGGAATAAAGTGTTTCTTCATTGAGCCTGGCTATATTAAACCAATTTCCGTTGATGTTCATCAGTGTATTTGACATGTTATTTTATTGGTGACAAATATACAACTTTTTATAATCAATTAGTTTTTTTCAAAATTATTTTTATCACAAAGAACTCTAAGAATTTAAATCACAGAGAACTCGGTGGAATAAAACTCAGCGTTCCCTGCGACCTCAGCGAGGAAAAAATAGGGATTCTAAAAAAGAACATTCCGAGCAATCGAGCATTCCGAGCTAATTTTGCTATTCTATTAAAAGGTTGATGGCGATTTTTGTAAAATATTCAAATACAACAAAATTTAGAAAATATTGATTTTGCTAAGGAACCGTACCAATCATTTACTAGAATAGCTATTTTTGTTAAGTTCTGTTTAGAATTTTTTGGTATTTACAGTATCATTATCTAATTCTATAAATAATATTGGTATGATCTTCTTGATTTTTTTTCCTTTTATATAATTTTGTTGAGCTGGTAAAATATTCAATTTCATCGGTCTTAGATGGTATTATGCGGAATAGTTTATAAAAATAAGCATTTCTTGTTCTTGGTCTTAGTTTAAGATTATGAAAATTTGTTTCTTTTAGAAATTTCTTTAAAATTTTTCTTCCTTTTATGGATGTACAGGTATAATCTTCAATCAATAATGAATCTTTTGATTTAAACTCAGCTATTGTTTTCATTGTTTTTGGATCATGAATATGAATTTCGTATCCATTTAATTCAATAAACTCATATTCAACTGCAACATAATAAGAAGAGGATTTATAGTCAACCCAAAACGTACATAAAGAGGTATCCCCAAATACATCATAAGTAGTCCAGGTGTAATAAGGTTTAAAAATTATAGCTCCATTTTTCTTATAAGAAAATTGTTCGATTTTACCATTCGGATAATATCTTTCATATTTTGTAATACTATTTTTATATAATAACTTTTCAAAAATTCCACCGTTCCTGTAAAAAGAAACAATTAAAGAATCAGAATTAAGAGTGTCCTGATAAATCATTTTTCTATGGATTGTATAAGCATCTTCTGAAAGAATATTAAATTCAGTTAATAGATCCCATTTCAACTTCACAGAATCTTTAGAATATCTATAATCCTGAGAATAAGAAATTAGTGTTCCGAATATGAATAATAAACATACAAGTTGTTTCATGATCATTAATATTTTGGGGTATCTATTCCTTTATATACATTTTCCCAATGAAAAGCTTCTTCACCAGAAGGATTTCCATATTGATGCCCATCTCTAGATTCTGGTGGAATACCTTGATTAAATAATAGATTTTTTTCAGGATTTGTTACATTATAAAAAGCATGGCCAAACTCATGGGCAAGTGCTGCTACATCCCAGAATTTTCTTATTTCAATTAATTGTTCACTTCTTTTGTTGGGTGCTTCTCCTTGTCCTTGCATCATATCAGTATATATATCGTCACTCAAAGTTCCAAAAAAAGAATCACCATCTGAGGCAGTATAAAATAAACCTCTTTCAACTAAACTACTATTTAATTTTACAACTAAATCAACTGATTTACCATGTTTATCTTTTAAATTATCAACTTTATCCCAATATGCTTTTGGCATAACTTCACGAAATTTATCAATCATGCCATTAACTTTGGTTTCCAAATCTTGCGCAATTTTCAGATCCCATACATGATCATCCCTATTTTTAACTAAATCATCGTATTCTTCGGAAGTTTTATCTCCAGAGTAATTTTCAATTAATTTATTTAATGAATTCACACGATTTTGATAAAATTCAACAACCTTAGTATAGTAATTAATTACTTTTTTCCCATCCGGATCCACCATCATCACAGGATTATTGGCACAATAGGTATAGGGACTTAAAGAAGGATATTGATCACTCATTGGATCCACTGAAAGCCACACACTTAATTGGGAGTCGTAGTAGCGGGCTCCGAAATAGTTGTAGCCGGTTTCGGCATCTTTAATTTTACCGGTAAAGGTGTAAGGAGCATTCCAGGAAGTGCTTTGCTGGTCAATCCACGCCTCCCCGTAAGGTAAGTAATGCATGTACTGAATCGCATTGCCACTGCCATCGGTGATCCAACTCGTACTGCCGAGGTGGTCTGGATGATAAAAATATTGATCCATGATCGCAGTATGCGCTTCAGTTAAATCATACAGATTGGATAATCCATTCTCTTTAACATCAAACATTTTATTTAAACAATCACCGAAAACCGTTCCCATCTGATGGTTTAAAATACTCTTTTTTACTGTCCAGTTTTCATTACTCTCTATTGTTAACGGTTGATCTATTATGGAAAGACCTCCCTGACCAATACAACTGGCTATCCTTTCAGAACCGGCATAGTAATGTTTGGTGTATCCCTGATGATTGGCTACCAAATAAGGACTGGAATAAAGTGTTTCTTCATTGAGCCTTGCTATATTAAACCAGTTTCCGTTGATGTTCATCAGTGTATTTAACATGTTATTTTATTGGTGACAAATATACAACTTTTTATAATCAATTAGTTTTTTCTAAATTATTTTTATCACAAAGGTCACCAAGAAATTTTATCACAGAGATCTCGGTGGAAAACACTTAGTGGTCTCTGCGTGAAAATTAATGAAAAATGAAGGATGAATAACTGCAAAAGTAAAACAACCTTTGTCAATGTTCATTTTTAGCTTGGCAATTATCAAATAGGTGATGGCAAATATAAATTAAAGGATGGCAATTATCAAATAGGGAATGGCAATTATAGAATAAAGGTTGGCAGTTATCAAATAAGTGATGGCATTTATCAAATAGTGAATGGCTATTATAGAATAAAGGTTGGCAGTTATCAAATAAGTGATGGCAGTTTTCAAATAAACGTTGGCATTTATCAAATAGGCTATGGCAGGATTATTCAATCTGATATTTGCTAAATACCAATATAACGCTCCTCTGAAGCGGGATCGTTTGGTCCGTATTCATTTATAGTTTGGTATTTATCAATAGGTGATGGCATCGGCGCTTCGATACGAAACCTTAGTTATCCCTAATTTGTTCTTTTAGTCTGTATTTTCGGTTTCACTCAGCGACCTTAACTTTGAGCAACATACGCACTACTCTAAGGTCGTTGAGTAGAAGCGCCCTCCCGATACATTTTGGAATCGAAGAAATAAATAGCTTCATATCGAAACGCCGACGCCATGAAAAAGACCGCATTAGGTCGAAGGCCAGATACCCCGCAAGTTGAGCTGCTTAGGGGATGACGGATCGGGCAGAGCGACCTTGGGAGCTCCTGCCCGGCCGATCAGACCCTTGCAGCGAAACGAGGAGTATGGGCCGGAGACCGACGGCGAGCTTGCGAGCCGGAATGCCCAAATAAAAAGACAGCAGACGGCGGACAGCAGACAGCAGACAGCAGACGGCAGACGAATAAAAAATGAAAAATAAAAATTGAGTACAGAGGATTTCGTCGAACGTTTAACGTCGAACTTCTCCCTTCTCCTGTCCCCCGTCACCAGTCCATAATATTTAGACTGTCATCCCACCATCCACGCTCAAAGTAGCACCGTTGATGTATGCGGCTTCGTCGGAGGCTAAGAATGCGTAAGCATTGGCGATCTCTACAGGCTCCCCTAAACGAGCTACCGGAACTTTGGCTTTCATGGCTTCTATGACGTTTTCAGGCATGGCGGATACCATTTCAGTGGCTATAAATCCGGGAGCTACACAGTTTACGGTGATCCCTTTTCTGCCTAACTCACGTGCTAAGGTTTTGGTCATCCCAATTAAACCGGCTTTGGTGGCTACATAGTTGGTTTGCCCGAAATTTCCATATAAACCTACCACTGAGGATGCATTGAGGATTCTTCCCCATCCATTCATTAACATGTATTCACTTACGATTTTAACACAATAGAATACACCGGTTAGGTTTACATCAATCACTTGTTGCCATAATTCGGGAGTCATCTTTTTCAAAGTGCTGTCACGGGTGATCCCGGCATTGTTAACCAATACGTCAATGCGACCATATTTGTCATACACTTTCTTGGCAGCAGCCTCAATTTCAGCATAGTTGGAGGTGTTCACCTTGTCAAAATCGGCTCCTAACTCAGCAGCTAATACTTTCCCTTTTTCTTCGTTTAGATCCCAGATGATCACTTGGGCACCCTCTTGTTTGAATTTAACGGCTGTTGCTGCACCAATACCGGCAGAACCTCCTGTAATAATGGAAACTTTATTTTGTAATCTCATAATAATGGAATATTAAATGTTTATAATTAAAATTTTGTTTGATGTAATAATTTTGCAGTTCCAATAATGGCAGGTTTCCCTTCACCATCTTCTAAAGTGCATTGAATAGTGGCTCTATGTTTCTCCTCTACATGTTCAATCACTTCAAATTTTGCGGTATAATCTTGTTCCACAAATACCGGTGCCCGGAATGACATCTCCTGATACAAATAGATGGTTCCTTCTCCCGGCCAGGTGGTTCCAAACACTTTTGAAAAAACGGATCCGGCAAAAAATCCATGCACAATCGGTTTTCCAAAAGGGGTTTTGGCAGCATACTCTTCATTGACGTGGATCGGATTGTTGTCTCCGGTCACATCAGCAAAAATATTGACTCTCTCTTGAGTAAAGCGAACTTTCTCCTGATAAGTATCGCCCATTTTTAGTTTTTCCATACTTGATATTTTGTAATTTATGATAATATTGCATTTTGGTTGTGCACATTGAGGATATTTTTCCCTTCAGAAGTGTACATAAACTCAATTCTGTTCTTGTAGCGCTCTTCCACTTTCCCTCTGATCACTTTCATGGTGCTGTTCACCAATCCGTTTTGTTCACTGAAAGGTTCCGCAATTAACGAAAATGTGGAGGGCAACCATCTTTCAGGAAACTCACCGGCAAAATCCCCTTTTCCTTTGAATTTATTGATCTCCTCTTCCACCAGTTTGATCCCTTCGTTCGCAAATTCCACTGATTTTTCATCCAAGTGTTTATGTTGGTGTCTGACAGCACGTTTGATTGCTTCTTTGTTGATCACCAAAAGGGCGGTAGTGTAAGGATTTTGATTATTATACAGCACGACCTGATCAATATACGGAGATTTCTCAACCAATCCCTCTTCAAACCCTTCCGGACTATATTTTTCACCATCACTGGAGATCAGCAAACTTTTAAAACGACCTAACACATAGAGAAATCCCTCTTTGGTCATATACCCTAAATCGCCCGTGTAAAGCCAGCCATCCACAACCGTTTCTGCGGTTGATTTTGGGTTTTTCCAATATCCTGCCATCACATTTTCCCCTTTGATCACCATCTCCCCTTTTTGTCCGAGTGGTAATTCATTTCTATTTTCATCCACAATTTTCATTTCCATAGGAGCTACCAAAATACCGGATGATCCCATTTTGTGTTTTCTGTGGCAATTCGTGGAGATAATCGGTGTCGCTTCTGATAAGCCATACCCTTGATACATCGGAATTCCGATCGCATAAAAGAATTTTTGTAACTCAATATCCAGCAAAGCACCGCCTCCGATGAAAAATTCCAGATTGCCACCAAACGCTTCTCTCACTTTTTTGAATAAAATGGTGTCAAACAAGTTAAGGAACGGTTTTAGGAGGATTGACAATCCACTCCCTTTCGTATAACCATCTTTGTTATAAGCATAAGCAATGCTCATCGCCAACTTAAATAATCCGTTGGTAACGGCACCCTTTGCTTTGATGGAACTCTCAATATTTTTTCTGAAATTCTTTGCCAATGCGGGAACAGATAATAAAAAGTGAGGTTTTACTTCTTTTATATTGATGGGAATATTTTTTAATGTTTCTGCACCGGTTTTACCCACCTGAACCGTTGCGAGTGATGCGCCACAGGCAATAATGCTGTAAAAACCGGCAACATGAGCAAAGCAATGGTCTAAAGGTAATATAATCAACGTTTTCCAATGAGGAGGAATGGTCATAGTAGTCAAAGCCTGCTCCACATTGGCGGTATAATTTCTATGAGTTAACACGACCCCTTTGGGATCAGCTGTAGTTCCGGAAGTATAAGTGATCGTAGCGTAATCGTCATTTTGAATCTGTTCACCGATCGTTAAAAAGGTCTCTTTTTGAGTTTCGAGATGTTGTTTCCCGGTTTCCATCAGATCTGCAAGCCACATCTCCTTTGGTTCTAATGGAAATGGGTCGTTATTACCGTTAACAGGTTCAAAAACGATCACTTTTTGAACATGAGGAAGCTCATTGATGATTTTTCTAATTTTAGGAAGTTGATTCATGGAGATCATGATAATAGATACTTCTGCATGGATCAATCTGAATATTAAGTCATTACTCTCTTCTAATTTAATGGAGAGAGGAACACTGATTGCTCCGGCGTACAAAACGCCCAATTCTGAGAGGATCCAGGCATTTCTCCCTTCAGATAAAATAGCAATTCTATCTTTTGGTTTTACGCCTAATTGACACAATCCGGCTCCAATCTGAAGCGCCAATTCTTTGGATTCATAATAAGTGGTTGAAGTCCATTCAGTACCCCGTTTTTCCAGCAAAAGATCATTTTTCCCGTATTTCTCAACAGCATCATTAAAAAAATCGATTATAGTTCTTCTCATATTACAAAATTTAAGGTGCAAAGTTAATCAAATATTTTAGTATTTTTGCACATTCAACTAAAAAGAATGAAACTTTTTCTCAGACTTATCCGATATATTTTTCCATTTAAGAAAAATATTTTTCTCATCCTCTTATTCAACCTTTTATATTCCATTTTCTCCATTTTTTCTCTTACTTTAGTGGCCCCTTTTTTATCGGTACTATTTGGACAAGTTGAAAAAGTGGTGAACAAACCTGAATTTTCCTTTTCCGTTTCCACCATAATCGATACATTTTATTATTATATGGGACAGATTATTGATCAAAGCGGAACCACTGCTGCTTTGATCTATATTGCGATCACCATGATTGTGCTCTCCTTTTTCAGCAATCTATTCAGATACTTAGGCCAATTTTTCTTAGCACCGATTAGAGCGGGCGTTTTGAACAGCATCAGAAAAGATATTTTTCATCAGTTGATCAACTTGCCGTTATCATTTTATTCAGGACACAAAAAAGGGGATATCATGAACAGAATTGGCCCCGATGTGCAGGAAGTGGAATGGTCCATCATCTCATCAACTCAAACCTTCTGTAGAGATCCTTTTTTGATTATTGCTTATGTGGTAGCTCTTTTCAAGGTGAGTTACTCCTTAACTTTGATCTCGTTGGTACTGCTTCCCATTTCAGGTTATTTGATCACCCTTATTGGAAAAAGTATACAGAGAAATTCAACAAAAGCTCAAATTATTCTGGGAAAACTGAGTGCCTTGTTTGATGAAACGATCGGTGGATTGCGGATCATCAAAGGGTATAATGCTATTGATCATGCGTATATGAAATTTCAACAGGAAACAGAAAAGCATTATAAGATTAATAAAAAAATATTTAGAGTCAACGAATTGGGAGGCCCGATGATTGAAACTTTAAGCATCATCACCATGATGATTGTTTTGATGATTGGTGGGTCATTATTATTTGGGAAAGAGGGTTTTAACGGCACTCTTTTTGTGATGTTTGTGCTGGTATTTGCCAGGATTATCCCACCGGCCAAGCAAATCGTAACGGTTTTCTATACCATCCGCAAGGGACTTCCTTCCGCTAAAAGAATCTATGAAATTATAGATGCAGACGAAGTGATTGTGGAAGATCCAAATCCACTGCCAATAAATGCTTTGCAACAAACGATTGAGTTTAAAAATGTGTTTTTTGATTACTGTAAAACGGAAAATGCAACCCAGTGTAATGTATTGCGTGGCATCAATCTCATTTTACAGAAAGGGGAAAGAATCGCATTAGTGGGCGCATCCGGTTCCGGAAAATCAACCATGGTGGATCTATTGCCCCGCTTTTATGATATTGAATTCGGTGAGATTCTGATTGATGGTATTCCCATAAAAAAATACAATATTGATCAGTTAAGATCATTGTTTGGTATTGTAAATCAGGATGTAACCCTATTTCATGATACCGTTTTTAACAATATCGCATTTGGCAAAACAAACGTAACAAGGGAACAGGTTATGGAAGCAGCCCGTATTGCCAATGCACACGATTTTATTATGGAGATGGAGCATCAATACGATACGATTATAGGAGATCGGGGTTTGAAACTTTCGGGTGGACAAAGACAACGTTTGAGTATTGCCCGTGCGATTTTAGCCAATCCGGAAGTATTGATTTTAGATGAAGCTACTTCAGCATTAGATAATGAATCAGAAAAAATTGTTCAACAAGCAATCAATACCCTCTTGAAAGGGAGAACGGCGATCATTGTAGCCCATAGATTGAGTACCATCAAGAATGTGGACAGAATCTTGTTTTTAGATGGTGGGAAAATCACAGAATCAGGCAATCAAGAACAATTGATGCAATTAAAAGGGGGTTATTTTAGTTATTATTGTCGTCAGGAATTAGAAAAATAGATTTACATGAAAAAAAGATTTAAGAGAGAACTCATTTATGGGATTGTTTTTACATTATTATTATTAGGATTGTTCCTGATTTTAAGAGTTCAGATTCCGGCTGTCCAAAAGCGGATTTTTGTATTTGCAATTTGGTTTTTTGCAGAGATCTATTTATGGTTTACGATTGTCCGGGCTTTTCAATTGTTTAAGAATTATAAAGAAAAGAGAAAAATTAGAATTATCGGAGAGTGTTTACTTACAGCATTTTACTGGCTACCGGCTCTTATGGTAGGTTTAGCAGCATTATCTTTAGCAAAAAATTCGGTACATGGGATCAATACCACCCTTTACTTAACCATCATGGGAAGTAGTGTGATTCAATACCTCATCAAATTTGTCCTTTTTTGTCTCATTATTCCATTTGATCTCATCAGTTGGATCATCAAAAAACTCAAAAAAGAGAAGGTTAAATTTTATGCAAAAGTAAGAAAGTGGAGAGCCATCATGTTGAAATCGGCCTTCTATTTATACCTTATCGGTTTTATTTTGATGGGTTATGGGATGATTTTTGTGGCAGAGGAGTTTGTCACCAGAGAGATCAAACTGGAAACGAACAATCCTATTTTCAAAGAGAACCCAACCAAAATTGTACTGATTTCAGATATTCATTTAGCCACCTGGCGATCAGAAAAACCGGTAAAAGAGATTATTTCCAAAGTAAATCAATTGGATCCGGACTACATCTTTTTTGGCGGGGATTTAGTACAATTTACCTCCAAAGAGATGGATCCCTACCTATCACTTTTAAAAACTCTCAAAGCAAAAAAAGGGATCTATTCGGTTTTAGGAAACCATGATTATGCCACTTATGCTCATTTTGACAATGAAAATGATCAAAATAACGATGTTTTAAGATTGGTTAATCTACAGGAGCAAATGGGCTGGCATGTTCTCAGAAATGAAAGTGAAAGAATTGTTGTTGATTCTTTGGGACGATCATTTGTAATTGCTGGAATTGAGTTTTATTCTCCCACTAAAATGTTCATCAATAAAGGGAATATTGAGCAAACCTACCAAAACATCAAAAAAGAGGATTTTGTGTTACTTTTGAGTCACTCTCCTGAAATCTGGGACTCTTTAAAAGTGAAAAACTTACCAGCATTTTTAACGGTCAGTGGTCACACCCACGGGATGCAGATTGGCTATTACGGAACCAAGCACAAATGGTCACCGGGAAGTTTGCTTTACAAATACTGGGGTGGTTTATACCAGGATGCAAGAGCATCTGCTAAAAATATTTATGTCAACGTTGGATTAGCCTCCATTGGTTTCCCCTCCCGCATCGGCATGCACCCGGAAATCACCATTATCCATTTGCAATAATCCAAAAAAAATGGCTCTGCGCTAAAGCACAGAGCCATTGATATATCTTGAAAAATAATTGTTAAAAAATTGGTTCTGCGCTAAAGCACAGAGCCATTGATATATCTTGAAAAATGTTTGTTAAAAAATTGGCTCTGCGCTAAAGCACAGAGCCATTGATATATCTTGAAAAATGTTTGTTAAAAAATTGGCTCTGCGCTAAAGCACAGAGCCATTGATATATCTTGAAAAATAATTGTTACCTGTAACTTATTACCTATTACCTATAACTTGTTACCTGTTACCTATAACTTGTTACCTGTTACACTATTCCATCGGTTCTATAGAGTCCATTTCTCTTGGTTTATCACGGCGCTCTTTGTAGTTGTTGAACTTATAGGTCAGTGTTAGGTTGGCCTGAAACTGACTTCTCCAGCGGGTTGAAACAGCATTGTATCCGCTTGTTGGATAGTATGCATATGTTTCAATGATGTTGCTTGGGTTGTAAATAAGGTCTCTGATATTTAAACTAACAGTGAAGTTATTTTTAAAGAACCCTTTTTTCACGCCTAAGTTGAGAGAATAGGTTGCATTTCTTCGACCTTGCCCTATGCCACCGCCTCCCATGAAACCGCCCATACTTCCAGTGGTAAGGGAACGGGAACGGAATCTGAAATTCAACTGAATATCCCAGTTTGCAGGAAGATTAAAAGTTTGGTTAAAACGGATTCCATAAGCCCAGTCTTTCGATAAATTAGGATCTATCAGACTATCACTATTGATGATCACTCTATAAAAATCACCCGATAGATTGAATCTCCAGAAAGCAAATAACTTTTGGGAATACACCATCTCCAAACCAAAATTTTGACTACTATTAATATTTTGACTAGAAGTTAGCGTATAAGGGAAAGAGGATAAAGTATCGTATCCGGAAACTACAGGAGTAGAGAAGATCTGGCCATCCATCAATTCATAAAAGATGTATCCATTATCCACATTAGCCTGCATCATGGTGGTATACTTGGTAATTAAATTGGATCTAATTCTATAAAATGCAGTAACATTCAATGAAGCTGTTTTAAAAATTTTAGTATAACCCAATTCAATATTATCTGCAAACTCAGGGGTCAGATTTGGATTTCCTAATCTAATATTTTGTTTATCAGACACATCTACGAATGGATTCAAATCCCAGAAACTAGGTCGAGTAACCCTTCTGGAATAGCTCAACTGGAATTGGTTTTTTTCGTTGATTTCGTATTTAATGTGCACTGTTGGAAAAAGATTATAATACGATTTTTTGTAGGTTGTGTCAGCTGATTTCAAATCAGAAAAAGTGTTGGCAGCTTCCCCTCTCAAACCTAATTGTACTTTCCATTTTTTAAAGAAAGTGTTAGAATAGATAAAATAGGCTGCGTTTATATATTCTCTAAATTCAAAATTATTACTTTGAGTATAATCTTCTGTTACGTGATCTTCCGCATCTCCATAAAAGAGGGCATAATCTTGTCCGATAGTTCTGAATGAAAATTTATACCCGGTTTCAATTCTTCCCCCGTTTCCGGCTGGAGTTACATAATCTAACTGAGCAGTGGTCGTTCTGTTCAAGGTCGTGGTTTTTGCCAATTGAAAATAGTTAGGCATTGAATCCGGGTATCCAAAAACCTGAAGGTATTGGGAATCATTATACCCATCCATTTGTGTAAAAAACAAATCAGATGTTAACTCTCTTCCTTTTTTCTTAGAAGATGTATATTTATAGCTAATATTAGCATCTATATTGTTAGCTCCTCTCCCATTTTTTCCACTCTGGATATAATTATTGATTGGAGATTGAATACCTTCAAAAATGGAATAGTTTTCATATAAAACACCATTGGTATCATTAGAACCATAATTACTATAGCCAAATCCAAATGAAAGGAGATTGTTGTCATTAATAGAATATTCTAATGTTGTTTTTACATTATGTCTATTGGAGAGAGATGTACTTATCTCATCTTTAAATAAATAGGAAGTATCTGTTCCAAACCAGGAATCTCTTTCCATCATTCCGGCGCTGTGGTGTCCGTATCTTCCGTAGCTATAGTTTACAAATAAATTTACTTTTCCAACGTGATAATTGAGGTTTGTGTTAAAATTATAATTTTCAAAATAGGCTTTATTTTGGAAAACATTCAAAGCATTTCCGACACTAACTAGTCCATTAAATCCACTTTCTCTGTTCTTTTTTAAAACAACATTAATAATACCGCTCATTCCATCAGGTTCAAATCGTGCAGATGGATTGGTAATCACTTCAATACTTTGAATTTGAGAAGCGGGGATCTGTTCTAACGTTAAGTTCGTTGGCCTTCCATCTATTAATATTCTAACATTAGTGCTTCCTCTTAAGCTTACAGCTCCTTCCAAATCCACATCAACAGAAGGGATATTAGTAAGCACTTCAACAGCAGTTGCACCATCGGCAGTAACATTATTTTCAACATTATAAACTTTTTTATCCAGATTTTGTTCCAGCATCTCCTTTTTGGCAGTCACTTCTACATCCCCTAAACGAGTGGCTTTTTTTGTCAATGTAAATTGTTTCAACATAAATCTTTTATTGGAAGCAGAAAGTGTAAAAATAGAAGAGTAATGTTTTTGGTAGCCTAAAGCAGATATTTCAAGAAAATAGGTTCCCCATGGGATATCTTTAACTAAAATAAATCCTTTTTCATCTGTCAATCCACCGGTAATAACAGCGGAATCTTTCGCATTCATCACATAAACAGTAGCATATTGCATGGGTTCTTTTTCAGGAGAAACAATGGTACCAATAACGACTCCTAAATTTCCCAAATCGGGTATTTGTCCACCATATCCTCCTCCCCCACCTTGTCTGGGTTCGGAATTAGTCTGAGCAGATCCTACTGGAATTAAAATTACTGAAATGAGTAAGAATACAATGAATTGAATTTTTCTTGACATAGTGATATAGTATATGATATATTATAAAAAGAACATCAGCATAGACCATCTTTTTTATAAAAAGTTTAATCTATGCTGATGATTTATGGGTACAAATCTGTTACTTTTTACTATTTTGCGTAAAACAAATAACGTTGATCTAAAATATCGTATTTATCTTTAATATTGGAAGTTATTAATTCAAGTGATCTATTTCTATCTCTTTCATTAAATAGGATACTGGTAGCTACCATTTTTTCAATCATGAAGTTAGCTGATGCTGCTACAGGTGGATAAGTTTGATAAATTTGAACAGCATAAATAAACTGAGTTCCTGTAACTACATCTGCTTTTCCTGGTGTTAAGTTGAAAATTTTACCAATAGCACTATTCTCAATTTGTCTGTTTGAATACGTATCAGCAGTGAATGCTAATCTGGCACTGTCAGTAACTGTAATTTGATAATTTTGAGCTAATTGTTCTATGGTAATCCCTTTTGCCAATTGATCTTTAACAGACTGAGCAATCATGGCTAATCTTTTTTCTTGAAGAACTTGAGCTTCAACTACATCTTTTACATCTTCAAAATCAGGAGTTCCTTTTTCTTTAATATTTCTAACAGCAACTACATAAAACATTTTACTTTCAAAGTTGAACACATCAGACACATTATCTTTTTCAGTTTTTGGCATAAATGCCCAACTAATACCTTCTCTAATGTTATTCACATTGTTGATAGAAGCCATCATACTGGTAATATCTTTACCCTGAATCATTTGAATACCTCTTTTATTAGCTTCCTGAACCAATTGATCTGCGGTTGTACAAGTTGCTCTTAGATCATTAGCCTGATTTTTGAAAGTTTTGATAGTAGCTTCAGAAGGTTTGATCTCTTTTGAATACAACACAAACTGACGTTTTTCGATAGGTGCTGTTTTTGAGATCACCTGGAATACAACATAAGCATTAGGGGCATCCTGAATGTAATATCCACCAATGTTGGTTGACATAAAAGAATCGTACAATGATTTTTGAACACTTCTTTCACTGATCCAGATTAAAGAATCTTGTGCTTGTCTTCCACCTAAATAAGATTTAGTAAGTGTGAAAACATTTGCATTTCCGGATTTCATTGTTTTTTCAAGACTGTCTGCAATTGTTTTTGCTTGTTCTTTTGTTCTGTTACTATTTTGGTTTTCTGTAGTTTTATAATCAACAACTAAGAATGCCACCTGAACTGAGTCAGGAGCCACTTTGGAACCATAAGTTTTACCAAACAACCAAAAAGCACCTTGATAATTATAAGGTTCAATATAAGTTCCAACAGGTCTGTTAAAAACCATTTTGGTTAAAGTATCAATTTTATAATATTCATTAATTTCTGCTTTTGATAAATAAACACTGTCAATAACACCTTCCATCTCAACAACATTAAAGTCAACCAATGAAGTAGCAACAGTTAATCTGTTAAATTTAGATCTTACAGAATCTTCAATAGTTTTTAAATCGTTAGGAGAAGGAATAACATTAAATACAGCTACATCAAGATCTCTGGCATCTTTTTTAACAGTATAACGTTTGATATTGTTTTTAAAATACTCTTTTAATTCTTTTTCAGTAGCGGCTGCTTTGATATTATTGAAAACAGGAGCACTTGGATTGATGGTAATAAATTTAGTTAAAGCAGTATTGTTAACAGCTGCTATTTGTTTTAACATATTATTTGAAAAATGTTGACTGTGATAAGCCAATAACAAGTAAGCAATTCTCATTTTTTGTGTAACAACTTCATTTTGAACTGCTTTATATGCATTGTAGATCTCTCTGGCATCTTCTCTATCTTTAAACTCTTCAATATTGGTGATGATTGAGATCGCTTGTTCCATTCCACCATTTTGAGCAAGATATTGAACCAAAGACATCAACTCTCTACTTGGATTTTGCGTTTTAAGACTGGCTATCATTTCAGCAGTGATCTCATCAATGATCTCAGTTGTAAATACGATTCCCATTTTTTCAAGTTGAATCTCTAATGTTTTCCTATCCAACATTTTAGTATAAGTTTCTTCATGAACTTGATAGTTCTCAGCTTCTTCCAATGTTGTTTTTTGGTTTCTAATTTTCCACAATGATAAATTTTGTTCTAACTGAACTCTATATTCCTGATCCATTTTCTTCCCGTCAACCTTTAACATAGTGTTTTTGTCAGAAAACATTGTTTGTAATTTGTTAAAGTCTCCCACTAGAAAAGATAATAATGCAATTCCTATAATGATCATTAATAGAACTCCATGTTTGCGTATTGCGCCAATTGCTGCCATATTGAATATTTTTTAAGTTTCAAATTTTTGAGGGCGCAAAAATAATGATTTTTTTTGGATGAATAACTCTTTTAAACTCTGTTTTTTTCAAAAAGTTTTATATTATGTATTATTTATTAATATGTTTTTCTGATTTATCTTACAAATAATTCATTTATAATTATTTATAAAAATATTTGTAAAGTTTCTTTTTTTGAATTATTATCTTAGGTTTCTCCTATTTTGGGCTTATTGAATTCCTAAATTTGAAATAATTTAGAATATCGGAAACTGGTATGTTTTTTTTTAGTAATTTTGCGGGCTTTTTTAAGCGATAGTATAAACATTAAAAATTAAAAAAATGAAATCAGTATCTATGAGCGGTTCTCTTAGAGGGAACGTAGGGAAAAAAGATGCGAAAGCACAAAGATCTCAAGGTTTAGTTCCATGCGTTATGTATGGTGGAGAAAAACAATTTACTTTTGTTGTTGATGAAAAACAATTTAAAGATATTATTTACACCCCTGAAGTAAAATATGCAGAATTAGAAATTGAAGGTCAAAAATACAATGCAATTATTCAGGATTCACAATATCATCCTATTACAGATGCTTTAATGCATGTTGACTTTTTAGAAGTTTTACCAGGTAAACAAGTAGTAATTGGTATTCCTGTTACTATCGTTGGAACATCTCCTGGAGTTCTTCGTGGGGGTAAATTAGTGAAAAAAGTGAGAAAATTAAGAGTAAAAGGTGAATTATCTCAAATTCCTGAAAAAATTGAAGTGGACATCACTAATCTTGATATCGAAGATTCTTTCAAAGTAAATGATATCAAAATCGATAACTTAACAATCATGGAAAACAAAGCGCAAATCATCGTTATGGTAGCATCAACCCGTAACGTAACTGCTGATGCTCCAGGAAAATAATTGACTCTGTTCAAAACTTTATAAATTTTAAAAAAAGGACTTTTTTAGTCCTTTTTTTAAAATAAAACAATTACTCAAATACAACTAACTATCTCATTAATATGGTTTTAATAGAAAATATAGAGAGGTTAAAAGAGGTTTTATTCCGTGTTAAAAGCAATGGGAAATCGATAAGTTTAGTCCCAACAATGGGAGCATTACATCAAGGTCATCTTTCCCTTATAGAAAAAGCCAGACATGAATCCCAGGTTGTTGTGGTTACCATTTTTGTAAATCCTACCCAGTTTAATAATTCTGAAGATTTAGCAAAATATCCCAGAACTTTGGAACAAGATCTCGAATTAATCAGCGAATATACTGATATCGTTTTTGCCCCATCTGTAGAAGAGATGTTTCCCACACCACCGGCTGAAAAATACAATTTTGGATCCCTTGAAAAAGTGATGGAGGGTGCTTCAAGACCAGGACATTTTAATGGTGTTGGCATTATTGTAAAAAGATTTTTCGATCTGATCAAACCGGATAAAGCGTATTTTGGAGAGAAAGATTTTCAACAGTTGGCTATCATTAAAGATCTGGTAAAACAAAACAATATTGAAATTACTATTGTTCCATGTCCTACCGTTAGAGAAGAAAATGGCTTAGCCATGAGCTCCAGAAATCAACGATTGACAAAGGAACAAAGAGACATTGCCTCACAGGTTTATCAAATTTTATTGCAATCTCAAAAAATGAATACGGAAAGTATTCAAGAAATTTGTACTTTTGTGAAGTCAGAAATTGCGAAAATGGAAGATATTCAATTGGATTATTTTCAAATAGTTGACGATACCACTTTAGAAGAAGTGGAAAATTTTGATAACCATCCGGGTGTTGTTGGATGTGTCGCATTTTTTATTGGAAACGTTAGGCTTATAGATAATATTCGATACCATTAATACAAAATACAATGATAATTGAAATTCTAAAATCAAAAATCCATCAGGTTACAGTCACTCAAGCTGACTTATACTATGTTGGAAGCATCACCATAGATGAAGATCTGTTAGATGCTGCAAATATGATCGAAAATGAAAAAGTTCAAGTTGTTAACATCAATAATGGGGAACGATTTGAAACGTATATCATCAAAGGGGAAAGAGGATCAGGAGTTGTTTGTTTGAACGGTGCCTGCGCCAGATTAGCCGTAGTTGGAGATACTGTTTTGGTGATCTCCTATTGTTCTATGGAAATGGAAGAGGCTAAAAAATACAAACCTATTATCGTATTTCCAGATAAAAATAATAAATTATAATTCTTAATATTCATCTCAATAATTGAAAAATATGTATAAACTTGTTTTAATTCGCCATGGACAAAGCACCTGGAATCTGGAAAATCTATTTACCGGCTGGACCGATGTAGATCTTTCTGAACGTGGTGTAAAAGAGGGTAAAGAAGCCGGCAAAAATCTGAAAGAAGCGGGCTTTAATTTTAAATTTGCCTACACTTCTTATTTGAAAAGAGCAATCAAAACACTCAATTATGTATTGGAAGAGATGGATTTAATGTGGATCCCTGTAGAAAAAACATGGCGTTTAAATGAAAAACATTATGGTACACTTCAAGGGTTGAATAAAGTGGAGATGGTGGAAAAATATGGATCGGAACAAGTGCTTCAATGGCGCCGTAGTTACGATGTTAGACCACCTGCGATTCCTGAAGAGGATCCTCGTCATCCAAAAAACGATCAAAGATATGCCCATCTTACTGAAGCCGGCTCTCAGCCCGGGACAGAAGCCTTGATTGATACTGTTGACAGAATTGTTCCTTATTGGGAAAGTGACATCAAACCTACTCTTATCAAATACAAAGAGATTGTGGTGGCTGCTCACGGAAATAGTTTAAGAGGGATCATCAAACATTTAAAAAATATCTCTGATACAGATATCGTTAGTTTGAACCTTCCTACAGGAATCCCTTATGTTTTTGAATTTGACGATCAAATGAACCTTGTAAAGGATTATTTCTTAGCCGATGAAGAAACACTACGCCAGTTAATGGAAGAAGTTGCCAATCAAACCAAAAAATAATCGTTGTAGTGACTATTCGGTTTTCTAACCATAATGATATTCCCCAAATACGAAACCTCATGAAGATCGTATTTGGGGATTCTGATTTGTATCTGGATCTCTTTTTTAAATATAAATACAACAATAATGCGCTTGTTCTAGAATACAAGGAGGAGATTGTTAGTGCCGCTTTTCTTTTACCTGCTCAATATGATGGAAAAACCATTTTATACATTTATGGTTGTGCTACGCTACCTCAATATAGAGGAATCGGTTTTATGAAAGAGATTCTGGATTTGGCTTATCAATATGCTATTCAGCAACAATATCTGGGTTTGTGTTTAGTTCCGGCTACAGAACAGCTATTTCATTACTATGAAAAACTGGGATTTGAAAACCATTTTTACCATCAAAAACATATTTTCAAATGGTCTGAATTTAATTGTACTAAAGATTCTAATTTGTTAGTAGAAACGATTAACTATGAACACTATTTTGAAATAAGAAATTCTTTTTTGAAATCAAAAAATGGAATACTATGGGATATTAATCATTTGAAATTAGTTGAAAAAGAGTATGTTCAACAAAAAGGTGGTTTTTTTACCATTCAAAAGGGTGCTGAAATTACCGGTTTTGGGTTCTTTTATACCTCCAATTTTAAAACTTTTATTCCTGAACTGTGTAGTTCTCAGAAAAAGGAAGTGATTGCTGAAACTTTTTTTAATTATTTAGAAACCAACTATATAGAAATATCTACTCCTGAAAATGAGCTATGTAATGGTATGATAAAATGGAATCCTGCATTCGAACAAAAACCAAAATCAGGATATCTCGCTTTTTCATTAGAATAATTGAAAAAACAGGTCAAAATCTGCAAAATTATTTATATATTAGCCCCCTTAAAAAAATGGATATAAAATTAATTGTAAAACGTTATAAGATACTGCTGAACAATGAATTATAAAAACAACACAATCAAATGGAGTGGAATATTTTTCCTCTTTTTTTTGATTTTCTCCTCCTTAAACACGAATGCTAGTGGGTCAGAAACGCATGAATCCAAAAAATTTGAACCCGGTAAATTTATTATTGATCACGTTATAGATAGTTATGGTTGGCATATAACCACTTTTAAGGGTCATTCCATCTCTATTCCATTACCTGTAATTTTATGGGATAACGGAAAACTGGTAACTTTCTCCTCATCCAAATTTCACCATGGGAATAGTGCCTATAAAGGGTACGCTTTAGGTTTTACAAAAGAAACAAATGGGAATATCGTCAAATTGAAAGAAAATGTAACAGGTCATTTTGAAAAAGATCCTGAAATGATAGCTGAATCTTCATTTTATGATATTTCGATAACCAAAAATGTTTGTTCTCTTTTTATTTCCATTTCATTGTTATTGGGAATTTTCTTTTCGATAGCTAAAAGTTACAAAAAAAGACCTATCAGTGCACCAAAAGGGTTGCAAACATTAATGGAAATTGTGATTGTTTTTATTCGTGATGAAGTGGTGATTCCCTCCATAGGAACAGCAAAATATGCCAAATATTTACCTTACATTTTAACCTTGTTCTTTTTTATTTTAATAAACAACCTCATGGGGTTAATTCCAATTTTCCCGGGTGGGGCTAATGTGACAGGGAATATTGCTGTAACCGGAATTTTAGCATTAATTACTTTGTTAATCACCTCATTTTCCGGATCTAAGAGTTACTGGAAACACATTTTTAACACACCTGGTGTTCCCTGGTGGTTAAAATTACCTATTCCAATTATGCCTATTGTTGAGGCAATGGGAATTTTTACAAAACCATTTGTATTAATGGTTCGTCTTTTTGCGAATATTACAGCAGGACACATTATTGTGATTGGCTTTATCAGTTTGATATTTATTTTTGGAGAAATGAGTATGGGAGTTGGATACGCTCTTTCACCATTATCTTTAATATTCTATTTGTTTATGGGATTGTTAGAATTGATTGTAGCATTCATTCAAGCTTATCTTTTCACACTTCTCTCTTCACTTTATATAGGTATGGCTGTAGAAGATCATGAAGCACATGAAGGACATGCAACCCACGAATCAGATGATACACATCCGGTTTTAGAACCCTCTGTTAAAAATAATTAATAAAAAAATAAACTTTATATTCACTTTTAAAAAACACTATTATGACAGGAATGACATTATTACAAGCAGCAGCAGATTCCGGTTTAGGTATTGCTAAATTGGGAGCAGCATTAGGTGCAGGTATTGCAGCAATGGCAGCAGCTTTCGGTATTGGTAATATCGGAAAAAGTGCCAATGAATCAGTAGCACGCCAACCTGAAGCATCTTCAGACATTAGACTTAACATGATTCTAACAGCTGGGTTCATCGAGGGTGTTGCTCTTTTTGCTATTGTTGTATGTTTGTTAATTGCAATTGCATAACAAACAAAAAATGAAGAGGTTCCATACGGTGGGTATGAACCTCTTTTTCTTAGAAACTTTAAAATGATCAAAATAATATGGAACTGATTACTCCCGATTTTGGGTTGATTTTTTGGATGCTGATTGGATTCGGAATCCTTTTCTTCCTCTTAGCTAAGTTTGCATGGCCTATTATCACTAAGGCTATCGCTGAACGTGAAAATTATATTCAGGAACAATTAGACGCTGCAGCTAAAGTGAAAGATGAAATGAAAAATTTACAATCTGAACACCAGCTATTACTTGCTGTAGCTAAAGAAGAAAGAGATAAAATTTTAGCAGACGCTAGAAAAATTGTTGAAAAAATGAACGAAGATGCTAAAGCTCTTCGTGATAAAGAGCATGAAGCCAGAATGGCTGAAACTAAAGTGATTATTCATAATGAAAAAATGAAAGCGATCACCGATATTAAAAATGAAATAGCCCAACTGTCTATTGATATTGCTGAAAAAATACTTCGTGACGAACTGACTTCCAAAGAAAGACAAGAACAAATTGTTCATAAATGGGTAGATGAACTTAATTTGAACTAACTAAAACGCAATAATTTTATTTATCTTTGCGTTTTTACTTTTCATGAAGCAAATTATACTGATCTTATTAACGATATTTTCCTCTCTGACGGTGTTTTCACAATCAGAAGAGGATTTTCGTTTTTGGGAAGATTCCCTTAATAATCTCAGAATTGAAATCATGAAAACCCCATCTGAAGAGATGCGATTATCTATGAATGAGGACTTTATGAACCTATTAGAGTCCGTTTTAATGGATGAAAATTCATTTCAACACCAATGGGATTCCACTAAAAGTTTTTCAGTGGTAACTTCTCCTGATAACACCTTTAAAATATTCACCTGGTTTATCATCAAAGACGACTATAGTTACGAAAATTTTGGATTTATACATGTTTACAATCCAAACAGACAAAAATATATCATCTACGCCTTGTATGATCGAAAAAACACATTATCCTATCCTGAATACGATATCGCAGATATCAATCAGTGGTACGGGGCCGTTTACTATAAAATTATTCCGTTAACCGATAAAAAAACAACTTATTACACTTTATTAGGATGGAATGGTAACGATCTGTTTAATAATGAAAAAGTGATCGATGTTTTACAATTTGATTTAAACTCAACCTCACCCATCATTTTTGGGGCTAAAATTTTTAAAGGATATACTGCTAAAGTGGCACGCGTTATTTTAAAATACTCCAAAGATGCTTCCCTTTCTCTTCGATATGACAATATGAAATATATGATCAATAGTGGTAAAAAAGATCCAAAAACTAAAAAATGGATTTATGAAACCAGAACCGGAAACCTCATCATTTTTGATGATCTGGTAACTACTGATAATTTAGTTCCGGCGATTCCTGCATTTATGGTTCCTGAATCCAGTGTTAATATGGCTTTCATTCCTGAAGATGGAAAATGGCGGTTTGTTCCCAATCTGATTGGACTAAACCATGAAATGGAGATCAAAGAGAGGACCATTCAGCCCAGACAATATTACACCAAAGATACAACAGCAATTTCACCAGAATAAACTTAAAAATGAATACAACATCATTATATCCACTCAAATTTAAACCAATAGTTAAAGAAAAAATCTGGGGCGGAAACCGGTTTCTGACCCTTTTCAAAAAACCACTTGCTCCCAATATCAAATATGGAGAAAGCTGGGAGATCTCAGACCTTGAAGGGGATCTTTCTATTGTTGAAAATGGATTTTTATCGGACAATGAAATCACTGAATTGGTTGAACTCTACATGGGGGAACTGGTTGGTGATAAAATCTACAATATTTACGGGTTAGGATTTCCTTTACTCTTTAAATTTATCGATGCTTCGGATGATCTATCTGTTCAAGTACATCCGAATGATGAGTTGGCTTTTGAAAGATATGGGCAACAAGGGAAAACAGAAATTTGGTATGTGATTGATGCAGAACCGGGTGCAGGTCTTTACATAGGATTCAAAAACAAAATTGATCCGGAAACTTTCCTGAAAGCAGTTAAAAATGGCACGGTTGATCAGTTGTTACAGTTCTATCCGGTACAAAAAGGGGAATTTTACTTTATCCCTGCCGGAACGGTGCATGCGATCGGAAAAGGGGTTTTGTTAGCTGAAATTCAACAAGCATCAGACATCACCTATAGAATATTTGACTGGAACAGAGTGGACGAACAAGGGGAACCACGGGAACTTCATATTGAAGAATCACTCGAAGCTATCGATTTTTCAAACGATGAGGAATATAAAGTAGAATATGATTTGGTGCAAAACACCACTACTCCGGTATTCAGATCAGATTTTTTCAATATTAATCTTTTATCGTTTGAGCAGCCGATTGAAAAATCGTATGTCAACATTGATTCATTTATCGTGTACATGTGTATCGAAGGGGAAGTTCATTTCTTCACAGAAGAGCATCACGAAAGAATCTTTGCCGGAGAATCCATAATGATCCCTGCTTCATTAGCACAAGTGGATATCGTTCCGAATGGGAACAGTAAAGTGCTGGAGATTTATATGTGAAAAGAGACTGGGGACTGGAGACTGGGGACTGGAGACTGGGGACTGGAGACTGGATTCAGTGAATAGTGAATAGTTCAAAAAGATTATATTTTTGTAAAAAAAAGATGAAAAGAATTCACCTGGTATTTATTCTCATAATAATGAGCCAATTCGTTTATTCACAGGCATATACTTTAAAAGGCTTAAAAGTAAACGGGAAAGTAAAGAAAATAACTCATTCAGTATATGGGTCAAATGTAGCTTCTGATCATCTGGATTCATTATATTTGTACAATCAAAACTTTCAGTTTTTTAATGAAATGGGTTTTTTAACTATTGACTCATTTGTAGCTTATCCAGATAAATATTGTAAAAAGGAGATTTATTTATATGACTCTTTAAATCAATTAATTGAAATCGTTACTTATGATAAAGGGGTTAAAGATAAAAAATTTCGGAAATCTGAAGTTAAAGAATATAAATATGATCAAAATGGAAATGTAATATATGAAAGTCATAGTTCAGATTATGGGGGAACCAGTATTTTCAAGTCATTTTATAATCAGGAAAATAAGATAACCCTTTGGCAAAGTTATTATATTTCTAATGAAACTAAAAGAAAAAATGTAAAACCAAAATATACTATAATTGAATATGAGCCAAAGAAAATCTTAAACAAATTCTATTTTTCTGATTCAACACTTAATTCAATGTGGATTTATGAATATGAAAATGAAAAAAAATCTAAAAATTATCATTATTTTAAAAGTAAAGATTCTTTGGAATTAATCGAAAAAACTGAATTTTATTACGAAGATTCTACTAAAATAAAAATTACTACTTGGAGAAAAATGAATGAAGATTTTTCTCTGAAAGAAGAATATATTAAATATTTTGATACTAACCAAAGATTAATTAAGGAAGAACATTACGTAAATGGGGAGATTGCAACCTTAGATGAATATTTCTATGATGAATTAGGTAATTGTATAAAACAAGCAACACACTATATCTTTTCTGAACCTGATCATCCAGAGTTTATGTATAATATATACAAATATGAATTTTATTAGACAAGTTGGCTGAAGTAACCCGTTAACACATAGATTCCTTTTAAAAGTGCCGGTTTCATTTTGTTATAGGTTTATGCAAAAACACGATTTATAAATGATTTTTAATAGCGATTGATATTCAATTCTGTGTTTTTAATCGTCAATTTTCACTCTTTCTGTTAATAAAAAGTGATTGTAATCACTAAATCTTATAAGAAATTGTGAATAGAATCACTTTTTTTATTATTTTTGCACTTTAAAAAATTAGGAATTATGATTAATCGAGAAATTAGTAATCAGATAATGAACGACTTCAATAAGGGGAAAGTGATTGTTATTCTAGGCGCTCGGCAAGTAGGGAAAACAACTTTATTAAATAATCTTGTAAAAGATCAGGATCATCTATTGATGTTAAATTGTGATAATTACGATGATCGAGTAGATTTAGAGAATAAAACTTCTACTGAACTAAAAAATTTGATAGGGAACAATAAAATTGTGATTATCGATGAAGCTCAGCGTGTGAAAAATATTGGTTTAACTATAAAAATAATAGCTGACTTGAAATTACCCATTCAAGTTTTAGTTACAGGTTCTTCTTCACTCGAAATCGCATCAGAAATATATGAAACAGCAACAGGCAGATTATATGAGTATCATCTTTTCCCATTATCAATAAAAGAACTTTCAGAATTCCATACGCTACGGGAAGAAAAAAGGATGTTGGAGAGTCGTATGGTTTATGGATTGTACCCCGAAATTGTAAATAATTATTCTGATGCAAAACGATTGTTGACAAATCTTGCAAATAACTATCTATATAAAGATCTTTTTGAATTCAAAGGAATAAAAAAACCAGAAATACTTCACAAATTGATCCGTGCATTGGCACTTCAATTAGGAAATGAAGTTTCCTATAATGAATTGGCACAAACTTTAGGAATTGACAAAATAACAGTAGAAAATTATATCAATTTGTTAGAAAAATGTTTTGTAATTTTTAGACTATCCTCTTACAGTCGTAATCTTAGAAATGAAATAAGAAAAGGAAAAAAAATATATTTTTACGATAATGGAATTAGAAATGCATTAATTTCAAATTTCGCACCTTTAGAATTGCGTAATGATACTGGTGCCTTATGGGAAAATTTGATGATTAGTGAGAGAGTAAAACATAATGCCTATAATCGCAACTATGCTCAATTGTTTTTTTGGAGAACACAACAACAACAAGAGATTGATCTTATTGAAGAACAAGATGGAATCATTACTGCGTATGAATTCAAATGGAATGAACGAAAAAGAGCTGCTTTACCTCCCTTTTTTCAAAAAAACTACCCCAATACAGAATTTAAAATTATAAATAGAGATAACTACATGGAGTTTTTGTGAGTTTATTTTTTTAACTTTGTACTATTTCCTGATCCTCTGATAAAATGTATTCTCCCTGACTATCTTTCTTGATGTTTTTTGGTTTGTAGAAAGGAGCCATTTTTTTGTCCATAAAAAACGAAAGTCCTGCAACTGCTAATGAAAAAATTAGATTGATAATGAAGTCAGTTAAATTATTAAAATTACTAATGGACATGAAGATCCCTGCCAATGTTAAGCCACCGCAAAAACGATAAATAGTTACGAAATACTTTGCAATTCCATACATAATGTAAATGGTTAACAGGGGAACCATTAACAAAAAAGTAAGCATCATAAGTTTTAATGAACCATTGGTTAGCATAAAAATAGTGAGAAATCGGACCAAGATAGAAGCTCCTAAAAGTGCAAGTAAAAGGTTATTGTAAATTTTATACTTTTCTTTTAACTCTTTTGTAAGTGTCCCTTTAATCAGATATGCTACACCTTTTTTATCAAAATATTGTTGTGTTAATTCATTGTATATCTCTTGGTCTGAAATATGGTTCTCTCTTCTTTCAAAAATGATTTTTTTTGCTATTTTATAATCTATTGATTTTTTAGACATTGTTGTTTTTTTTTAAATGCATTTACAAATATAGCTAAAAGTTTTGAAAGGACCTTAAAAAAATTAGCAAATTAGCAAATTTGTGAATTAGCAAATGAATTTTTATAATTCAATTTTTAATTATGTTTATTTACTATTCATTATTCATTATTCATTATTCATTAATATGGGCATTCCCCCTCGCTTCGCTCGGGGTCGGTCTACGCCTCCAAGTACGCAGGAGTCAGCGACGTGTGACTGCATGGTCGTAAAAGGAGCTCACAAGCTCGCTCTTTTACTCCCTGCATCACATCGGCTTCCTCCTTTGCGCGCTTTCCGGCTGCGCCCTAATGCCGCAATGGTAACAGACTCTGCTCATCGGCACAAATTCCCCTGACTTTGTAGTTCCGAGAAAATGTGGAAACAGTCGGATTAAAAATTGAATTTTTTCAAAGATGCTTATTTTGATTTCTTTCCGAATTTAATTTTCCACACCTTCCCGGAACTGTTGATTTGTTGATAATTTCCCCCAATTTTCTTTAATCTAATAAACTCATCTAATATACTTTTCACTATATTTGCTGCATTCTTTTGAATACTAAACTAACTCATAAAACTATGGCAAACACTTATTCTCAGGTATTATTGCAAATTGTATTTGCAGTTAAAGGGCGTCAAAATTTAATTTTTGAAACAAATCGACAAAGAATAGAAAAATATATTTGTGGCATAATTGAACATAATAATTGCAAACCTTTAGCTATTTATTGTAATCCAGATCATTGTCATATTCTGATTGGGTTTTCTCTTACGACATCAATTTCAGATTTAGTAAGAGACATTAAATCAAATTCTTCAAGATTTATCAATCAAAACAGATTAATTATGGGAAAATTCGAATGGCAAGAAGGATATGGAGTATTTTCATATAGTAAATCACAGTTAAATTCAGTAACAAAATACATTTTAAATCAACAAAATCATCATCAAAGAAAATCATTCAACGAAGAATATATTGAATTTTTAGATCGTTTTGAGATTGCATTTGATTCAAAATACATTTTTGAATTTTATGATTAGATGTTTTTTATTCTAGCCCCATTTATTAACAAAGGTGGCGCTCCTACGGAGCTGGAAAATGAAAAATCGTTCCCATCATTCTACAAAGGTGACGCTCCTTCGGAGCTGGAAAATTGAAAAATCGTTCCCATATTATCCATTATTGAATCCCGTAGGGATGACACAATGATGTCCCGCGTTAGGGCTGAGGCCAAATACCCAAATAAAGTAACAAGTAACAGGTAATAGGTAACATTTAACATTTAACAAGTTTCTTTACCTTTATAAATTAGACTTTTGAACACATGAGCACATTGAGCATAACGAGCACATGAGTCCAGACCGGAGATCGACGGCGAGCCTGCGAGCCGGAACGCCATGATTAAAAAGCTAATATGCTAATGTGCTAATTATTAATAAATAATAAGAAATGACAAATTTGTTAATTGTTACCTGTTACTTGTTACCTGTTACTTGTAAATTGTTACTTGTTAATTGTTACCTGTTACTTGTTACCTGTTACTTGTTACCTTATTTTGTGATATATATCACATTTCGTTATAAGATAATACACACTGATTTGGTCTGAATCGTGTTGAAATTGTTTCATATTTGCATTGTTAAAAATGCATGATCAAAACCTTTAAATTATAATCGTATGGAAAACAATTCCGAAATTACAATCCAAACCCTTCAAAGCCAAATCGAAAAGTTGGAAAAGAAGGTGACAAAGTTAGAAAAAAACAGAAAAGATCAACTATCCATGGCTATCGTGTCTGGTGATATGGATAAAATTCTGGCAGCGATGATCATCTCTTTGGCTGCTGCTGCTATGGATACAAAAGTGAAACTATTCTTCTCTTTCTGGGCACTGTCTGCGTTGCGTGATCCTAAAAAACATCCAAAAGGGAAAGACTTCATTTCCAAAATGTTTGGCATGATGCTTCCTTCCGGAAAGGATAAATTGAAACTATCCAATATGAACATGGCCGGAATGGGACCGATGATGATCAAGATATTGATGAAGAAGAAAAATGTTCTTTCTCTAGGAGAAATGTTCGAACAAGCGGGTCAATTGGGTATCGAAATCACCATTTGTGAAATGTCTATGGACCTTATGGGATTCAAAAAAGAGGAATTTATCGATTATCCTCATCTTCGTTACGCCGGTGCTGCTACATTCGTGGCTGATGCAGGCGAAAGCGCATTCCAGTTATTTATTTAGTATTTATTATTCATCATTAAAAATATATCGTTATGACAACCGAAGAATTAAAAAATGTAAAATCCAATTTAGTCGTTGATGCTCGTGGAACCGCTTGTCCAGGACCACTTTTGGCTGCTAAAAAAGCGATCGCTGATATAGAATCAGGCGAAATTATGGAGATCCTTTCTGCTGACGAAGGTACCAAAAATGATATTCCACGCTGGTGCGAAAAAGTGGGGCACGAATATTTAGGATGCTTCGATGAAGATAGTTTCAGCCGTCTTTTCTTAGTAAAAGAGTAAGCATGATCAAATCGGGATTCAGATCTTTTCATGATCTGAATCCTATTTTATTAAAAATTGATAAATCATGGAACAAAATAAAAAATCACCTAAAATTCTGGTTTTTTCAACGGATAAGATTTCAGATCCGGGGATCGATCAGGCAGGATTGAGAAAGATTCATTACAATCCATCTGTTTATGTGATCAGTTTGCCCTGTTCATCAGGAATTAAACCCAAATGGATCTTGCACGCTTTAGAAAACGGTTTTGATGGCGTTTTCATAGCGGCTGATGGTCATGAATGTTCCTTCAGTTCGAGATGTGCAGATCACACTAATACAATTGTGGAGACTTCTCAGGTCCTTATGAAAGAGCGGAATATCAATCCGAAAAGGATCAGAATGGCTGCATTGTGTTCTGTTTGCGCTGAACCTTTTGCCAATCACATGGAAAACTTTTCCAAAATTCTAATGGGTCTGGAAGAAATACCAGCCTAAACAATATTTAAAGATCTATTGTCGATTTTACAAAATCAAAGATATGACAGAAAACAAAATTCAAACGGAATCCACTTCAGAAAATAACAAAACTTATGATAGTTTGGTTATTGGGGGTGGTATTGCCGGACAAGAAGCTGCTTTAAGCCTTGCAGATATGGGCTATCAGGTTCTTCTAGTGGATAAAGCATTATCTATTGGAGGAAAAATGATCCAGTTGAGCAAGGTGTTCCCCACTTTAGACTGTGCTGCATGTATCACGACTCCCAAAATGTCGGAAACTGCACGTCATCCGAACATCACTTTGATGTTAAACAGTGACATTGAAGCGGTTCAGAAAAATGGGGACCAATTTTCAGTTGAAATCAACAAGAAAGCACGATATGTGATCGCAGAAGATTGCACAGGGTGTGCTCATTGTGAAGCGGTTTGTCCGGAAATCAGAAAAGACGAATATAACGCGAATTTAGCAGGACGGAAAGTGGCCTATATCCCTTTCAATCTTGCAAATCCAAGGATTGCCAATATTGACAGACAGTGTCATTCGGCACCTTGTATCAATGAATGTCCAGGGGGAGTCAAACCATATGGATATATCACATTAGTACGAAACGGACAGTATGAAGAAGCCATGAAACTTCATCTTGAAGATATTCCGTTTCCCGGTAGTTTGGGAAGAGCATGTTATGCACCTTGTCAAAATGCCTGCACACGTTCCAGTGTGGATGCTTCTGTAGATATCAGGAAAACAAAACGTTACTTTGCAGATTGGTATTACGAAAAATATCCGGAACCACCAGCTGTAGAAATTAAAAACAAAACCGGAAAGAGGATAGCCGTTATCGGCTCAGGACCTGCAGGAATCACTGCTGCGTACCACCTCGCACTTAAAGGTCATACTGTGAAGATCTTTGAAGCTGCACCGGGTGCCGGCGGGATGCTTCGTTTAGCCCTTCCGGAATATCGCGCCCCTAAAGATGTGGTGGATCGCGATTTAAAAAATATAACCGTTCTTGGTGTTGAGATCGAAGTGAACCGGAAAATCACCGATTTGCAACAGCTCAAAAACGATAACTTCGACGCCATTTTCATCTCTGTGGGTACTCACGATGCAGTGAAATCAAACACCCAAGGGTCAGATTTGAAAGGGATCGTTGATTGTTTACATTTCCTTCGGGAAGCAAATATCGGAGTTAAAGAGAACCTCATTGGAAAAAAAGTGATGGTGATTGGCGGGGGAAACACTGCCATTGATGCAGCACGCACCTCTCTAAGATTAGGTGCAGAAAAAGTGACTGTAGTCTATAGAAGAAGTCGGGAAGAGATGCCCTGCTTTGCTCCTGAAATCCATGAAGCAGAAGAGGAAGGCGTTGAAATCTCTATCCTTAGAAATCCTGTTGAATATCTAGGAGAAAATGGGGTGATCACTCATGTAAAACTGGTCAAAATGGAATTGGGAGCACCTGATGCAAGTGGCAGACGTGCCCCTCAACCTGTTAAAGGATCAGAATATATCGAATCTGTTGATTATGTAATAGAAGCGATCGGTTTAAAACCATCCACCTCCCCTTTCAAAGATCAGGTGGAATTAAACAAAAACGGAACCATCAAGGTGGATCAAAAAACATTGCAAACCTCTGTTTCCTACATTTTTGCAGGTGGAGACTCTGTAACAGGTGCCACAACACTCATCGAAGCTGCCGGTCAGGGTAAAAAAGCAGCTTTTTACATGGATAAGTTCTTGAGAGATTTGAACATGTACGATTTTGAAGATGGCGACAAACTTCCTGCTGTAGACAAAGAACCGATCATCAACAGACGACACATGCTTCTTCCTCAGGTTGAACCCAACATGAAACCACTGGCAGAAAGAGCCAGATCATGGGGAGAAGTGGAACAAACCTATACCGAAGAACAAGTAAAAGAGGCCACTGCGAGATGCTTAGATTGCAGTAATTGCCGCGAATGTCACCAATGTGTATCCGCTTGTCCTTCTAATGCGATTGATTTTACTCAAAAAGATGAAAATATAAAAACGGTAGCTAAATCGGTTGTGATAACGACTGGCTATAAGCTATTTCCACCATCCGGAAAGCCCAACTATGGATATAATCAATTTCCGAATGTGATCGATTCCATGCAAATGGATCGTTTGATTGCTCCTACCAGACCTTATAACAACATTTTACGTCCCGGAGATGGCAAGGTTCCCGATAATATTGCCTACATTTTGTGTACCGGATCCCGTGATTCTGCGATTGAAAACAGCGGTTGCGGCTCCGATTGTGAAAACAACCCGATCTGTTCTCAAATTTGCTGTATGTATTCCGTAAAACAAGCTCAATTGTTAATGGGAGCATTACCTTTAGCTGATATCACAATTTATTACATGGATATCAGAGCGTTCGGCAAAGGGTATGAAGAGTTCTTTATGCAATCCAAAGCGATGGGCGTCAACTTTGTAAAAGGTAAAGTAGCCAAAATCAGGGAAAATGAAAACGGTTCCGGCGATCTTATTTTACGATATGAAGATACACTTAAAGGGATTGTCAAAGAAGCCAAACACGATTTAGTGGTTTTGTCTACCGGTGTGATTCCAAACAAAGAGGTTCCTCAGATGTTCAAAGGATCGGTATTGGAATTGGATCAATTCAACTTTGTAAAACAGGTTGATGAGCTGATCTGCCCATCTAAAACATCCATTGAGGGTGTATTTGTAGCCGGAGCAGCTTCCGGACCAAAAGATATTCCGGACTCTATACTTTCAGCCGGCAGTGCAGCTGCTGAAGTGGCCGGTTATTTGAATAAGTTTCAAGAAATAAATACAACTTTATAAAACTCCTGGTTATGAAAGAAAAAATAGGTGTATATATTTGCCATTGCGGCGGTAATATTTCCGATTACGTAAAGGTGGAAGAGTTGAGCAAAATGTTTCATGAAGAGGATAACGTCGTGGTTTCCAAAGATGTTATGTTCGCATGTGCCGACTCTAACCAAAAAGAGATGATTCAGGATATTCAGGAGTTTGGATTGGATTCTATTGTGGTTTGTTCCTGTTCTCCGAAATTACATTTGCACACTTTCAAAAATGTAGCTGAAAGAGCCGGATTAAACCCTTCCAACTACGTTCAGGTGAATATCAGAGAGCAATGCTCCTGGGCACATAGTGATCAACCTCATGAAGCCACTGTAAAAGCAGCAGGATTGATCCGTGCAGGTATCAACAGGGTTTCATACTCTGAATCCTTGGAACCCATCGATATTTCAGTAAAAAACACTGCATTGGTTTTGGGTGCCGGTGTTGCCGGAATGAAAGCTGCTATTGACTTGGCACGTTCCGGAACTGAAGTGTTTATCATCGAAAAAGATTATTTTGTTGGTGGCAGAGTGGCTCAAAAAGAGACCCTTTTCCCTACAGAAACGAATGCAAAACAATTGGTTACTTCTCTCTATCAGGAGATGAAAAAATACAATAACATTTCCCTTTTTGCAGGTGCCTCTATAGAAAAAGTTTCCGGAAGTTTAGGAAATTTCAACATTGATGTAAAAGTGAAACCTCGTTATCTAAGCCCAAATGCCAATCCACAAATGGTAAAACAAGCGATGGATGAATGTACTGTGACTTCTGCAGATCCTTTTAATTTTGGATTCAAATCCAGAAAAGCTATTTATAAAAATTATCCTGATGCATGGCCTGATGTGCCGGTTGTTATTCCGGAATTACTTGAAAATGAGATCGATTATAAAGAGAAATTCAAAACCATTTTTAATTTCAACGAACCGGAACAAATCCTTTCATTGGTAGCAGGTTCGGTATTGGTTACTACAGGTTTCAATCACTACGAACCCAAAGAGGGGGAATATGGGTATAAAACAATCGATAATGTGATCACGCTTCCTGAACTGAACACTTTGATGGAACTCAATCCTAAACAATTGGTTTACAACAACAAACAAGTAAAAAGTGTTGCATTTATCTATTGTGTAGGAAGTCGTCAGACGAAAGGGGATAATAAATATTGTTCTAGACAATGTTGTACTTCTACAATACATACTTCTTTACAACTTAAAGAAAAATATAAAGATATTCAAACCTATCATTTATATCGGGATATCAGAACCTACGGAAAACAGGAATTGATGTATGAAGCTTCCTCCAAACAAGGGGATCTTTACTTCAAATATGAAGAGAAAGAGATGCCTGTAGTTGAAAAAGTGGACAATAGTACAATTGTGAAAGTTAAAGATTATCTGACTGCAAAAATGCCTTTGGAAATTGAAGCTGATCTTGTTGTTTTGGTTACCGGTATGGTTCCCCGTGAAGATTCCGCTCAGATTTCAGAATTCTTGAAAATACCAATGGGTAGTGACCGCTTTTTCAATGAGATTCACCCCAAATTAAAACCGGTAGAAACCGTTATTAAAGGTGTTTATATTGGAGGAGCTTGTCAGGGACCGAAAAATATCAGTGAATCGGTTCAGTCCTCTATGTCGGGAGCCTCTAAGATTGTAGCGCTTTTAAAACGGGGAACGGTTTCTGTGGATCCGATCATTGCAAGAGTGGATTCGGATATTTGCACATGGTGTGGAAAATGTGCCGAAGTATGCGATTATACAGCTATCCGCGAGATTGAAGTGGACGATAAAAGGGTTGCCGGCGTAAACAAGGCGGTTTGTACCGGTTGCGGTATCTGTGCGCCTGTTTGTCCTGTTAATGCGATCGAAATTGCACAATATACCGACCATGAAATTGAATCTATGATTGATGGATTTCTTTTCGAAGTTGATATCAAAGAGGGTGAAGTTATTCAAAATGATCAACATGAGGAGGATGAATCAACCGGAATGAAAGAGTATCCACAAATCTGGAAAGAGATACTTGCGGGTATTCAAGAACGGAACACCATCCCTGAAATTATCCAAAATACCGGTATCAACGGAGATTTGGTTACCTATCATCTGATGACCATGAACAAGTATGGAATCGTATCACCCGATGGAATGGATGCGAAAGAGGAGTATTACTATTATAAAGTTAAAAACTAAAAAACCGGAAAAATGGCTAAAGTAAATCCAAAATTTGCGGAAGAACTAAAAAAATATGGTTCGTACGATTTTTATGCATGTTTCAACTGCGGAAATTGTACGGCTACCTGCTCCTTGTCAACTCAAGAGAGCTCATTTCCTAGAGAAATGATTAGATACACCACCTTAGGTCTGGAAGATGAAATTAAAGCATCTCTAAAACCATGGGAGTGTTATTATTGCGGTCAATGTAGTACAGAGTGCCCCAGAAATGCAAGTCCGGGCGAACTGATGATGTCTCTAAGGAGATATCTGACTGCAGCTTATGACTGGACTGGTCTTTCAGGTATTCTTTATAAATCACTACCCATAACCATTATTGCATTTGTATTGATTTTCCTAGGGGTAATCGCTTTTGCTTTCTCCGTTCAATTTGATTTGGAACGGATGTTACATGTGGGACACTTATTTGAAGCGATTGCCATAGGAACGATCGGTGTGGTGATTTTGTTACCCAACGTTGCCAGAATGTGGTACTTTACGATTCTGAAACCCAAAGCCAAAGTGCCATTTTTGAAGTATGTCAAGTCATTGGGGGAACTTTTTATTCACATGTTTACTCAAAAGAGAGCCTTAGGGTGTGATGACAATCAACTTCGATGGTTCGAGCACTTCATCCTTGTAATAGGGTATCTCTCTTTGCTATTCACGACCGTTGTACTTAACTGGTTTGGAACAGATTCGCTATTTATAATCATTTTAGGATATGTGATGAGTGCCATTGTTTTTGTAGTCACAATAGACTTCATTCGTCGCAGAAGAGCGAAAAAAGAGGAGATGACGAAACATTCCCAACCATCAGATATTCTATTTGTTGCCTGGTTATTCTGGATGGGATTCAGTGCCTTTTTAGTTCGTCTTTTTATAGATTTAGATATTTTGGACACCAATAAATGGCTTTACATTTTTCACCTCACAGTGCTTGCTCAGTGGGCATTAGTGATTGTTCCATTCGGAAAATGGAGTCACTTTTTGTACCGTTCGTTTGCGATGTACTTTGCAAGGCTAAAGGCGAAGGGCTAAAGGCTAATAAGCTAATGAGCTAATAAGCTAATATGCTAATGAGCTAATAAGCTAATGGATTTAAATGAATTTAAATAAATAATTGTATTTTACAATTAATTGCCCTGTACTTTAGTGCAGGGCAATTGGTATAAAATGAATTAAACACAGAGTTTCACAGAGTTTTAAAATGAGTTTCACAGAGTTAATGTGTACTATTTTTTACATTTCACAACACTGTGGAACATCGTTTTACACTGTGGTACACTGTGATCATTTCTAAAAAAAATGTAAATGATTAAAATATGATTTGAACCCTATTCGCACATTCGCGGCTAAATAAATTATTTGTAAATTTGCATTATTGAAATCAATAATATCATAAATTTATGAAAAGAATAGTTGTACTTATATTTTTTACTTTAATCTTATTTTCCAATCTCTTATTGAAGGCACAGGAAAGAGAGCATCCATTCTTTATTGGGATTAATCCTTCTATTACTGTAGAGCCCTACTATCTTAAAAATGAGATGGATATCAATATTTTTCCTATCGTTTTTCAACAAAAGATTTGTACAAGAGTGGATTACAGAATCACAACAATATTAAATCTTGGGTTACGTCAGGCAAAAAATGAGATCAGTCATATCGGCGTTCAGGGTTCTTTTCCTATATATATTTTCAAACAAAAAATTTCCAATACGCCATCAAAAGGATTATATATTGCGCCTGGTGTAGGTTTTACTCGTAATTTAATTGAAAAACACACCAATTTTGGGCTTTGGGCTGAACCGGGATACAGTTTTGTATTTGAGGATCTTTTTGCAATAACCATTGGCGTTCAATTCGGAGCCACCCATTTCAGATATGATACCGGAGTAAAAAAATGGGGTTCCCATTTCGGAATAAAAATCATTATCGGGCAATGGTTTTCGTAAATCGGATCCGATTAAATCCGCTTTCTATATAATACGAAAGTATTTATTGTCTAATTTTTCTCTCATTTATGAATTAAACAGGAACACAGTGTTTCACAGTGTTATAAGGTGTATCACAGTGTTGTATTTAGCAATTTTTCATTTGCTAATTTGCTAATTTACTAATTTACTAATTTGCTAATTTGCTAATTTATATTATCTTTGCCCTCGTTAATAAAATACTCACACCATGAATTATTCAACGTTTTTAAGAGAGGTAACGACACAATTACTGGTAAAAGATCATTTAGAGATTATTGAATCCCATTTTTCTATTGATTATTTGGCTCATTCTAATGGGAAAACGTATAAAGGACACGATTTTGTCAAACAGTTCACCAAATCATTACGCAAATCGATCTCCGAATTAAAGCTATTATCTACTGAGATGATCCACGAAAGTGAAGGATATGTAACATGGCAGCGAACATTTACGGGGATTCATCAGGCTTCCATGAAAGGGATTCCTCCCTCTTTGAAAAAAGTAAAATGGAGTGAAATGGTGGTTTCCAGAATCGAAAATGAAAAAATGATCGAAGAGTGGGTTCAATCAGATTTACCTTTTCAGTTAATGATAAAGAATATGTAAAATCTGCGTCATCGGCGTTCTATAAAAGACTAATGACAAATGACGAAAGTTATTATTGTTTGATTTTTCGCTCTTTTAGTGAATCAAACAGGAACACAGAGTTTCGCAGTGTTAGAATGTGTTTCACAGTGTAAATGTATCCAAAAATAAATCAATTATCACTGTGTTCCATTGAGCATCCACTGAGTTCCACTGTGATCATTTCTAAGAAAAATTTTTTTAATTTGCTCATTTACAATTTTTTAATTTAATTTTCTTCTATTGAAAATAGTGTTAATTGCCCTTTTTCTCTATTGACAAAAGTGTTATTTGTCATTTATCTCTATTTGCAAAAGTGTTAATTGGCTTTTATCTCTATTTGGAATAGAGATAATGTAAGTTTGAAATATATTATAACATCTGAATTTAATCTTAATAACTAAAAAATGGAACACTGATTAATCGGATGCTTTGCAACACAGATTAAAACAGATCCGTTTAAATCCGCGATTGAAAATCCGTGTTATCGGCGTTCTATAAAAGACTAATTATGATGGAAATAGGCCTTCTAATACTTCATTTCAATTTCTAATTGTTTGCCACTCTCTTTTGCTTTTTTATCCAATCCATGACCTAAAGCTATACCAATTGCCATTCCGATGGGTAAACCTATTCCAAACATACCCATATTATCTAAAACAGTCCCCATTGATATTCCTATAGGTACTCCAAAAACGGTCATTCCGATAGCTAACCATAAGTTCATATAGTAATTTTTAGGAACCATCTTTAATTCTTGTTCCAATCTCTTTAAAATGAGGGTCTGTTTTTGTCTAACTAATTTATAAAAATCAACATTTCCACAAGGAAACTCGTTTAATTCCTCTATCTGATTATTAATAAAAGTGATGATCTCATCAGAAAGATTTTTACTTTTAAGGATCTCGATCAACGCCAAAAACTGATTCCAAAGTTTATTTTTAACTTCTTTACCTGTTACATTTTCTTTTGTTACTAAAGGGATAATTTCCATTGATGATTTTTTGATTATGAATCTACAAATATAAGAAATATTTCAATATTTAATTTATTTTTATGCTCTTATAACTTTTTGATATCATTTGTGTCACTAAAAAATGGAACGGTAGAGTAGAGTGAGGAGCAGCAACAAGGCTACTCCCACCCCCTCGTCAAACCGTACGTGCAGTTTTCCCGCATACGGCTTTCCTATAAACTTCGTCGAAAGCATTCACAGTTAAGTCCTTGATA
>Ga0316605_10000213_pt1 | contig 50346 bp, 47 predicted proteins | sample OWC_soil_day20_n_FD_207666 | JGI IMG/M metagenome (GOLD analysis project Ga0316605, IMG submission 207666) | Wetland soil microbial communities from Old Woman Creek delta, Ohio, United States - OWC_soil_day20_noCT | ecosystem: Environmental > Terrestrial > Soil > Wetlands | place: USA: Ohio...
GGCGCGCCTCCCACTCCGGGTGCGACTGGGCGAAGAAATAGGCGGCCAGAATCAGGAAAGGCGTCGTCGGCAGCAGCGGCAGCACGGCGCCGAGAATGCCGAGCGCCACCGACAACAGGCCGAGCAGGCGGTAAACAGGCTTTTTCATCGGCGGCTCAGCGCAGTTCCCAGTAGCTCGGCCGACCGTAGGTATCCTTCAGCAGATCGATGAACAGGCGGACCCGCAGCGGCAGGTGGCGACGTTGCGGAAACACCGCGTAGATGCCCATCGGCGGCGCCTGCCAGGCATCGAGCACCGAAGCCAGCCGACCTTCCTTTAGATCCTGGCCGACCTCCCAGAGCGAGCGCCAGGCCAGACCGCGACCGGCCAGCGCCCATTCGTGCAATACCGCCCCGTCGTTGCATTCGAAATTTCCACCCACTTTGACCGTGTCGACCGCAGCAGTCTGCGGGTCGCGGAACACCCAGCCGCGCTGCTGGCCGAGCGACAGGCAGTTGTGCGCCGCCAGGTCGGCCGGCTCGCGCGGCACGCCATGGGCGACCAGATAGGCCGGGCTGGCCACCACCATGCGGCGCATTTCGCCGAGGCGCACGCTGACCAGGCTGGAATCGGTCAGTTCGCCGATGCGGATGGCACAGTCGATGTTTTCATTAAGCAGATCGACCAGACGATCGCTCAAATCGAGATTGACGGTCACTTCCGGGTTAGCCTGCATGAATTCGCCGAGCAGCGGCGCCACGTGCAGGCGGCCGAAACCGGACGGTGCCGACACCCGCAACTGGCCGCTGGCCCGCACGCCGCCCAGCGACACCGCCGCTTCGGCATTGGCCAGGTCGTTCAATACCTTCTGGCAGTCTTCGAGAAAGGCCTGGCCCTCGAAAGTCAGCGTCAGCTTGCGCGTCGTGCGCAGTAAGAGCTTGACGCCGAGACGGGCTTCCAGTGCATCGAGCCGGCGACCGATAATGGCCGGCGTCACGCCTTCGCTGCGCGCGGCGGCCGACAGGCTGCCCCGGGTCGACACATTTACAAAGGCGGAAATCTGCTTGAAGGTATCCATTCAATACTTTAAGTAAAAGAATTAACGCCAATTTTGCCACTTATCTTATCCTTCAAGTAACAATAAACTTCGGACCTATCATGACGCAAGCCGCCACCTCTCCGCTCAAAGCCATCGCCTTCGACGCCTACGGCACGCTGTTCGACGTCTACTGCATGGAAGCGCTGGCCGAGGAGTATTTCCCCGGCCAGGGCAAGGCGCTGACCCTGCTCTGGCGGCAAAAGCAGATTGAATACACGCGCATTCGCACGCTGAGCGGCCAGTTCCGCACCTTCTGGGAAGTCACCCGCGATGCGCTGGTCTATGCCGCCCGCGCCTTGGAACTCGATCTCAACGACTTCCGCCGCCAGCACCTGATGAACCAGTACGCCTGCCTGCGCCCCTTCCCGGAAAACCTGGCGACGCTGGAAGCGCTGCGGGCCATGGGTCTGCCGCTGGCCATCCTGTCCAACGGCACCCATTCGATGCTCGACATCGCCGTCAAGTACAACGATATGAACCACCTGTTCGCCCATATTTTGTCGGCCGACAGCGTGCAGAAATTCAAGACCGCGCCCGAGGTCTACCAGCTGGCGGTCGACGCCTTCCAGTTGCCGAAAAACGAAATCCTGTTCGTCTCGGCCAACGCCTGGGACGCCTGCGCCGGCACCTGGTTCGGCTTCACCACCTTCTGGGTCAACCGCAACGAACAGCCGGCGGAAGAGCTCGACGTGGCGCCGACGGCCAGTGGCCGCCAGCTTTCCGACCTGCTGGCTTACGTGCGCGGCCTGCATGCCTGAACCGACTCCCTTTTCACCTTCAACCTTCACCCTTTAGCCAAGGAGCACACATGAGCCTCAACCCGCCGCAAGGCGTGCAAATCACCGCCCCGATCAAGCCCGAATGGGAACCCATCCTCTGCACCGAAGCCCTCGAACTGGTCGCCAAGCTGCACCGCGCCTTCGAAGGCCGCCGCCAGGAACTGTTGAAGGCCCGCGTCGAGCGCCAGGCCCGCATCGACGCCGGCGAAATGCCCGACTTCCTGCCGGAAACCAAGCACATCCGCGAAGGTGACTGGAAGATCGCCCCACTGCCGAAGGCCCTGGAGCGTCGTCGCACCGAAATCACCGGCCCGGTCGAAGCCAAGATGATCATCAACGCCTTCAACTCGGGCGCTGATTCGTACATGACCGACTTCGAGGATTCGAACTCGCCGAACTGGGAAAACCAGATCCAGGGCCAGTTGAACCTGTACAAGGCCATCCGCCGCGAACTGTCGTTCAAGAACGAGAACGGCAAGGAATACAAGCTGAACGACCAGATTGCCACCCTGCAAATTCGTCCGCGCGGTTGGCACCTCGACGAAAAGCATGTCCTCGTTGACGGCCAGCGCGTCGGCGGCGGCATCTTCGACTTCGCCGTCGTCTTCTTCCACAACGCCAAGGAACAGATCGCCCGCGGCGCCGGCCCGTTCTTCTACCTGCCGAAGATGGAAAGCCATCTCGAAGCCCGCCTGTGGAACGACATCTTCGTCATGGCCCAGGACCACATCGGCCTGCCGCAAGGCACCATCAAGGCCACCGTGCTGGTCGAAACCATCCTCGCCACCTTCGAGATGGAAGAAATCCTGTATGAGCTGCGCAACCACTCTGCCGGCCTGAACGCCGGTCGCTGGGACTACATTTTCTCCTGCATCAAGAAGTTCAAGAAGAACAAGGACTTCTGCCTGGCTCAGCGCGGCGCCATCACCATGGAAGTGCCGTTCATGCGCTCCTACGCACTGGCCCTGGTGCAGGCCTGCCACAAGCGCGGCGCCCCGGCCATGGGCGGCATGTCGGCCCTGATCCCGATCAAGAACGACCCGGTGGCCAACGAAAAGGCCCTGGCCGGCATCCGCCACGACAAGACCCGCGATGCCAACGACGGGTTCGACGGTGGCTGGGTGGCTCACCCGGGCCTGGTGGCCATCGCTCATGAAGAGTTCGTCAAGGTGCTGGGCGACAAGCCGAACCAGTGGGAAAAGCAGGTGTCCGGCTCCTTCGGCCCGAAGGACTGGCTGAACTTCCAGCCGGAACAGCCGATCACCGAAGCCGGCCTGCGCAACAACATCAACGTCGGCATCCATTACCTCGGCAGCTGGCTGGCCGGCAACGGCTGCGTGCCCATCCACAACCTGATGGAAGACGCCGCCACCGCCGAAATCTCCCGCTCGCAGGTCTGGCAGTGGGTCGTTTCGCCCAAGGGCATCCTCGACGACGGCCGCAAGGTGACGGTGGAACTTGTTCGCCCGATGATTGCCGAAGAGCTGGTCAAGGTGAAGGCCACCGTCTCCGCCCAGGGCGAAGACACCGCCACCTACGACCAGGCTGCGGTCATTTTCGACAAGATGTCGCTGACCCCGGAATATCCGGAGTTCCTGACCCTGCCGCTGTACGAAGCAATGGCCTAAACGCCGACCGGAAAAAGACGCACAGACGTCCGACTCCGACAGAGAAGCTGCAAGCGAAACGCCCCGGGCAACCGGGGCGTTTTTGCATCCGCCGCAGGCAGGACCGCCCACCGTCAAAACTCTTGCGGTCGACCGCCAAAAATGGCCAAAAACAAGCTCGGCATCGTCCATCCCGGGAAAGCACAGCCAGAAATGAGCGCTTACTGAAATTGACCTTGGTCAACAGTTCGTCTTTAATTTTAATCCTTTGTAGATATTGACTTGGCCCTCATAAATGGCTCGGACATAATGGCGACCATCTAAAAATAATGTTTCCGGAAAATCACCGTGAATCTCAACGCCAAAGTCACCCTCTTTTTCGTCAGCATCGCCGCCGGGCTGCTGGCCGTTCTGGTCGCCATCAGCCTGTATGCCTTCCGCAGCTTTTCCATCGCCTCGGCTACCGACCATATCCGGACGGCCGGCGAGATTGTCCGGGTACACCTGACGGAATCGATGATCAACGGCGTCATCGACAAACGCGAGCGTTTCCTGCAACGCCTGGTCGAGGTTCAGGGCCTGAAGTCGGCCCGCGTCATCCGCGCGCCGGAAGTCGAAAACCAGTTCGGCAAGGGCCTGACCATGGAGTCGGCGGTGGACGACATGGAACGCGCCGTGCTCAAGGAAGGCAAGCCGCGTTTCGAGGTCGTCACGCTGGGTGAGGAAACAGTATTTCGCGGCACCATCCCCTACATCGCCACAGCCAGCGGCAACCCAAACTGTCTGCAATGCCATCGGGTCAGCGAAGGGGCCGTGCTCGGCGCGGTGAGCATGAGCATGTCGATCGATGCGCTCAAGGAAAAAGCCTTGATCACGGTGGCCGGTATCGCCGGAGCCGTGACTTTCTTCGCCCTGCTGCTCATCCTGCTGATGCGCCGCCTGCTGCGACCGATCTCGGATACCGCCAATGCGGTCGAGGAGGCCGTCCAGCGTGCCCTGCGCGGCGATTTCAAGGCCCAGGTCGAGAAAAAAACCAACGACGAAATCGGCCAGATTGCCACCGACATGAACCGTCTGCTGACCTTCCTCGACGACGGCCTCAACCGCATCGGCAACAATGTCGCCCGCCTCACCGAACGCACCCCGGCCCCCGGCGAAAACCTGCTGACGGCAATGATCGACATGGTCGACGGCCTGACCAAGGCGGCCCACTTCAAGCAGGCGATCGAGGAGGACGAGGCCAAAATAGAGATTTACCAGCGCCTGTCCGGCACCTTGCAGCAGGAGTTCAAGCTCAAGGAGTTCTCGCTATATGAAGTGAGCAGCAACAAGAAACAGATGAAGAGCATCATGGTCGATGGCGAAATGGCAGACACCTGCCGCTGGTGCGACCCGCAGATCCTGATCCGGCCGGAAGCCTGCCGCGTGCGCCGCACCGGCCATCTGGTCGACGGCGTCACCAATCCGGAAATCTGCTATTCCTTCATGCCACCGGGCGAACTCGGCCCGCGCCGCCACGTCTGCTTCCCGGTCATCCAGTCCGGCTCGGTGGGCAGCGTCGTCCAGTTGCTGACCACGCCGGAAGAACAGACCGACCTGCTCGGCAAGGTGCCGTTCATCAACGTCTACCTGCGCGAAACGGCGCCGGTGCTGGAAACCAAGCGCCTGATGGAGAGCCTGCGCGACTCCACCCTGCGCGATGCGATGACCGGCCTCAACAACCGCCGCTTCCTCGAAGAGTACGTCGAGACCCTGGTCGCCAGCGTGCAGCGCAAGCGCACCCATGTCGCCATCCTGATGCTCGACCTCGACTACTTCAAGATGGTCAACGACACCTACGGCCACGATGCCGGCGATGCCGTGCTGAAGGCGCTGTCCAATGTGCTGAAGCAGTCGGTGCGCGCCTCCGACCTGGTCATCCGCTACGGCGGCGAGGAATTCCTGATCATCCTCGTCGACAGCGAGGGCGAGGCCGCCAACCGGGTCGCCGAGAATATCCGCATCGCCGTCGAAAACCTGAAGGTGCAGGTCTCCGGCATCGTCCTGCAGAAGACCATCTCGATCGGCATTTCCGACTTCCCGACCGACAGCGACACCTTCTGGCAGGCCGTCAAGTTCGCCGACGTGGCGCTCTACCAGGCCAAGGAACAGGGTCGCAACCGGGTCATCCGCTTCGACCCGTCGATGTGGAACGACACCAAGGATTACTGACCCGGCCCAACCTTTTACCAGCAGTACAAAATAAAAGGACTTAGGCACCAATTATCGGCAGCCAGGCAAAGCAATACACTGGCGGCATTCTGGAACGAACCGGAGGCCGCCCGTGATTGCCGCATTGTCCACCCTGTTGCTCTGCCAGCTGATCGGCGAAATCATCGCCCGCGGCCTGAACCTGCCGGTGCCCGGCCCGGTGCTCGGCATGTTGCTGCTCTTTGTCGCCCTCGTCGTCCGGGGCGGCCCCGGCGACGATCTGCAAAGCACCGGCCAGGGCCTGTTGCAGCACCTGTCACTGCTCTTCGTGCCGGCCGGCACCGGCATCATGGTGCATCTGCACCGCGTCGCCGACGAATGGCCGGCGCTGCTCGCCTCGTTGCTGCTCAGCACACTGGCCACGCTGGTGGTCACCGCTCTAGTCATGAAACTGTGCCAGCGCCAGCCCGCCGGAGAAGCGCGATGACCCCGCCGCTCAACGAACTGTGGGTATACCTGTCGACCTCGCCGCTGCTCGGCCTGACCTTGACCCTGCTCGCCTACCAGTTCGCTTTCTGGCTCTATCGCCGTTCGGGCATGAATCCGCTGGCCAATCCGGTATTGATCGCCATCACCCTTCTGGTCAGCCTGCTGCTGGTCAGCGGCACCAGTTACCAGACCTATTTCGACGGCGCCCAGTTCGTCCATTTCCTGCTCGGCCCGGCCACCGTGGCCCTGGCCATTCCCCTGTACACCCAGATGCGGCGGGTGCGCGCCCTGCTCTGGCCGGTCGTTGTCGGCCTGCTGGCCGGCAGCCTGACCGCCGCACTGTCGGCCGTGGCCATTGCCCGACTATTCGGTGCCAGCCTGCCCAGCCAATTGTCGCTCGCCCCCAAATCGGTGACCACGCCGATCGCCATGGGCATTGCCGAGCGCATCGGCGGCATCCCTTCGCTGACCGCGGTCCTGGTCATCGCCACCGGCATCCTCGGCGCGGTCGGCGGGCGCTGGGTGTTCGACCGCATGCGGGTGAGCGATCCGGCCATTCGCGGCTTTGCCATCGGTGTCGCCTCGCACGGCATCGGCACCGCCCGGGCCTTCCAGGTCAGCGAACAGAGCGGCGCCTTCGCCGCGCTGGCCATGGGCCTGAATGGCGCGCTGACCGCGCTGCTGGTCCCGGTATTGGTCGGCTGGCTTTAAGCCGGCTTAGGGTAAGTACCAATGGTTGCCAACGCCGAGCCGGCCAAGAATCAGACCATGTTCATCCGTCCGCCCCCCCGTCAGCCCAAACATACGCGCCTCTGGCTCGCCCCCTACATCGCCATCGGCATTTTCGCACTGGCCATGCTGGTGGTTACCGCCTTGCTGCAATGGCGCGAGCAGGACACCGCCCGTTCGGCGCTGGAAGGGGACATGCACTGGGCCGAGCGGACCATCGAGAGCCGTCTGCAGTCGCACCAGGACTTCCTGTCCGAGCTGGCCCGCGACCAGGAATTCCGCCAGCTGACCTACGAATCCTTCCAGGTGCGGGCCGGCCGCTATGTGCTGGATCACCCTGAAATCAGCGCCATCGTCTGGGTCGACATCGACGGCAAGGTCGAATGGGTCTCGCCGCACGAAGCCACCGCCACCTTTGTCGGTGAACAACTGACCGGCACCCGTCTCGAATCCCTGCAGGAAGCGCTGCGTATCCGCCGCCCACTGTTCTCGCCGGGCTATCCGAATGCCGGACAGCAACTGGGCAATGACCTGATCTTCCCGGTCCAGCAAAGCCGCAGTGATATCGGCGCCTTCATCGCCCTGCAATCGCTGGAAACCATGTTGCGCGTCACCCTGCCCGGCAGTTTCACCGCCCGTTACAGCCTCAGCGTGGTCGATGCCCAAAACCGGGAGGTCTTGCGCAATTCATCGATCCAGCCAACCGACCGGCGGATTTCGGGGACGATCAGCCTCGACCTGCCGAACAACCGCCTCGGCCTCAATATCGTCGCCTACCGCGCCGGCGGCGCCTGGCTGCCTTACCTGCCGGCCATCCTGATCGTCGTGCTGACCCTGATTGCCAGCGCCACCCTGGTCCAGCTGCGCCGCCACGCCCAGCATCGGGCCGACACCGAGGAACAGCTGCGCACCGCCTACGCCTTCCGTCAGGCCATGTCGCAATCGATGATCACCGGCCTGCGCGCCATCGACCTGGAAGGCCGCATCACCTTCGTCAATGCGGCCTTCTGCCGGATGACCGGCTTCGACGAATCCGAGCTGGAAGGCATCAAGCCGCCCTACCCCTACTGGCCGCCGGAGGAATTCGACAAGCTCCAGCACAACATCGATACCGCCCTGGCCGGCAAGGCCCCGGCCAGCGGCTTCGAGATGCGCATCATGCGCAAGAACGGCGAGCGCTTCGACGTCCGCCTCTATTTCTCGCCGCTGATCGACACCGACGGCCAGCAGATCGGCTGGATGGCCTCGATGAACGACATCACCGAGCCGAAACGGGCCCGCGTCGAACTGGAGCGGGCGCACGAGCGTTTCGTCACCGTCATCGACGGCCTCGACACCGCCGTGCATGTGGCGGCGGTCGACAGCGGCGAAATCCTGTTCGCCAACCGCGCCTTCCAGCACATCTTCGGTTTCGATACCGTCGGCCGCGACTCGGCGCTGGTCACCGCCGCCTGCCGCCCGCCGCCGGAAGCCTTGTTCCACGACCCGGCCAGCCTCGGCCCCGACGAACTGCCGTGCGAAATCTTCGACGGCGAAATCCAGCACGCCCTGTCCGGCCACTGGTATCACGTCCATGAACGGGCCATCCGCTGGGTTGACGGGCGCACCGTGCGCGTCCAGATCGCCGCCGACATCACCGACAAGAAGCACATCGACGATGTCAACCAGCAGCAGCAGAAGCGCCTGGAACAGACCTCGCGGCTGATCACCATGGGCGAGATGGCCTCGTCGCTGGCCCACGAACTGAACCAGCCGCTGTCGGCCATCGCCAACTACTGTGCCGGCTGCATCAAGCGCATGCAATCAGGCAACTACCAGTTCGACGACCTGCTGGCCGCCATGCAGAAGGCCAGCGAGCAGGCCGAGCGGGCCGGCAAGATCATCCGCCGCATGCGCGACATGGTGAAGAAGAGCGACCCCAACCGGCAACCGGTGCCGCTCGCCGAGCTGGTCGATGAAACCCGCGCCTTCGCCGACATCGAGGCGCAGCGCACCGGCACCCTCATCGAGGTAGCCATTCCGGAAAATCTGCCCAACATCGTCGTCGACCGCATCATGATCGAGCAAGTCCTGCTCAACCTGATCAAGAACGGGATCGAGGCCATGCACAACAACGCCTTCGACCGCCGCAAGCTATTCATCTCGGCTCGCCGGATCGACGAGCGCCTGGTCGAAGTGGCGATTGCCGACCAGGGCCACGGCCTGGCCGACGAGGACATCGAAAAGATCTTCGCCCCGTTCTACACCACCAAACCGGAAGGCATGGGCATCGGCCTGGCCATCTGTCGTTCGATTATCGAGTTCCATCAGGGTAGACTATGGGTCGAACCCCGCCGCGAAGGCGGCACCGTGTTCCGCTTCACCGTACCGATAGAGGAAGAAGATGAGTGAACCCGAACAAACCATCTACGTCATCGACGACGACGAGGCCATGCGCGATTCGATGACCTGGCTGCTCGAGGGCGAAGGCTACCGCGTCGCCTGCTTCGACTCCGGCGAACATTTTCTCGCCACCCGCCACGACCGCATGCGCGGCTGCCTGGTGCTCGACGTCCGGATGCCGGAAATGAGCGGCCTCGAACTGCACGAAAAGCTCGACGCGCTGGGTTCGCCGCTGCCGATCATCTTCGTCACCGGCCACGGCGATGTGCCCATGGCGGTCGGCGCCCTGCAACGCGGCGCCTGCGATTTCATCGAGAAACCTTTCCACAACGAAGACCTGCTGGTACGCATCCGTCGCGCCCTCGAACTCGACGCCCAGCTGGCCGAACGCCGCCAGCGCGACAGCGCCATCTCTCACCGGCTCGACCTGCTGACGCAGCGCGAAAATGAAGTCATGCAACTGGTCGTTGCCGGCAAACTGAACAAACAGATCGCCGACGAACTCAATATCAGCATGAAAACCGTCGAAGCCCACCGCGCCCGGGTCATGGAAAAGATGGGCGTGCGCACCCTGGCCGAACTGGTCAAGGCCGTGATGACCCTGCACTGACATGATGTCCTGCCGTTTGGCCAGCCTGCTGCTGGCCGCCACCCTCAGCCTGCCGGCCGTTGCCGACAATCGGCCGCGCCCGGACGGCGTCGACGTCGGCGATGCCTCGGCCTTGCGCAACCTGGTGCCGGCCGGCGAACTGGAAAAGGCTTCGGCCCAGCAATATGGCCAGCTTAAGCAGGACGCCGCGCGCAAGGGCGCGCTGGCTCCCGACGACCATCCCCAATTGATCCGCCTGCGCGGCATCGCCCAGCGCCTGCTGCCCTTCGTCAGCCGCTTCAACCCGCAAGCCAGGCGCTGGCGCTGGGAGGTCAACCTGATCGCCTCGCCGCAACTCAACGCCTTCTGCATGCCCGGTGGCAAGATCGCCTTCTACACCGGCATCATCGACAAGCTGCGCCTGAGCGACGACGAGATCGCCATGATCATGGGCCACGAAATCGCCCATGCCCTGCGCGAACACGCGCGTGAACGCATCGCCAAGACCCAGCTGACCCAGATCGGCACCGCCCTGCTCGGCGAATTTATTGGCGGCGGCCGCTACTCCGGCGCCTTCCGCATCGGCGGCGACCTGATGACCCTGAAATTCTCGCGTGACGACGAACGCGAGGCCGACGTGGTCGGCCTCGACCTCGCCGCCCGCGCCGGCTACGACCCACGGGCCGGCATTTCGCTGTGGCAGAAAATGAGCCAGGCCAGCAAGGGCGCACCGCCCGCCTGGCTGTCCACCCACCCGGCCGGCAAGGACCGCATCCGGGAAATCGAGCAGCACCTGCCCGAGGTCATGCCGCTGTACGAAGCGGCGCAGGGCCGCAGCCCTAGAGCGGAATGATGTCGCTGTCGCCGGCGCGATAGGCGCCGTCGAAACTGGTCTGCTGCCGGACCTCGCGCCGGCGCAGCAGTTTCTGCTGGACCATCGGCGGCAGGTCGGTAAACAGGATCAAATCCTTGGCGATCAGCAGTTCGATGGTGTCTTCGATGACCCGGACGAAGTCGCGGTCGAGCGTCGACAACTCGCTGGCCCGCCAGCGTTCGTGGATGAACTGCAAGACTTCGGGGTTGTCGGCCTCCAACGCTTCCTTGGCGTTGCCCAGGGGCATGGGATGCAATTCGGTGATTTGTCCCTGAGCGTTTCGTGCCACGTAAAGCATGCCGTTTCCTTAATTTCGCGGATGGCCGAAGTCTGCATCAGACCGTGCCGCTTTGCAATTGGACCTAAGTGCGAGGCAGGGGATAATGCGCCTTTGCCTTGATCGCCATCACCATGAACTCCCGCGAAGCCCAGCAGAAAATCCAGAAAAAAGTCGTCATCTCGGCCTGCTTCGGCACCTTCCTCGAATGGTATGACTTCCTGACCTTCGCCTCGCTGGCCGTCTATTTCAGCGTGCTGTTCTTCCCCGCCGACGACCCGGTCGCCGCGCTGCTGGCCAGCCTCGGCACCTTCGGCGTCGGCATGATCGTCCGCCCGCTCGGCGCCGCGCTGTTCGGCTCGCTCGGCGACCGCCACGGCCGGCGCACCATTTTTCTCGCCACCATCGTGCTGATGGGCGTATCGACCGTGCTGGTCGGGCTGTTGCCGACCTACGAACAGGTCGGCCTGCTCGCTCCGGCCCTGCTGCTGGTGCTGCGCATGCTGCAAGGGCTGTCGGTCGGCGGCGAGATCGGCGGCGCCGCCGTCTACCTGACCGAACACGCGCCGGACGGCCAACGCGGCCTGTACACCAGCATCCTGCAACTGATGGGGCCACTCGGCATGATGGCGTCGACCGCCCAGATCATCGTGCTGCAACAATTGTTGAGCGACGCCGATTTCAAAAGCTGGGGCTGGCGCATTCCCTTCCTGCTGTCGGCGGTGCTGCTCGCCATCTCGATCCGGAGCCGGCTCAACCTGCACGAATCGCCGGTATTCAGCCATCTGCGGGAGAAAAATGCCCTGGCCAAGACGCCGCTGCGCGAATGTTTCCGCGACCGGCAGACGCTGGGTCGCATGGCCCTGCTTTTCTTCTGCATCTCGGCCGGCGGCTCACTGCTCTTCTTCTCGGCCCAGGTGTATACCGGCGTCTTCCTGAAGACCGTCGCCCAGTTGCCGGCGGCCGAAGCCGGCGGGCTGGTCATGGTGGCGACGCTCGCCCTGTTTCCGGCCACCCTGTTCTGCGGCTGGCTGTCCGACCGCATCGGCCGCCGCCCGGTGCTGCTGGCCGGCCTGCTGCTCGGCGCAGTCAGCGTCCTGCCGGTATTCACCGGGCTGCTGCATTACGCGACGCTCCCCACGCCGGACACGACGATGATCGTCGTCCTGCTGCTCGTGCTGGTCGTGCCGCTGGCCTGCATCACCGGGCCGCAGACGGCGACCCTGCCCGAACTGTTCCCGGCGCGCACCCGGTATACCGCTGTGGCCCTGCCGCACAACCTGTCGGCCGGCTGGATCGGCGGCATGTCGCCGCTGGTGGTGACCTGGCTCGGCGTGCACTTCGCCGACCCGCTGGCCGGCCTGTGGTATCCGACCGCACTGCTCGCCGTCGCCGCGCTGATCGGTTGGTTCTACCTGCCGGAAGTACGCAACCGGCCGCTCGATCAGTAGTTCTTGACGTTACCCTTGGGCGGCATTTTCGGCTTGCCGTAATAGGTGGCCGGCGGCACCTTGAAGCCGCTGGGCTTGCCCTGCTCGTCGTAAATGATCTGCGTGGACTGCTCGCCGGGTGCCTTGCGGCTGGCGGTGATTTCCATGCTGGCCGCCCGAGCCGGCTGTTTGGGTCTATCCATCTCGCTGCGCACAATGCGCACCCGTTCGGCGGCGATGCGCTTGTCGATGGCCTCGGTCGACATCTGGCGCTCGACCAGCTTCTCGCGCATGCCGAGCAGGCTTTCCAGTTCCTTGGACATGCGCAGCGAACGCCTTGCCTCGCCCCATTTTTCCTTGGGCTGGCTGACCGCGATATTGAACTCTTCGGGATTGCTGACCATGCGTGCCAGGTTCAGATGGTTGTTGCGCATCGCCCACTCCAGCGCGCCGTCGCCCCAGTCGTTCTTGACGCTGCGGTCAGCCCCCTTTTCGATCAGCTGGCGGGCCAGTGCCTCGCGCCCCTCATAGACGGCCATCATCAACACGCTGGAGCCGTTGGTGGTGCGCGCATTGATATCCGCCCCCTGGGCCATCAGGTAGTCGGCCACCTCGCCATGACCGGCGAACACCGCATAATGCAGGGCCGACCACTGCCCTTGCGGCGCGTTGATGCGGGCGCCGCGTTCGAGCAGCCATTTGACGGCCGGCAGGTTGCCGCGCCAGGCAGCCAGCACGATGGCAGATTCGCTGTTGGCGTTCATCTTGTTGATGTCGGCGCCGCGCGAGATGAACAGCCGCATCAAGTCGATATTGCCCTCCCAGGCCCCTATCATCAGACCGGAGCCGACCCGGCTGCCCATGAAATCGGGGTCCAGACCAGCATTGAGCCAGGCCTCGGCCTGCGCCACATCGCCCAGCTCCAGCGCGTTCACGAAGGCGACCGGCGTCGGCAGCCCGGCCGGCTCCTTCGACCAAAACTGGGCCTGCGCGGGAAAAACCAGCGCCATCCCGATTATCATTGCCGCCACCTGACGTTTGACCAATTGTTTCATCGACGCTCTCATCAACTTGCCCAGCCCCCATTTTCGCACGACACCGACCGATCGCCGGCTGCTTGTCACGCTGGCCCTGTCGCTGCTGCTGCATGGCCTGCCCTGGTTGCCCGGCCTGATTTTGGCGCCGAACAAGCCGTCGACCGCAGCGATTCCGCTGTCGGCCAGCCTGCGGCCGCCTGCCGCCCCCATCCAGGCAGCGCCACCGCTCAGCCTGCCCGAACCAGCCAAGCCACCGGCGCAGGTCGAGTCAAAACCGCCGCTTGAGCCAAAACCACCGGCCAAACCACCGACCAAGACCGAAGGCAAGCCAGCCCGCACTTGGACCCAGGCCGTGCGGCAGCATCTGAAAAAACTCGATGCCCTGGGCCAGTTCTATCCGGCCGAAGCCATCGCCCGCGGCCTGCAAGGCGAAGTTCTCGTCCTGCTGATCATCGATGAGAATGGCCAGGTGGTAGCCGCCCGCGTCGAACAGGGAAGTGGCCACCCCCTTCTCGACGAAGCGGCCTTGCGTGCCGTCCGTTCGCTCCGTTCGTTACCCGCCGATACGCCGCGCGAGATGGTATTGCCCGTACATTTCCGACTGCGCTAATGACCCCGGATTATTCAAATTACATATTAGCTTTCTCCAATCTTTAGGGTGTATTATTTCCGTAAAAGAGCTCGAAAGCCTTTATAAAATATGAACAGCGGGGAATACAAAATGAAACTCCTGGGAGAACTACGGGTCGCGACCCGCATGCAGTTACTGGTCGGCCTGACCCTGATTGGCCTGCTGGTCCTTTGCGTCACAGCCTTGCTGTCGCTGAAGGACACCATGATCGAAGACCGCAAGCAGAAGACCCAAAACCTGGTCGAGGTGGCGATGGGCATCCTCGACCACCATCACAAACTGGCGACCAGCGGCAAGCTCAGCGAGGATGACGCCAAACGGGCCGCTCGCGACAGCCTGCGCGGCCTGCGCTATGGCCAGGACGATTATTTCTTCGGTTTCGATACCACCGGCGTCTATGTGCTGCACGGCAGCAAGCAGGAGTGGGAAGGCCAGAACAAGATCGACCTCAAGGACACCCGCGGCAAGCTGCTGATCAAGGAATTGATCACGGCGGCCCAGCAGGGGGGCGGTTTCGTCGATTACTGGTTTCCCAAGGCCGGCCAGACCAAGGAAGAACCCAAACTCTCCTATGCCGCACTGTTCGCGCCCTGGGGCTGGGCCATCGGAACCGGCATCTACATCGACGACGTAGATCGCGAGTTCAAGCAGAACGCCCTGTTGCTCGGCGGCATCTCCATGGCCCTGCTGCTCGTACTCAGCCTGCTCGGCTGGCAAATCGGCGGCAGCGTGCTGCGGCAGCTGGGTGGCGAGCCGCAACTGGCGGCTGCCGTCATGCAGAAAGTGGCGAGCGGCGACCTGACCGCCAGCGTCGACCACGCCCCCGCCGGTAGCCTGCTGCACGCACTGAACAGCATGGTGGTGTCGCTGCGCCAGCTGGTCACTGAAATCAACGATGATGCCAACCGTCTGGTCAGTAACGCGGAATCGATTGCCAACGCTTCCGACGAGGTTGCCAGGTCGGCCGAGCACCAGTCCGACTCGACCTCGGCGATGGCCGCTGCCATCGAGCAACTCACCGTCAGTTCCAACCACATCGCCGACAGCGCCCGCGACACTGCCCGCGACACCACCCAGGCAGTCGAACTGTCCGGCCAGGGCGCAACCCGCGTCCAGCAGGCCACCGAAGCCATCCAGAAGATTGCCGGCACCGTCGCCGACGCCTCCGAGCGTATTCGTGCCCTCGAAGAACGCGCCAATCAGGTATCGTCGATTGCCAACGTGATCAAGGACATCGCCGGCCAGACCAACCTGCTCGCCCTCAACGCCGCCATCGAAGCGGCGCGGGCCGGCGAACAGGGGCGCGGCTTTGCCGTAGTCGCCGACGAAGTCCGCAAGCTGGCCGAACGCACCTCGTCGGCCACCACCGAAATCGAGCAGATGATCGTCGGCATCCAGAGCGACACGGTTGCCGCCGTCGAGGCGATGAGCGAAGCGCTGCCCGAGGTTCAGGAAGGCGTGCAATTGGCCGGCTCGGCCTCTGAATCCCTTCAGGCGATCGAAGACGGCGCCCGCCGCACTCTGGGCCGGGTCGGCGAAGTGGCCGATGCCACCATGGAGCAAAGCGCCGCCAGCACCTCTATCGCCCAGCGCGTCGAACAGATTGCCCAAATGGTCGAGGAAACCACGACGACCATCCGCGGCACGGCGGCTACCGCCCACCAGCTGGAAAACATCGCCATCAGCCTGAAGCAGCTGATCGGCAAGTTCAAGGTCTAGACCGCCCCGGCCGCCCGCAACTCGGCTATTTTCTCCGGAGAATAGCCGAGCGCCGCCAGCACCTCGTCGGTGTGGGCGCCGAGCGCCGGCCCCAGCCATTCGGTACTGCCCGGCGTCGCCGACAGTTTCGGCACGATACCGGGCATGCGAAACTCCTTGCCGTCCGGCAAGCGGGCTGCCGCGATCATCTGGCGCGCCAGGAATTGCGGATCGCTGACCATGTCGGCCGCTGCATAGACGCGCGAGGCCGGCACCTCGGCGGCCTCAAGCACGGCCAGCACCTCGGCCTCGTCATGAGCGGCGCACCAGGCGTCGATCAACGCATAAATTTCGTCACGCCGCGCATCGCGCCCGGCGTTGTCGGCCAGTTGCGGATCGGCCGCCAGATCGGGCCGCCCGATGGCCTGCATGAAGCGCCGGAAGATGGCGTCGCCGTTGGCACCGATAGTCACATGCTTGCCGTCCCGCGTCGTATGCGTGTTCGACGGGGTGATGCCGGGCATGATGTTGCCGCTGCGCTCGCGCACGAAACCGAACACGTCGAACTCAGGCAGCAGCGACTCCATCATGGCGAACACCGCCTCGTACAGCGCGACATCGACCACCTGTCCGGCACCGCCATTGACCTCCTTGTGGCGCAAGGCCATCAGCGCGCCGATGGCGCCCCACAGCGCGGCAATCGAATCGCCGATCGAAATGCCGGTACGCACCGGCGGCCGGTCCGGGAAGCCGGTGACGTAGCGCAAACCGCCCATCGATTCGCCGACTGCGCCGAAACCGGGCTGATCCTTGTACGGCCCGGTCTGGCCGAAACCGGACAGGCGCACCATGACCAGCCCGGGGTTGTCGGCTTTGAGCTGCTCCCAGCCCAGACCCAGCTTCTCCAGCACACCAGGGCGGAAATTCTCGACCAGGATATCGGCCCCGGCAATCAATTTGCGGACAAACTCGCGGCCGTCCGGATGCTTCAGGTTGGCCGTCACCGACTTCTTGTTGCGCGCCTGGACATACCACCACAGCGAAGTGCCCTCGTACAGTTTGCGCCATTTGCGCAACGGGTCGCCGCCGTCGGGCGACTCGACCTTGACCACCTCGGCGCCGAACTCAGCCATGATCCGCGTGCAGAACGGCCCGGCGATCAGGGTGCCGAGTTCGACGACCTTGAGGCCGGCCAGGGGCTTTTGCGTTTCGCTCATTTCAGGGTTCCCAGTGTTCGACCGACATTTTCGCCCCCCACAGCCGGTCGACCGTAGCGCTCACACTCAGCGGCGCGCCGCTGGTCGCCACATTCAACCGGCCCAGCCCGCCACCGAGCAGATTACCCGCCGCCAGCAGGCGCTCCAGTTGGCGCGCCACCGCTTCGCCGGTATCGAGCAGCGCGGTGCCGGCCGGCAGGCGCCGGGCAATGGCCTCGGCCAGCCACGGGTAATGCGTGCAGCCGAGCACGACGACATCCGCCCCGGCCTCGGCCAGCGGTGCGACGAAGGTATCGAGCAGGCCTTCGACCTCGACGCTGTCCGGCCCCAACGTCTCGATCGCCTCGGCCAGCCCGGGGCAAGCCTGTGCAATCACCCGCAGGTGGTTGGCGTGGTTGCCGACCAGCCGCTGGAACCGTTCGCTTTGCAGCGTGCGCGTCGTCGCCAGCACGCCAATGATGCCGCTGCGGGTCAGCCCGACCGCCGGCTTGACCCCCGGCTCCAGCGCCACGACCGGAAGATCGATGGCCGCCCGAATCGCCTCGGCCGCCGCAGCCGTCGCCGTATTGCAGGCGATGACCAGCGCCTTGGCGCCGCGCTTTTCGAGCGCCTGGGCGATCAGCACGCCGCGTTCCTTGAGGAAGCTTTCCGTCCGGTCGCCGTAGGGCAGGAAGCGGGTATCGGCGAAATAGAAATAGTCCTCATGCGGCAGGCGGGCGCGTAGAGCTCGGAGGACGGTCAGGCCGCCGAGGCCGGAATCGAAGACGGCAATGGGGGAGGTCAATAGGGAATCCGTTGAAGGCGCTATCGGGTTTTATCGGCCTGCATTATGCCATCGCCCACTTTCAATCTTCGCTGCCAAGTCTTACGACATGCCATCGTTAACCGTTGTTTTCCGCCTGGCGGGCGGGCGTACTTTCTTCTTGCTTCGCCAAGAAGAAAGTAGCCAAAGAAGAAGGCGACCCCGGGTTATGCGGTCGGCTGCGCCGACTTCCCTGCGCTACTCGAAACCGGCGGGGGCTGCGGAACTCGGGCTGCGCCCTCAGACAGTCCTCGCCCCTTTTCCGCCGGCTTCTGCGTTGCTCGGCGCTTCACACAGGGACCCGGAAAGGCGTCGCCGCCGAACCGGTGGAATCCGTCTGGTCGTTATTGGCTATTTTTGGCTGTTTTTGACGGTCGACCGCAAGAAACTAGAATTTCCTGGGCAGAGCCGTCTCGCCATGACGCCTTTCGGGGCCCCATGGGGGGCGCTGAGCAACGCAGGCGGGCCGGGGGCAGTCGGCTTGCCTTGTTTGAGCCGCAGGCGAGTTCAGGCAAGCCGCCCGGACCACCGAGTAGCGCAAGGAACCCGAAGGGCGCCGACCCTGGGGTCGCCTTTTCTTTGCTTACTTTCTTTTGGCGAAGCAAAAGAAAGTAAGACGCCCGCAAGGCGGAACACAGCAGTTAAACAAAGGACACCCGCCTATCACTCCGGCCGCCGAAACTCATCCTCAATCCACGCCCGCGCACTGCCCACACTTAGCTTGAACTCCGGCCCCACCCGCACTTCGCCCAACAATTCGCCGTCACCATCCCGAGCCCCCAGCACGGCATAGGGATCGTCCTCGTCCGGCACGATGTCCAGCGTCACGAAAATCGGCCCGTCCGGCCCGTCGACCGTCAGCTTCTTGTGCAGCATGGCATGCAGATGATGCTCGTGCCGGCGCAGGACTTCCGAGGCGGTCTTGACCAGGGTCTGGAAGGCGGAAACGTCGAGCGGTTTTGGATTTTTCTTGTCGCGCCCCATGGTCCACGGGCCGACCAAGGCCGGTTCGGATTCACCGTCCTTGACCATTTCGACGGCCCAGCCCTCGTCGTCCTCATTCTTGATGACGCGGGCAGTCCAGCCGTTGCTACGCCACAGTCGCGCTTCGTTGATGGTAGCGGCCTGCTCTTCGGCATCGCTTGCGTTGTCTGGATATTCGTTCATGTCCGCATTGTAACGTCCGCCACCCGCCCCCCTGGGCGGCGATGAACGGACTATGGCTCGCTGCAAGTGATTTCATTGCCTGGACAGAAGATGGCAACGTTTGAACCAGCCAGGCAGCGCACACCTGACAAGGTCGGCAAGAGCAACTGCCTGAAAAAAGGGAGGCCAATGTACGCTCAGTTCACCAATTCCGGCATTTTTGCCGACAATCTCCATCCGGCCTGGGACGATTTCAAGAATGCCAGCCTCGGTCCCACCGAACAGTTGGCCTGGTGCCAGGCCTGTGTCGATGGCCTGCCCGGCATCGGCGAGATTCGGCCCTTCTTTGTCGGCGACCACGGCAAGCTGCAGGCCGTCGCACCACTGGTCTTGCGGCCCGGGCTGGCTCCCCGCTTCGAATTGCTCGGGGTCAGACAGCTGCATGAGCCGATGGATTTCGTCTATGTCGGCAGTCAACCACTGGCAGCACTCTGCGATCAGCTGGCCCGGCAGAAAATCCCGATCAACCTGCAACGGGTGCCGCGCCATTCGCCGCTGCTCGCCGAATTGCGCCGCGCTTTCAAGGGGCGGGGGCTGCTGCATGTCAGCGCAACGACGCCGTATCCATTTCTCGATCTCGACGAGAGCTGGGCGACCCCGGAAAGCCATTTCAATGCCGGGCGCCGCTCTGATTTTCGCCGCGCCAGACGTCACGCCGAACAAGCTGGCGCCCTGCGCTTCGAGTTGCTCCAGCCGCAGCTCGATACGCTCGACCGCCTGCTCGCCGAAGCCTACGAAACCGAGCTGCAAGGCTGGAAGGGCAGCCGCGGCAGCGCCCTGGCCATCGACCCGGTCCGCTCCGATTTCTACCGGCGTTACTTCCGCACCTGCACGCAGCAAGGCATCCTGCGCCTGGCTTTCATGCGCCTTGATGATCATGCAATCGCCATGCAGATCGGCGTGCACCTCAACAACCGGCTCTGGCTGCTCAAGATCGGCTACAACGAAGCCTATGCCCGCATGTCGCCCGGCACCCTGCTGATGCTGGAAGTGGTGCGCCAGGCAGCGCGGGACGGCACGCAATCGGTCGAGTTTCTCGGCTCGGTCGAGCCATGGACCGAACTGTGGACCAAGGCAGTGCGCGAGTGCGTGCATATCCGGGCCTACCCCCTGGGCTGGCCGGGCGCGACCTGCTTTTTGCTCGATGCCGCCGACTGGCTGGCCCGGCAAATTCAGCACGGGTGGCGACATGCACGCGGCTAATTTTCGCGGCTACGTCCGGGCGCGGTTGGGCACCCTTTCCCGTTACCTGAGCCGCGCCTATATCGCCGGGCCGGAACTGAGCGATGCCTTGCAGGCCTTCGACCGTTTCGCCGCCAACGGCAAGGCCGGCACCATCGGCTACTTCAACCTGGCCGGACAAGCAGCCGGGGAGATTGCCGACATCGACCGCCAAGTCGTCGCCGGCCTGGCCGATGGGCGCCAACAGGGTTACGTGTCGCTGAAGGTGCCGCCGCTCGGCTACCAGACCGGCCTGGTCGAGGACATCGCTCGCCTGGCCGCCGCGCACGGGGTCGGTTTGCATTTCGATTCGCATGCCATCGACACCACCGATGCAACCTTCGACTGCATCGAAGCGGCCCTGCGCCATACCGACCAGGTCGGCTGTACGCTGCCGGGACGCTGGCCGCGCAGCCTGGCCGATGCCGAGCGGGCAATTGCGCTGAAGCTGCGGGTCCGGGTAGTCAAGGGCCAGTGGCCGGACCCGGCCGCGCCGACCGTCGATGCCAACACCGGCTACCTGCAGGTGGTCGACCGGCTGGCCGGCCGGGCCAGGGCTGTTGCCATTGCCACCCACGATCCGGTTCTGGCACGCGCAGCCCTGGCGCGCCTGCTGTCGGCAAACACGCCCTGCGAGCAGGAACAGTTGTTCGGCTTGCCGATGCGTGCCGTTTCAGCGCTGGCCAGGGAGCTGGGCGTCCCGGTCCGGGTTTATATCCCGTTCGGTGCCGCCTGGCTCCCCTATGCATTGACCCAGCTGGTCCGGAAGCCGGGCACCCTGTGGTGGCTGCTGCGCGATGCCCTGGCCGCCTCCGGGCACCACCTCCGCCTGCTCGCGGGGCCGACCGCCAAGGACTGATCGACGGGCGGACAATCAATCCGCCATCGGCGCGGCGGCAGCAAAAAGGAAAAAGCCCCCGGTCGGGGGCTTCCTCCGCTCGGCGAAGCGAAACGTCACATCCGCTCGATCATCGCATCACCGAACTCGGAACATGACAGTTCGTCGGCCCCCTCCATCAGACGGGCGAAGTCGTAGGTCACCTTCTTGTCGCCGATCGCCGCTTCCATGGCCTTGATGACCAGATCGGCCGCCTCCTTCCAACCAAGATGGCGCAGCATCATTTCGGCCGAAAGGATCAGCGAACCGGGATTGACCTTGTCCAGCCCGGCGTATTTCGGCGCCGTGCCATGCGTTGCCTCGAAACAGGCGTACTGGTCGGAGATGTTGGCGCCCGGCGCAATGCCGATGCCGCCGACCTGGGCGGCCAGCGCGTCGGAGATGTAGTCGCCGTTGAGGTTGGTGGTGGCGATCACGTCGTATTCGGCCGGGCGCAACAGGATCTGTTGCAGGAAGGCATCGGCGATGGAATCCTTGACGGTCACTTCACGGCCGGTGTTCGGGTTGGTGAACTTGCACCACGGGCCACCATCGATCAGTTCGGCCCCGAACTCCTCCTGCGCCACCTTGTAGGCGGTATCGCGGAACAAGCCCTCGGTGAATTTCATGATGTTGCCCTTGTGCACGATGGTCAGCGACTTCCTGTCGTTGGCGATGACGTACTTGAGCGCGGCACGGACCAGGCGGGTGGTGCCTTCGACGGAGATCGGCTTGATGCCGATGCCGGAGCTTTCCGGGAAACGGATCTTCTTGACGCCCATTTCCTTTTGCAGGAAGTCGACGACCTTCTTGCAGGCTTCGGAATTGGCCGCCCACTCGACGCCGGCGTAGATATCCTCGGTGTTCTCGCGGAAGATGACCATGTTGGTCAGTTCCGGATTCTTCAGCGGCGACGGCACGCCCTTGAAATACTGCACCGGGCGCACACACTGGTAGAGGTCGAGTTCCTGGCGCAGGGCGACGTTCAGCGAGCGGATGCCGCCGCCGACCGGGGTGGTCATCGGCCCCTTGATCGATACCGAATATTCCTTCAGCGCCGCGAAGGTTTCCTGCGGGAACCATTCGTCCGGACCGTACAGGCGGGTCGATTTCTCGCCGGCGTAAACCTCCATCCAGTGGATCTTCTTTTTGCCGCCATAAGCCTTGTCGACCGCAGCATCGATGACCTTGATCATCACCGGCGTGATGTCGATGCCGATGCCGTCGCCCTCGATGAACGGAATGATCGGATTATCGGGGGTTGCCTGCCCCGGAATGATTTTCGCGCCGCCTTGCGGCACCTTGATGTGTGTGGTCATTATCACTCTCCGTCATTGCTGTGAAACAACTGATGGGAAACGTCGGAATGCCGATCACCATGGGCTCCGCAGACCGATGCTACGGTTCATTATGAAACAAAATTCACGGCTTGGCGTTCCGACAAACTGCTTAAAAGAAGGCTGAAGAAATACTCGGGATCAATCGGTTTGGTCGTGAAATGATTCATCCCTGCCGCCAGGCAACGCGCCCGGTCCTCAGCAAAGGCGTTGGCCGTCATGGCAATGATGAGCAGCTTATCCCCGCCGGGAAGAGCACGGATACGCCGTGTGGCTTCCAGGCCATCCATCCTGGGCATCTGCATATCCATCAGTATCAAGTCATAGGATTGACGGCTGACCCGATCCACCGCGAGTTCACCGTCTTCTACCGCCTCAACGGAAAACCCGATGTCCTCGAGCAGGAGTTGGGCAATTTCACGATTGATCGGCTCATCCTCAACCAGCAGTACGCGGGTTCCGGAATACCTGCCGCGCAATGCCGCCTCGGCCGAATCACCGCTGGCCAGCGCATGAATCGAAGGCCCGGCCTGCCGTTTCAGGCGCGCCTCAAACCAGAACGTGCTGCCACGACCGGGTTCGCTGACAACGCCAGCCTTGCCCCCCATGGCTGCGGCAATTTTTGCGGTAATGGCCAAGCCAAGCCCGGTCCCCCCGTATTTGCGCGTCGTCGAACCATCGGCCTGTTCAAAAGCGTTGAACAGGCGCCCCTGCACTTCTGGCGCGATACCGATGCCGGTATCGGTAACCTCGAAGCGCAGCAGGACTTCCTGATCGTTTTGTTCCTCGATCAGCGCACGCAGGGTAACGCTCCCCTGTTCGGTGAATTTGACCGCATTGGCGGCGTAATTAAGCAGACACTGGTGCAGGCGGGTTCGGTCACCGATCAACAGCCCGGGCAAGTCCGGTACCTCGCAGGTCAGGTGCAGGTGTTTTTCCAGCGCCCGCTCATGGACCATCGAACTGACGTTTTCAAACAGGCTCCCCAACGGGAAACTACTTTCTTCCAGAACCAGTTTTCCAGCCTCGATTTTCGACAGATCGAGCACCATATTGATCACTTCGAGCAGATGCTCCCCGGCGGCTTCCAGCTTGCCCAGTCGTTCGCCCTGCTCTGGCGGCAGACCGGCCCGGCGCATCAACAAGGCCATGCCACTGATGGCATTGAGCGGCGTGCGTATCTCGTGGCTCATGTTGGCCAGGAAGGTGCTCTTCGAGCGACTGGCTTCTTCGGCAATCTCCTTGGCTTGCGACAAGGCAATGGTGCGTTCGCTGACGCGTTGCTCCAGCGTACTGTTGAGATCGCGCAGCTCTTGTTCGCGTTCGAGGATGGCACCGGCCATCTGGCCGATATCGGACGAAAGATCGTTGAATTCCTTGATCCGCCCCCGTGGCCATTGATCGACCGCCTTTCCTTGCGCCACCTGGTGTGCCTGATGAACGATGCCCGACAATGGACGCAACAGGCGCGATGCCCCATAAATGGCCAGCAGGGAACCGATCACCAGGGAAGCGAGAAAACCGCCAAAAACGATGAATACGGTCATGCGAACTTCCGGATGGTCCAGTCCCGCCGGCAAACGGGCAATGAAAGACCAGCCGAGTGCAGCCGAACGTGCCGCCCCGACATAGAACGGGCTGCCATCGAACATGAACTGGGTGGGCAAGGGCTGCCCCTTGAGAACCGCGTTCAGGATCGGGGAATTGTAGAGATTCAGACCGCCGACGCGGTTTGCCGATTCGGTGTCGGCCAGCAACTCGCCCCGCTGATCGATGACCCAGATGGCTCTTTGCTTGCCTCCCGGATTGTCGTCAAGAATTTTAAGCAAGTAGTCGAGCGGAATCTCTGCCAGCAGAACCCGCCCCCCGGCAACCGGAACCGCCAAGCCGACACTCACCTGGCCACTGAGCGACGACAGATACTTGTCGCTCCACACCGGCACGGCCCGCTGCTTCACTTCCCGGAACAGAGGCGTCGCCGAGAGGTCGCTACCCAGCACCTCCCGCTCCAGATGGCGATATTCCGGCGTCAATCCGGCATTGATCACCTCGCCTGCAGGCGACAACAAGTACAACGCCCGAAACACCTTGCCGCCAACCACCGCCTGACCGATCAATTCGGCCGGCGCCAGGCTGTTGAGCAAGGCCTTGGCAACCAGCGCCAGCTGCTCTTGCTGGGCCAGCATCTGCAATTCGATACGAAATGCGAGTTCCCGGGCATCGGCTTCAGCCCGCATCCGGATTTCGGATTCAAGCTGAGGAATGCGGATTATCAGGAAAATGGAACCGACGATCAGGAAAGTCAGCACCGAGGTAAGCGCCAACAGGACTCCAAGATAACTATGGAGCCGCCATTCACGAAGCTTGGGTAGTCTCACTTCGGTAGTCTCATTTGAACTGGACCAGATTCCCTATGCGGATTTCCGTGAAATAGACTTCACGCGTCGCATCGCCATTGGCATCGAAACGGATTTCCTGCTGCACCCCCTGATAGGGACCATGCTTGAGCAAGGCCGTTTTCATGTCTTCACCGGCAGCGCGCCGCTTCATGGCAGCAAACACGACATTGGCCGTATCGTAGGCAAGCAGAGAAAACGAGCCAAATTCGCGCTGGAACCGTTGTTTGAAGGCGGCACGAAAGTTCCCATAGCCCTCGCGACTATCATCGCGATTATAGGCATGGGTGATCAACATCCCTTCGACGGCACTTCCACCCATTTCGCTCAAGGCTTCGGCCGAGGCGGCCCATTCGGAAGAACTGAGCGGCAAGCCCGGCGCCTGACGACGCGCCTGCTGTGCCAGACGGGCGGTGTCCAGCGTGCTGGCAACGAAGATCAAGGCATCCGGCCGGGTATCGAGCAAGCGGGCAATCACATCGGAAAAACTGGTGCTGGCGGCCGATTCGAATCCCACCGTACCGCTGACACTGCCCCCGTGCTTCGTGAACGCCTCCGAGAATGCCTTTACCCAGGTATCGGAAAAAGGCAGGTTAGAGGCATCGAAGGCCAGTCCGACGTGTCGGACGCCCCGTTCATAGAGCACCCTGGCATGCTGCGTCGCAGCCTCCCGGGTTGTGCAATTGACACGGAAAAAGTTGTCGTCCTTGCCGAAAAAATTGGTCGAGGCAACGGTCGGGCTAATGATGACCTGACCGGCCTGATCCATCATCGGGACGACCACGGCAGCCATTGAACTGGTCACCGGACCGATGATGATATCCGGACGCAAGGCAATCAGTTCCTGCGCGGCCTTCGTCGCCATGGCCTTTTCCTGCCCGTCGTCACGGACGAGGAGTTCGATTTTTCGGCCATTGATGCCGCCCGCCTGATTTTGCTGCTCAACGGCCAGAATCACCCCATTGCGCACGCTCTCGCCGAAATCGGAGCCGCGATCAGAGAGCCCTGCCAGCAAGCCGATTCTGATCGGTTCGTCAGGGGAACAGGCCGGCAGTAACAATGACAGGCCGGCTGCACCAAGTATCCAGAGTGGGATTTTCACGACCAACTCCCCCTTTTCTGCATTTTTTATCGTCAACAAGCACGACGGGTTTTTTGCCATTCTCAACCGCAGCGCGAGCGGCGGTCAAGCAATCATCCGAACTAAGACCGGAGCTTGCTTTCACATTGGAAAATCCATTCTGCGCGCTTGCCGAAAAAAAACGAAGACCCAATGGGTCTTCGTTTTTTCAAACCTTCCCCGGCGCCAAGGCGTCGGGGAGGAACGTCGTCACTTAGCTGCGGGCAGCCTTCAGCGCGGCATTCAGCGTCGGACTCGGACGCATGACGGCCTTGCACTTCTCGGCATCGGCCTTGTAGTAGCCACCGATATCGACGGCCTTGCCCTGTACCGTCTTCAGTTCGGCGACGATCTGGGCTTCGCTGTCGGTCAGGGTCTTGGCCAGCGGGGCGAATTGCGTGGCCAGTTCCTTGTCCTCGTTCTGTCCCGCCAGTTCCTGCGCCCAGTACATGGCCAGGTAGAACTGCGAGCCGCGGTTATCCAGCTCGCCGGTCTTCGGCGACGGCGACTTGTTGTTGTCGAGCAGCTTGCCGGTGGCAGCGTCCAGCGTCTTGGCCAGCAGCTTGGCGCGGGCGTTCCCTTCCTTGATGCCCAGTTCCTCGAGCGACACGGCCAGGGCCAGGAATTCGCCCAGCGAATCCCAACGCAGGTGGTTTTCCTGGGTCAGCTGCTGAACGTGCTTCGGGGCCGAGCCGCCGGCACCGGTTTCATACATGCCGCCGCCGTTCATCAGCGGGACGATGGACAGCATCTTGGCCGAGGTGCCCAGCTCCATGATCGGGAACAGGTCGGTCAGGTAGTCGCGCAGGATGTTGCCGGTCACCGAAATGGTGTCGAGGCCGCGCACGACGCGTTCCAGCGTGAAGCGCATGGCACGGACTTGCGACATGACGTGGATTTCCAGACCGGTCGTGTCGTGATCCTTGAGGTACTTGTTAACCTTCTTGATCAGCTCGGCTTCGTGCGGACGGTACGGATCCAGCCAGAACACGGCCGGCGTGCCGGAGTTGCGGGCGCGGGTGACGGCCAGCTTGACCCAGTCGCGGATCGGGGCGTCCTTGACCTGGCACATGCGCCAGATGTCGCCGGCTTCGACGTTTTGCGTCAGCAGCACTTCGCCGGTGTTGATGTCGACGATGTTGGCGATGCCGTCTTCGGCGATTTCGAAGGTCTTGTCGTGCGAGCCGTATTCCTCGGCCTGCTGGGCCATCAGGCCGACGTTCGGCACGGTGCCCATGGTCTTCGGATCGAAGTTGCCATGCCATTTGCAGAAGTTGATCATCTCCTGATAGATGCGGGCGAAGGTCGATTCCGGCATGACGCACTTGCTGTCGTACTGCTTGCCGTCAGCACCCCACATCTTGCCGCCGGCGCGGATCATGGCCGGCATGGAGGCGTCGACGATGATGTCGTTCGGCGAGTGGAAGTTGGTGATGCCCTTGGCCGAATCGACCATGGCCAGACGCGGCCGGTGTTCCTGGCAGGCGTGCAGGTCGCGGATGATCTCATCGCGCTTCGATTCCGGCAGCTGCTTGATCTTCTCGTAGAGGTCGACCATGCCGTTATTGACGTTGATGCCCAGTTCCTTGAAGGTGTCGCCGTGCTTCTCGAAGGCTTCCTTGTAGTAGATCTTGACGCAGTGGCCGAAGACGATGGGGTGCGAGACCTTCATCATCGTTGCCTTGACGTGCAGCGAGAAGAGGATGCCGGATTCGCGGCAATCTTCCAGGGCGTTTTCATAGAACTCGCACAGCGCCTTCTTGCTCATGAACATCGAGTCGATGATCTCGCCTTCGAGCAGGGAAAGCTTCGGCTTGAGTACGGTGGTCTTGCCGCCCTTGGCGATCAGTTCCATGCGCACTTCGCGCGGCTTGTCGAGGGTCAGCGACTTTTCACCGTGGTAGAAGTCACCGTGGTCCATGTGGGAAACATGGGTCTGCGACCATTGCTTCCACTCGCCCATCGAGTGCGGGTGCTTCCTGGCGTAGTTCTTGACGGCCATCGGCGCGCGGCGGTCGGAATTGCCTTCGCGCAGCACCGGATTGACGGCGGAACCCAGACACTTGCCGAAACGGGCCTTGAGCGCCTTGGCTTCTTCGGTATCGGCGGTTTCCGGGTAATCGGGGATAGCGTAGCCTTTTTCCTGCAATTCCTTGACGCAGGCCTTCAGCTGGGCGACGGATGCCGAAATGTTCGGCAGCTTGATGATGTTGGTGTCCGGCAGCAGGCACTTCTTGCCCAGCTCGCCAAGGGTGTTCGGTACACGCTGTTCTTCGGTCAGGAACTCGGGGAATTCGGCGAGAACGCGGGCCGACACGGAAATGTCTGCCTTCTCGATCTCGATGCCGGCCGGTGCCGTGAAGGTGCGCACGATGGGGAGAAAAGCACAAGTCGCCAGCAGCGGCGCCTCGTCGGTGAGCGTATAAATGATCTTGGACTTTCCTTCAGCCATGCTACCCCCTTGAAAAATTAAAAATTACGCGGCCCTGAATGTAGCTCGGGCCCCTTTCACCATGCTTACAAGCACAAACTTTCCGAGTATCTCCGCCACGGGCACTTCGGTCAACGGTGAAACACAATTTCACATGGCGAACTTCCGGGCCGGATGACAGCGCGATGCTAGAATTTCCCGACCATCGGGAGTCATGACAATGAAGATTTCGGTCGGCCTCTACGGCACCAATGCGCATCAGATCGCGCTGGCCCTGATCCAGGGCTTCAACAAGCACTACACCTTGTTCCGCGAAACCAGCCGGGCCGCCAAGACGCGCTTCGAGAAGGCCGACTGGCTGGGCGTACATCAGGCGGTCAAGGAACGCATCCGCTTCTACGACGACCGGGTCGACGAATGCGTCGAACGCCTGCGCAGCGAATTCGACGCCGCCAATATCGACCAGCCAACCTGGCAGCAGGTCAAGCTGCTTTACATCGGCCTGTTGCTCAACCATAAGCAGCCGGAACTGGCCGAAACCTTTTTCAATTCGGTGACCACCAAAATCCTGCACCGCAACTATTTCCATAACGACTTCATTTTCGTGCGGCCGACGGTGTCGACCGAAAACATCGAGGCCGACTTCGATCCGACCTACCGCAGCTACTACGCCAAGGGAGACGGCCTGCGCGGCAGCATTCGCAGCATCGTCAAGGATTTCGACTGGCACCGGCCGTTTGCCGACCTTGAACGCGACGTCAGCCACGTTTATCACGCCATCCACCATTTCCTGAAGGAAATGCCGCCCCGCGAAGTCAATTTCCAGATCCAGGTGCTGGGTTCGGCCTTCTACCGCAACAAGGCGGCCTACATCATCGGCAAGGCGATCAACGGCGCCGTCGAATACCCCTTCGCCATCCCGGTGCTGCACGACGACAACGGCTGCCTCTACCTCGACACCATACTGCTCGATGCCTGGCGGATCGGCCTGCTATTCTCCCTGTCGCGCGCCTATTTCATGGTGGACATGGAAGTGCCGTCCGGCTACGTGCAATTTCTGCGCGCCATCATGCCCAACAAGCCGCGCTCCGAGATCTACATCATGCTCGGCCTCGGCAAGCAGGGCAAAACCATGTTCTTCCGCGATTTCATCTATCACCTGCACCATTCGGAAGACATGTTCATCCCCGCCCCCGGCATCCGCGGCATGGTCATGCTGGTGTTCACGCTGCCCTCCTTCCCCTACGTCTTCAAGATCATCAAGGACGTCTTCGGCAGCGCCAAAAATACCGACAAGGCCACGGTCAAGAAGAAATTCATGCTGGTCAAGCAGGTCGACCGGGTCGGTCGCATGGCCGACACGCTGGAATTTTCCAACGTAATGTTCCCGCTGAAGCGTTTCGACAACGAGGTGCTGGAAGAACTACAAAAACTGGCCCCGTCCTGCTTTGAAGTCGACGGCGACCAGTTGATCATCAAGCACCTGTACATCGAACGGCGCATGGAGCCGCTCAACATTCACCTCGACCGGATGGAGCGCAGCAACAACCTGGAAGGACTGGAGCACGCCATTAAGGAATACGGCAGCGCCATCCGCGAACTGGCGCAGGCAAACATCTTCCCGGGCGACATGCTGTGGAAGAATTTCGGCGTCACCCGCTACGGCCGGGTGGTGTTCTACGACTACGACGAAATCGAGTACATGACCGACTGCAATTTTCGCAAGATTCCGCCAGCCCCCGATTTCGAAACCGAGATGTCGGGCGAGGTCTGGTATGCGGTGGCCAAAAACGACGTCTTCCCCGAAGAATTCGCCACCTTCCTGCTCGCCTCGCCAATGCTGCGCAAGGTCTTTCACAAGCACCACAAGGATCTGCTGTCGCCGGCCTTCTGGCAGGCGGCGCAGCAGAAAATCCGCGACGGCCACGTCGAGGATTTCTTTCCCTACCCGCAAGAGTTGCGTTTCTGCAATGCCCACCCGAAAACGGGCGGCGAAAAATATTAGAAAACACTAAACTACCGGCCAAAAGCCCCCTGGAGAAACAGACATGCCGTTAAACATTGCCGTCGTGCGGGAACGCGCCCCCGGCGAAAGCCGGGTCGCCCTGGTGCCGGAAACCGCCAAGAAATTCGCCGCCCTCGGTGCCCGCCTGCACATGGAACAAAGCGCCGGCATCGAAAGCCATCTGCTCGACTCGGCTTACCCCGAAGTCGACATGGTCGACGGCATCGTCGATGCCTATGGCCAGGCTGACCTGATTTTGCGCGTCACGCCGCCGTCGACCGCAGAGATCGACGCGATGCCGGAAGGCGCCGTATTGATCGGCCTGTTGAAACCCTTCGAATCGAAGGAACGCCTAGCCGCATTGAACGCCCGCAAGATCACCGCCTTCTCCCTCGAACTGCTGCCGCGTATCTCGCGCGCCCAGAGCATGGACGCCCTGTCCAGCCAGGGCGCCTGCGCCGGCTACCAGTGCGGCCTGATTGCCGCCGCCCGCTGCACCAAGTTCTTCCCGATGCTGACCACGGCCGCCGGCACCATTCGCCCGGCGCGGGTATTGGTCATCGGCGCCGGCGTCGCCGGCCTGCAAGCCATCGCCACCTGCAAGCGCCTGGGCGCCATGGTCGAAGCCTACGACGTGCGCGCTGCCGCCCGCGAACAGATCGAATCGCTCGGCGCCAAGTTCGTCGATACGGGGGTGTCGGCCGACGGGGCCGGCGGTTACGCCCGCGAACTGACCGCCGAGGAAAAGGCCGCCCAGGCCGAGAAACTGGCCAAGGCAGTGGCCATGTCCGACGTGGTCATCACCACCGCTGCCATTCCCGGCAAGAAGGCGCCGGTCATCATCACCCGCGACATGGTCGCCCGGATGAAATACGGCGCCATCATCGTCGACATGGCCGCCGAATCCGGCGGCAACTGCGAACTGACCCAGCCCGGCGAACACGTCATCGCCAACGACGTCAATATCCACGGCCCGCTCAACCTGCCGTCGCGCATGCCGACCCACGCCTCCGAGCTGTACGCCAAGAACCTCTACAACTTCCTGTCGCCGTGGATCAAGGACGGCGAACTCAATTTCGACTGGAGCGACGAAGTGGTCGCCGGCACCGTGCTGTGCCGGGACGGCGCCACCGTGCACGCCACGGTCAAACAAGTCATGGGAGAAGCGTAATGGACGGCTTGCTTGCGTTGTATATCTTCATGCTCGCCGCCTTCACCGGCTACGAGATCATCGCCAAGGTGCCGGTCATCCTGCACACGCCGCTGATGTCCGGCTCCAACTTCGTGCATGGCGTCGTCGTCGTCGGTGCCATGCTGATGCTCGGCAGCGCCGACACGCTTACCCAACAGGCCATCGGCTTCTTCGCCGTCGCCCTCGGGGCGGCCAATGCCGCCGGCGGCTACGTCGTCACCGAGCGCATGCTCGCCATGTTCAAGAAGAAAGAAGGCGCCCAATGACGCTCCCGATCTACGTCCAGGGCGCCTGGTTCGCCGGCGCCCTGTTGTTCATCCTCGGCCTCAAGGGCATGAGTTCGCCGGCCACCGCCCGCCGCGGCATCGTCTGGGCCGGCTACGGCATGCTGATCGCCATCGCCGGCACTTTCCTCGTGCCCGGCCTGAAAAACCTCGCGTTGATCGTCCTCGCCCTCGGTCTGGGCGGCGCTGCCGCCTGGATTTCCGGCCAGAAGGTCAAGATGACCGACATGCCGCAGATGGTCGCCATCTACAACGGCATGGGCGGCGGCGCGGCAGCGGCGATTGCCGCCGTCGAGTTCGCCAGGGGCGATACGCACAGCACCGTGGTAACCACGCTGGCCGTGCTCGGTGCCCTGATCGGTGCGGTGTCCTTCACCGGCTCCTGCGTCGCCTGGGCCAAGTTGCAGGGTGTGCTGAAAAAGGCGATCCGCCTGCCGGCGCAGAATGCGGTCAACGTCATTCTGGCGCTCAATGCCATCGGCCTCGGCATCGCGGTCATCGTCATGGCGCCTGCCCAGCCGGAACTGATCTATTTCTTCTTCATCGTCGCCCTGCTGCTCGGCCTGATCGTCACCCTGCCCATCGGTGGTGCCGACATGCCGGTGGTCATCTCGCTGTTCAATGCTTTCACCGGCCTGGCCGTCGGCTTCGAAGGCTACGTGCTGGGCAACCCGGCGCTGATCATCGCCGGCATCGTGGTCGGCGCGGCCGGCACGCTGCTCACCCAGTTGATGGCCAAGGCGATGAACCGGCCGATCTCCAACATCCTGTTCACCCCGATGGTGGCCAGCGGCGGCGGCGAAGCCATCGAAGGGACAATGAAGGAACTGTCCGCCCTCGATGCGGCGGCGCTGATGCGCTACGCCGGCAAGGTCATCATCGTGCCCGGCTACGGCATGGCGGTGGCGCACGCCCAGCACAAGGTGTGGGAAATGACCTCGATTCTCGAAGAAGCCGGCGTCGAGGTGAAGTTCGCCATCCACCCGGTGGCCGGGCGCATGCCAGGCCACATGAACGTGCTGCTGGCCGAGGCCGGCGTGCCCTATGACAAGATTTTCGACCTCGACGAAATCAACGGCGAATTCGGCCAGGCCGACGTGGCGCTGATCATCGGCGCCAACGACGTGGTCAATCCGAGCGCGCGCACCGACAAGTCCAGCCCGATCTACGGCATGCCCATCCTCAACGCCGACCAGGCGCAGAACGTCATCGTCATCAAGCGCGGCAAGGGCACCGGCTATTCCGGCGTCGAAAATGCGCTGTTCTACACCGACAATTGCCGCATGCTCTACGGCGACGCGCAACCGATGGCCGGCGAGATCATCCAGCATCTCAAAACCATGGGCTAAACCGGATTGCTGCGGTCGACACCGATTTTGACGCGAAAATGGACCTGAACAGCCTGCTCGAACAACTGGGCGAAAAGACCACCATCACCCTGGCCGGGCTGCTGATCGGGGTGTTGTTCGGCGCCTTCGCCCAGCGCTCGCGCTTCTGCCTGCGCTCGGCCGTCGTCGAATTCTGGAACCGCGACGGCTCGGGCAAGCTGGCGGTCTGGCTGCTCACCTTCTCGGCCGCCATCATCGCCACCCAGCTGTTCATCGTCGCCGGCTGGCTGGACGTCGGCAACGCCCGCCAACTGGCGGCCCGCGGCAGCCTGTCGGGCGCCTTGATCGGCGGCCTGCTGTTCGGCATCGGCATGATCCTGGCGCGCGGCTGCTCGTCGCGCATGCTGGTGCTGGCCGCCACCGGCAACCTGCGCGCCCTGCTCACCGGCCTGATCTTCGCCGTTACCGCCCAGGCCTCGCTGGCCGGCTCGCTGTCGCCGCTGCGCAACTGGATGGCCGGCGGGTGGACCATCGACGGCGGCGGCGCCCGCGACCTGCTCGGCACGCTGCATGTCGGCCAGATCGGCGGCCTGCTGTTCGGCCTGCTCTGGCTGGCGGCAGCCATCCATTTCGCCCGGCGCAGCCGGCTGCTGCGCCGCGAATGGCTGGGCGGCCTCGGCGTCGGCCTGATGGTCGCCATCGCCTGGCTGGCCACCTACCGGATCGGCACAGTTTCCTTCGATATCGTCCCGGTACAAAGCCTGAGTTTCACCGGCCCGTCGGCCGACGTGCTGATGCTGGTGCTGTCGCCACCCGGCCAGCCGTGGGATTTCGACATCGGCCTGGTGCCGGGCGTCGTCGTCGGCTCCTTCGTCGCCGCCTGGTGGGGCCGCGAACTGAAACTGGAAGGCTTCAACGACGGCCTCAGCATGCGCCGCTACATCGCCGGCGCCCTGTGCATGGGCTTCGGCGGCATGCTGGCCGGCGGCTGCGCGGTCGGCGCCGGCGTGTCCGGCGCGGCCATCTTCGCGCTGACCGCCTGGCTGGCGCTAATCGGCATGTGGGGTGGGGCCGGCCTGGCCAATGCGCTGGTCGACCGAAAAGCAATTGCTGAGGAAGCTGCGGATACAAGGATTAGCCCGAGGGCGACGCAGCCGTAATGAAGATTGTCGGCTGCGTTAACCGCTATTAATTCCTGAGTCGGCAATCGGCCATGAACGGCCGTTTATTTGCGTTCCGAAGCTGCCATTCAAAGGTCTAGTTGACTCTGAAGCCTGCCGGATGATCTGCGAGAACAACTCGGCTTATCCAGTCAGGTCGCCAACGTTAATTGGTCGGCCGATGAACCTTCGTGAGAAGACCTTGGTGCCTTATTTCACGGCAATGGTGTAAGTAATATTGCTGAAGGAACTCCGAACAAGCCACTGAGATTTTCATCGGTGGCGACGATATGAAACGAAATGCCAAAAACGTAGGAAACCGTATCACCGAAAGTGCCCCTGAGAAGTGGAGTCTGGAGGTTTGTCCCATAATTGCTCATACCTGTGACAAAATGAGGAAAGCTATGAGGCAGTAAGAGACGGCGCGCATAATTGAAGAAAGCATCCTGACTGACGAGGCGTCACGCCAAAGACTTGCCGAAGCAAGCTTGAGGTCCATTTCCTACAACACCTCTGCGTATCGTGGTACCGAGTTCTTCCAAACCTTGGTCAAAGATATTGCCAAGGCACTGGACGTGTATTACGTCATCGCCGGACGCACGTCAAAGGACGTTGACGGTCAGGAGCTGTGCAACACCATCGCCGTATGGGGAGGGGACATCCTCCTACCCAATATCACCTATCGTTTGCAGGGTACGCCTTGCGCCAACGTCGCCCATCAACAGATGTGCTTTCACCCCTCCGAAGTACAATCGGAGTATCCCGCCGATAACCTCCTGGTGGAAATGAAGGCGGAAAGCTACATTGGCATGCCCATGGTCGATACCGAAGGCAAAACGCTAGGTATTCTTGTCGCACTCGATACCCGGGCGATGTCGGTGGGCAAGCGCTACTTGGCGCTTTCCCTGCTTTCGATCTTTGCCACGCGTGCTGCGGCAGAGTTACAGTTTGAAGACCGAGAAGCCGAACTGACACAACTGGTAGCACAGCGAACGGCAGAACTTGCCGAGGCCAAGGCCGCCGCCGAAGCCGCCAACATCACCAAGAGCGCCTTTCTGGCCAACATGAGCCACGAAATCCGCACGCCGCTGAATGCCATCACGGGCATGACCCACATGCTACGCCGTAGCGGCTTGACGCCGCAGCAAACCGACAAGATCGACAAGATCGAAAATGCCGGCAATCACCTGCTCCGTATCATCAACGATGTGCTGGACCTATCCAAGATCGAAGCCGGCAAGTTCACGCTGGAGGACGCTCCGATTCATGTCGAAGCCCTGCTTGGCAACATCGCCTCAATGCTGAGTCAAAAGGCCAGTGACAAGGGGCTGCACTTCAGTAGCGAGACCGTCTCGCGGCCCCATAACCTCTATGGCGACCCCACCCGGCTGCAGCAATGCCTGCTCAACTATGCGGCCAATGCCCTCAAGTTCACCGAGACCGGCCACATCACCCTGAGGGTAAAGGAAGAATCGCAGACCGAAGACACCGCCACCCTGCGTTTCGAAGTTGAGGATACTGGTATCGGCATCTCTCCTGAAGCCAGGCCCAAGCTTTTCAGCGCCTTCGAGCAGGCTGACAGCTCAACCACGCGCAAATACGGCGGCACCGGCCTGGGCTTGGCCATCACCAAGAAAATCGCTGAGGCGATGGGCGGTACCGTCGGCGTCACCAGCACCGAAGGCCACGGCAGCACCTTCTGGTTCACCGCTGTCGTCAGGAAAGGACAGCACTCCGTCGAGGAAGCCGCCAGGGCCAGACTTGAATCCGCAGAGCAGGAGATCAAACGCGTGCATGCCGGCAGGCGCATCCTGTTGTCCGAAGACGAACCGATCAACCGGGAAATTTCCAAAATTTTGCTGGAAGATGTCGGTTTTCAGGTTGATCTGGCCGAGGATGGCGAGGAAGCCGTGGCCAAGGCAAGTGCAGGTCAGTACGCTGTGATCCTGATGGACATGCAGATGCCTTTGCTGGATGGTCTGGATGCGACACAACAAATCCGACGACTGCCAGCCTACCAGGCGATTCCCATCCTGGCGATGACGGCGAATGCCTTTGCCGAGGACAAGAAGCGTTGCTTTGAGGCAGGAATGAATGACTATATTTCCAAGCCGGTCACGCCGGAGGTTCTTTACGAGACCTTGCTGAAGTGGTTAGAAAAGGGGCTGGGCTGAGCGGCTGGTATGTGGCAACTTCCGGTCATTGAAGTCTTGGTGGATTGAATGGCTGCTCGGGGCACGAAGCTGACATAAGAAAATCGAGCACGATCTCTCCCGCTCACCCAGAAAACGATAACACCCGACCGCGCCTCCCCCCCACCAACAAAAATCCCCGCCGCAGCGGGGATTCGTCTTTCGTGCTGACCAGTCTCAGCGCACGAAATACATCTTCGTCTTGTCCAGCTTGTAGGTCCACGGCAGATTGGCGTTCTTCCAGCCGTTGGCCGCACGCTGGCCGGCCTTCGGGCCTTCCTTCGCGGTGTCGCCCTCGAAGCCTTCGGTCACCGAGTACACCTTTGCGTAGCCGGCCATCTGCAGGCGGTCGGCGGCCTTGGCGCTGCGGTCGCCGGAGCGGCAGATCAGGATGATCGTCGCCTCCTTGCCGAGGCCCAAGTCGTGCAGGCGACGCTCGAGTTCGGGAACGAAATCGACGTTCGGCTCGACCTTGTACATGGTGCGCTTGTCGTCCCATTCGGTCATGATTTCCGCATGCTCGACGTAGGGCACCAGTGCATCGGCGTCGCCCGGCCAGCCGACGTACATGGCTTCGGCCCGGGTCCGGATGTCGAACAGGGCGACGCCCTTCGGGTTGGCCTTCTTCAGGTCGTAGGCCTGCTGCGGCGTCAGGTAGAGGCCGAGCTTGGTCTTCTTGATTTCCGGCAGTTTTTCCCAGTCGACCGTACCGATTGCCCAGTCGGCGGCAAAGGCCAGGCTGGAGACGGACAACAGGGCAACGGCGAGGATTTTTCTCAATCCAGTTTGATTCATTACGCAATCCCGGGGTTGTTGGCGGCGCCTTTCAGCGTCGGCAGGTTGAGGTTGACCGGCTTGACGGTCTTGATGTCGCGCAGATATTTTGCCACGACCTCCCAGATCGGTTCGCCAGAATTCTTCGCCTCTTCCGACACCGGCGCCCAGCCGGCCACCTTGTAGGTCTTGGCCGGGTCGATCAGCTGGCCCTTGAGCGTCATATTCTGGATGCGGCTGCCCATCTTGCCGGTCGGGTCGCAGGTGTATTGCAGGCCGCCGACGCGCACCATGTCGCCGCCCTGCTGGTAGTACGGGTCGGGGTTGAACAGGTTGTCGCAGACGTCTTCGAGCACGGTCTTGATCATCTCGCCGCTCATGTTGGTCACGGTGGTCCACGGATAGGTGATGGCGGTCTGGTCGAGTACGTGTTCCATCAGGATGGGCTGGCCGGGCAGCAGCGAGGTGCCCCAGCGGAAACCGGGCGAGAAGGCGATTTCGGCGTCTTTCACTTTCATCAGCGCGTCGAGGATGACCTGGTCGAAGGTGCCGTTGAAGTTGCCGCGGCGGTAAAGCAGGCCTTCGCTGACCGCCAGCTTTTCGTTGAGCTTGGAGAGGTACGGGGCGCGCGCCTTGTCGATCAGCGTCTGCATGTCCTTGTCGGCCGGCAGCAGGTTGGCGAAGACGGGCAGCAGCTTGTAGCGGAAGTCGGCGATCTTGCCGTTCTTGACGTCGAAGTCGAGCACGCCGAGATATTTGCCGTTGGAGCCGGCGTTGGTCACCAGCGTCTGGCCGCCGGCATTCTTGACGACGACCGGCGCCGGCATGCCGTCGTGGGTATGGCCGCCGAGGATGGCGTCGATGCCCTTGATGCGCGAGGCCATCTTGAGGTCGACGTCCATGCCGTTGTGCGAGAGCACGACAACGACCTGCGCACCTGCGGCGCGGGCTTCGTCGACGGTCTTCTGCATGTTGTCTTCCTGGATGCCGAAGCTCCAGTTCGGCGTCTGCCAGCGCGGGTTGGCGATCGGCGTGTAGGGGAAGGCCTGGCCGATGATGGCAACCGGCACGCCGTTCATGTTCTTCATAACGAAGGGCTTGAACACGGCGTCGCCGAAGTCGGTGGTCTTGACGTTCTGGGCGACGATGTCGATGTGGCCGGCGAAGTCCTTTTCCTCGATTTCCTTGACCCGCGCCTCGCCGTAGGTCGATTCCCAGTGCAGGGTCATGACATTGACGCCGAGCACCTTGCAGGCATCGACCATGTCCTGGGCGTTCGACCACAGCGCCGTGCCGGAACCCTGCCAGGTGTCACCGCCGTCAAGCAGCAACGCGCCCGGGCGATTGGCCTTCATGCGCTTGACCAGCGTTGCCAGGTGGGCGAAGCCGCCGACCTTGCCGTAGGTCTGCGCCGCTTTTTCGAAATTCAGATAGGTGTAGGCGTGGGCTTCGAGGCTGTTCGGCTTGAAGCCAAAGTGCTTCAACAACTGGTCGCCGACCAGATGCGGCACCTTGCCGAACTGGTCGCCGAAGCCGAGATTGACGTTCGGCTCGCGGAAATAGATGGGCAGCAGCTGGGCATGGCAGTCGGTGATATGCAGCAGGCTGACGTTGCCGAATTTGGGCAGGTCGTAGAGTTTGGCGGCGCCCTTTTCGGCCAGGGCCAGTTCGCTATGCAGGCTCATGCCACCGGCAGCGGCGACGGCCATGACCTGGAGGAATTCCCGACGGTTCATGCTCATTTCTTGTCCTCAAAAAAAGACCCGGCGGGTTGCCCCGGCCGGGTTAATCACGCAAGTTAATCTTTGTTGACCGGCGATTCCGGATCAACCAGGAAGGCGACGATGTGGGTGATCTGCTCCGGCGTCAGCCAGCTGTGCAGGCCGAAGCGCGGCATGATGGTGCAGGCGGTGAAGGCGTTGGAGTTGTAGATCTTGTCGTAGACGTACTTGATCGTGTCCTCGTCCTGGCCGCGAATCTTGCCGAATTCGCGCAGGCTGGGGCCGATGGTGCCGTAGGCGATTTCCTTCTTGGCCAGCTCGTGACAGGCGTAGCAGTTGCCACCGCGCACACGACCGGGCGGATCGGGCTGGATGAAGCCGATATGGCCGCCGGTGCCGACTGCGGCGAGTTTCTCGCCTTCCTTCCAGTCGCCGATCAGCTTGCCATCCACCGGGTAGCGGATGGTCGCCTTGTTCAGCTTTTCCAGCTTCTCGCCAATCTTGCGCGGTGGGTTGTCGCGGAACTCGCCGCAGGTTTTCATCGTTTCGTCCTGCTCCAGGCGAGTCATCCAGTATTTCGGATTCTCGGCCTTGAACGAGGCGCGGAACATCCGGTCGGCTTCCCCGGCGTACTTGCCGCCGGGGGCCTCGGCCAGGGCCTGGCCGGCAATCGCTGCGGTCAACGCCGCCAAAAGGGCAAATTTCAGTTTCATGGTCGTCCCCTCTCAGCGCTTGATGCCCGGCGTTTCCATGACGGTGCCGGTGGCGGTTTTTTGCAGGTAGGTTTCCAGCGCGATGATGGCGTCGGCCAGGTACTCCGGCTCCGGCCAGCGCGCTTGGCGCATGCAGTCGATCAGCCGGCGCTGCATGGTCCACACCGCCCCTTGCGACACCCGATAGGACGGCCAGGTCTTCATCGCCACACCGGCGCCTTCCCTGGTCGTCAGGTTGCCGAGTTCCTGCAGGCGGATGCGCTTGCCATCCTGGCCGTGGCAGATGGCGCAGGAGAAATCCTGCGGCCCGGAGCGGCGATAGAAGATGTATTCGCCCATCTTGGCCATCTTGGCTTCGGCCGGGTGGCTGGCCGGCACATTGATCGGCTTGCCGTTCGACTTGGCGCCGATGAAGGTGACCAGCGCCTCGATGTCGGAGTCCTTGCCCGGCGTCGAATACCACTGCTTCGTCACCTCGGCCTGGGTGAAGCCTTGCAGAGTGACCATGCAGTGCACCAGGCGGGATTCAACATCCATCACCTTGTTGGTGTCCTTGAAATATTTCGGCAAGGCGGCGTAAGCCCCGTCCAGCTTGCCCGGCCCCTGGCCGAGATCGCATTGTTCGAGCGAGGCATTCTTCGGGCCGCGTTTTTCGGCCCACAGGGCTTCGCCCTTCACTTCGAGCAGGTCGGCCGGGTTGCCGTCGGCCAGTGCCTCGCGGTACTTGGCCAGTTCGTCGGCGACCTTGGCGTCCTGGGCCGCTGCCTGGCCGAGGCAGGCTGTTGCGACAGCCGCAGCGGCCAGCGTTCTGACAAAACGTTGGATCATGATTACTCCTCCGGGGAAAGCGAGCGACGGCGGCGGTCTGTGCCGCCTTGCCGTCGGGGCGACGTCTTAGGCGATGACGGCTTCGTCGGTACGGCTGTCGCCCTTGTTGTCCTTCCAGGAAACGACGATCTTGTCGCCCTTGGCACCGCCCTTGAACTTGAACGCTAGGTAGGGGTTCTTCGAGACCGACGGCCCGAATTCGCTGCTCAGCACCAGCTTGTCGCCATGCTTGGCGGTCAGTTCGGTAATGAACCAGGCCGGCACGATGGCGCCGGCGGAGTCCTTGCGCTGGCCGGTTTCCATTTCGTGGCTGACCAGCACCTTCACTTCGGTAACGCCGTCCTTGTTGGCGGCGCGGATTTTCATTGGATTGCCCATGTTTCTATCTCCTTGAATTCGTGTCGATTAGCCGCCGCAGCCGCCCAAAGTGACCTTGATCTCTTTCGTGGCCATGAAGAACTTGCCGTCCGACTTGACCAGCGCGTAGATGTTCGAGGTCTGACCCATCTTGACGCGGGTCTGGACGTTGGCTTCGGTGCCTTCCGGCAGTACGAAGGAAGCGGCCAGCGCGTTCGGGTTCTTCTCGATCAGGATGGCGACCATGGTCACGTTGGGCAGCGTCGAGGCGACGCCAACCGGCACCACGGCACCGTTTTCGGCGATGTCCGGACCGGTGACCTGGACGTCCTTGCTGTCAGCCGGCTGGCCGGCACCGAGTGCCTTCAGCGTGTCGGCCATGCTCTTGGCGTCGAAGGCGGCCTTGTTCCAGTCGGCCAGGGCCATGCCCGGGGTGATGAGGCCGGCGGCGGCCAGCAGGCCCAGCAGGGCGGCGCCGGAGCCGGATTTGAGTACGGTGCGACGTTGATTGTTCATGACTTCTCCTCTGTAGAAATTTGAATTACTTGGAACCGTTGAGAATCCACTTCACCAGCGTGGTGATGTCCTCGTCCTTGAGATGACCGTTCGGCGGCATCGGGATCGAACCCCAGACGCCCTGCCCGCCGGCCTTGACCTTGGCGACCAGGCGCGATTCGGCATCCGTCTGCCCCTGGTAGCGGGAGACCACTTCGTTGTAGCCGGGGCCGACGATCTTGCTCTTGATGCCGTGACAGGCCATGCAGCCGCTCTTGGTGGCCAGCTCCAGCGTGCCTGCATCGGCAGCCTTCTTGGCAGCCTCGGGGCCGAGCGTCTGGGTGCCGCGCACCGGGCCGAACGAACGGTTCTGATCCCGCAGTTCGCCGTGTGCCGTACGGGCGTATTCCGGCAGGGTCGAGCCGATCAGCACATCCGGCTTGCAGTTCTTCATGCACGCCTTGTTGGCCGTATCCGGCTTGCCGCCGTTGCCGATGCCGCCCTTGGCCGCCGGCGCACCCGGCCACATGCCGTGGTCGGTCGTCATGCCGTTGCGGTTGGGCAGCAGCTTCTGCACGTCGGCGATGTTCTGGTCGGACAGCACGAAGTCGCCCGGCACGATTTCCTGCAAATTGAGCAGGTAGGCCAGGATGGCGTACACCTCGTCCGGCTTCAGCGACTTCGGCGCCGTCCACGGCATGGCGCGCTGGATGTAGTCGAACACCGTCGAGATGGTCGCCACCTTGGTGAAGGTGGTGCGCTGCGGCAGTTCGCCGGAGGACAGGCCCTTGACGCGGCCGGTCTTGATGTCGTCCTTGGTCGTGCCGCCGGCGAGCGGCGTGAACACCTCGTTCGACTCACCGAAGGAACCGTGGCAGGAGGCGCACTTTTCTTCGAACAACTCCTGGCCGCGATCCACCGAGCCCGAGCCCTTGGGCAGGCCCTTGAAGTCGGGGCGAACGTCGATGTCCCAGGCCTTCACTTCGGCCGGCGTCGCCGGACGACCGACGCCACTGTAGTTGTCGAAGGCGAAGGCTGCGGTCGACGCGGAAAACAGGGCAAAAACGAGAATGGTCTTAGAGAACCTGAACATTGCTGACCTCCCCGCTTTCGATGACTTTCCAGGACTGGATGGCGTTGTTGTGATAGATGGACTTGGTGCCGCGTACCTTGCGCAGTTGGCCGTAGGTCGGCTGGACGAAACCGGTTTCGTCGATGGCGCGCGATTGCAGGATGGCCGGCTTGCCGTCCCATACCCAGTTGATGTTGAAACGGGTCAGCGCCTTGTTCTGCACGGGGCCCTCAATACGGGCGGTCTGCCAGTTGACGCCGCCGTCGAAGGAAACGTCGACCTGCTTGATCTTGCCGCGACCGGACCAGGCCAGGCCAGAAACGTTGTAGAAGCCCTTGTCGAGCAGCGTCTGGCCGCCGGACGGGGTAGTGATCACCGACTTGCATTCCTGGATCGAGCTGTACTGGCGATGCAGGCCATTGGGCAGGAGGTCGATGTAATGCACGGCCTCATCCTTGGTGGCATAGGGCTGGTCGCCGACTTCGATGCGGCGCAGCCACTTGACCCAGGACACGCCCTGCACGCCCGGTACGACGAGGCGCAGCGGGTAGCCGTTTTCCGGGCGCAGCATTTCGCCATTCTGGCCGTAGGCGACGAAGACTTCGCCGGACTCGACCATTTCCATCGGGATGGTACGCGTCATCGACGAGCCATCGGCGCCCTCGGCCAGCACGTAGCGGGCCTTCTTGTAATCGACGCCGCAGTCTTCGAGCAGCAGCTTGAGCGGCACGCCGGTGAATTCGGAACAGGAGAGCATGCCGTGCGTGTATTGCACGGTCGGCACGGCGACATTGCCCCATTCCAGACCGGTGTTGGCGCCGCACTCGATGAAGTGGATGCGCGACACGGACGGCAAGCGCATGAGTTCATCGAGCGTATAGACCTTGGCCTTCTTGAGCAGCGACTCATCCGAGCCATTGACCATCAGGCGATGCTTGGACGGATCGATGTCGTGCCAGCCCTGGTGGTGGCGCTCGAAGTGCAGGCCGGACGGCGTGATGATGCCGAACAGGCCCTGCAACGGCGCGAACGACACCGAGGCGCCACCGACGCGGGCCAGGCCCGGCGACTCGCGGCGCAGCAACTGGCTTTCGTACTTCGACGGCATGCCGTACGGATTGGTCGCCACCGGTTGGCCGAGCGAGGTCGTCCAGGGCGGGTTTTCGAGAATGTTCGAGTCACCCTCGGCGGCCCGGGCGACCAGCGGGGCAGCCATGGCCGCCCCGGCCGCCAGGAAGCTCTTGCGCAGGAAATCCCGGCGGCCGCTGCCGACTGCCTTGACCTGCTCGTCCGACAGGAAGTTTTCCGGTGCGGGCCGCAACCGCCCCGGCTGTTTAACGATATCCACCATAGAGATGATTCCCCTCTGTTTTATTTGATGTCACTGCTGCAATGCACTTCCGACACCCCCATCTGGTCGCCCAGATCGCGGCTGGCCACGCTGATGCTGACCGTCCGGCAGATGTCGACAAAATTGGGATCAATCACGCGATAGAACACCGACGTTCCCTCCCGGCGCCGCTCGACGATGCCAGCCCGGTACAGGATGTTGAGATGGCGGGAAATGTTGGCCTGGGTCAGGCCGATCTTTTCCACCACCTCGTTGACCGGCCGTTCCTCGCCGCACAGGCAGGACAGGATGCGCAAACGGGTCGGGTCGGCCAGCAAACCGAAGTAATGCGCCACCTGTTCGAACACCCGTAATGCTTCGTCGTCCATATGCTTTTTTTGATCAAGGTCAAGAATTAATGTATAACTGCGTACTTATATAGTCAACTACTAATATTGATGCAGCGCAACATGCAATTTTGACCAAAGGCCTATACCCTTCGACCCAGACTGCTACCATCGCCGCATTAAAATCCCGGCTCTATAACGACCAACATCATTCAGAGGAGATGTCTCTATGAAGCTAATGCCTGCTGTCGCAGCGCTCTGCCTGGTTGCCGCAACCAGTGCCGCGCACGCCGCTGATCCCAACCTCGGCCGCAACCTGGCCGCCACCTGCGCCAACTGTCACGGCACCAACGGCCAGGCCGTCAAGGGTTCCGGCATGGACGCCCTGGCCGGCATGGAAAAGGCCAAGACCCTGCAAAAACTGGCCGATTTCAAGAGCGGCGACAAGCCGGCGTCGATCATGCACCAGATCGCCAAGGGCTATACCGACGAGCAGCTTGACCTGATCGCCACCTATTTCGCCGCGCAAAAGTAAGGGGACAACACCATGATGCTGATGAAAAGACGTGATTTCCTGAAAGCCGGCGCGGCAGCCGGGGCGATGGCTTCCCTGTACGGCTGTGCCGGCGGCGCCAAGGCCGGCGGCCATGTGGTCGTGGTCGGCGGCGGCTACGGCGGCGCCACCATCGCCAAATACCTGCGCATGTGGAGTGAAGGTGGCGTCCAGGTGACGCTGATCGAGCGCAACCCGACCTTCATTTCCTGCCCGATCTCCAACCTGGTCATCGGCGGCACCAAGACCATGGAAGACATCACCGTCAGCTACGACGGCCTGAAGAACAAATGGGGCGTGCGCGTCGTCCAGGACGACGTGCTTGCGGTCGACGCCGAAAAACGGACGATTTCCCTGAAGGCTGGCGGCGCCATGAGCTACGACCGCCTGGTGCTGTCACCCGGCGTCGATTTCATGTGGGGCGAAATCCCCGGCCTGAACAACGCCGACGCCCAGGCGAAAATCCTGCACGCTTGGAAGGCCGGCCCGCAAACCGTCGCCCTGCGCAAGCAGCTGGAAGCGATGAAGGACGGCGGCACCTATGCCATCTCCATCCCCAAGGCACCCTACCGCTGCCCGCCCGGCCCCTACGAGCGCGCCTGCCTGGTCGCCGACTATTTCAAGAAGAACAAGCCGAAATCCAAGGTCGTCATCCTCGACGCCAACGAAGACGTGATGTCGAAGAAGGGCCTGTTCACCAAGGCGTGGAGCGACCTGTACAAGGGCATCATCGAGTACCGCAACAACAGCGAGGTCAAGGATGTCGAAGTCGGCACCAACACCGCCGTGCTCGAATTCGACAAGTTCAAGGCCGATGTGCTGAACATCATCCCGCCGCATCGCGCCGGCGACATCGCTCACAAATCCGGCATCAAGCTGATCAACAACCGCTGGGTGGACATCAACTGGCTGAGCATGGAATCGACCAGCACGCCGGGCATCCACGTGCTGGGCGACGCCATCTTCCCGGCGCCGACCATGCCGAAGTCCGGCCACATGGCCAACCAGCACGGCAAGCTGGCCGCCGCCGCCATTCTGAATATGCTGGCCGGCCAGGAGCCGAACCCGACGCCAGTGGTGATGAACACCTGCTACAGCTTCGTCGATGCCAAGAACGTCATCCACGTCTCCTCGGTGCATCAGTACGACGCCGCCACCAAGCTGGTCCAGCCGGTCAAGGGCGCCGGCGGCGTCTCCGCCGCACGCAACGAACTCGAAGGCAAGGTCGCCATGGGCTGGGCGAAGAACATCTGGGCCGACATGCTGGCTTGATTCTTTCTTTCGCCTGATGACTACAGGCCGCAATCGCGGCCTGTAGCTTTTTAAGCTTGCTTTAATGCTTTCGCCTTACAAAGGTAATAGTATTTACCCCATTCAGTAAGCACGACGGGGTTCCTTCCATGACTGGCATTCAAGACAATCGCGCGAAAAACGATAGAAGGACGGAAGACCTGGGGCCACCTGCCGGGACCGATGAGCGACGTCTCAATCCGGAACGCAGAAGGCCGACGGTGGAGTTTCTCGATTTCGATGAATGTGTTGACTCAGGGATGGTGAGCAGCAAATGGCAATCCGAGAGCGCCTGGCGCTGAGCAGGATTAACCCAAAACAGTCACCCATTCCACAAGCACAAAGGCCGCGAAATTCGCGGCCTTTGTGCTTTGCTTGAGCCATCGCTCAATCGAGTGTCGCGATGTACTCGGAAACGGCATGCCGCTCCAATTCCGACAACCGGGAAGCGACGGTATGCATGACGGCGTTGTCGTTGTTCCGCTCACGGCTGTTGAACTGTTTGAGTTGTTCTTCGGTGTAGCGCGGGTGCTGTCCGGCCAGACGCGGAAGTTGCGGCGTTCCGAGCCCCTTGGCGCCGTGGCAGCTGGCGCAGGCTGGCAAACCGGAGAACTGGTTGCCGCGATTGAACACATATTTGCCGACGGCCAGCAGTTCGCCGTCCTTGACCGGCCTGGCGGAGGCCTTCTTGGCTTCGAAGAAAGCCCCCAAAGCCTTCATTTCCGCCGGCGTCAAATCCTCGGCCTGCGGTTTCATGGTATCGCTCTTGCGCTTGCCAGACTTGAACTCGCTGAGTTGCTTGGCGATATATTCGGAATGCTGCCCGGCCAGCCGCGGAAAAACCGGACTGGCCGATTCACCCTCCAGACCGTGACAAAGGAAACAGCGACCGCCGACGATTTCCTCGGCCCGCGCCAGATCCACCGCCTCGGCCGCCACCAGCGCCCCACAACAGGCGGCCAGCGCCGATCCCGCCAACCAAACCTTCAATCCGCGCATACGCCACTCCCCGTTCTTTAAAAGCAAATAATTAAATCGTAATTTGCTTACGCGACTCTTTCAAGCCTCAGGCCTTGCCGGTACTACCGAAGCCGCCTTCGCCACGGTGGCTGGCTTCGAATTCGTCGACCACGTTGAAGGCCACCTGGAGCACGGGTACGACGACCAGTTGGGCAATGCGGTCGAGCGCATTGAGGGTGAAGTTTTCCTTGCCGCGATTCCAGACCGAAACCATGATCTCGCCCTGGTAATCGGAATCGATCAGGCCGACCAGGTTGCCGAGCACGATGCCGTGCTTGTGACCCAACCCCGAGCGCGGCAGGATCATCGCCGCCAGGCCGGGGTCGGCCAGGTGCAGCGCCATGCCGGTCGGCACCAGCGTCGTCTGGCCGGGGGCCAGATGGATCGGGGCTTCGATGCAGGCGCGCAGGTCGAGGCCGGCCGAACCGGGCGTGGCGTAATGCGGGGGGCTGTCGCGCAGGCGGTTGTCGAGAATCTTGACGTCGATCCGATGCATTATTTGTTTCCTGTCAATTGGGCAATATGTTCGATCAACTGGCGGGCCAGCACCGATTTCGGGGCTGGCGTCAGCGGGTGTACGCCGTGGTCGTCAAATAGAACCAGACGATTGTCGTCGCCCCCGAAACCATCCTGGATCAGGTTGCCGGCGATCAGCGGAATATTCTTCTTGCGGCGCTTGGTCTGGGCGTACTCTTCCAGATTGCGGCTTTCGGCCGCGAAGCCGACGCAGAACGGGCCATCCTTCAAGGCGGCGACTTCGGCCAGGATGTCCGGGTTTTCGACCAGCTCAATTGGCGGGATGCCGCCGTTGTCCTTCTTCAGCTTGTGGTCGGCCTCATTGGCGACCCGGTAGTCGGCCACCGCCGCCACGCCGATGAAGACATCGGCCTCCGGCGCCAGGGCCATGACCGCGCCGTGCATGTCGAGGGCGCTGCGCACATCGATGCGGTCGACGCCCTGCGGGGTGGCAAAACCAACCGGCCCGGAAACTAGCGTCACCGTCGCCCCGGCCTGTCGGGCGGCCCGCGCCACGGCATAGCCCATGCGGCCGGACGACAGGTTGGTGATGCCACGCACCGGATCGATGGCTTCGAAGGTCGGCCCGGCGGTGATCAATACGCTCTTGCCAGCCAGCACCTTCGGGGTGAAGTAGGCAATCACCTCTTCAAGAATTTCCTCCGGCTCCAGCATGCGGCCGGCGCCCACTTCGCCACAGGCCTGCTCGCCGCTGGCCGGGCCTAGCACCTGCACGCCGTCGGCCAGCAATTGAGCGACATTGCGCCGGGTTGCCGGGTTTTCCCACATCTGGCGATTCATCGCCGGGGCGACCAGCAGCGGACAATCGCGGGCCAGCACCATGGTCGCCAGCAAGTCGTCGGCCAGGCCATGCGCGATGCGCGCCAGGAAATCGGCCGAAGCCGGCGCCACCAGCATCAGGTCGGCCGCGCGCGACAGGTCGATATGAGCCATCGCATTGGCCATGCGCGCATCCCACTGGTCGGTGAACACCGGCTGGCCGGACAGTGCCTGGAAGGTGGTGGTGGTAACGAAATGGGTGGCCCCCTCGGTCATCGCCACCTGCACCTCGGCGCCCTGCTTGCCGAGCAGGCGGACCAGTTCAGCCGCCTTGTAGGCGGCGATGCCGCCGGTGACGCCAAGGACGATGCGTTTTCCCTGTAATTCCATTGTCTTGCCATTAGAATGAGAGCCTGTTCATTCTACTGGAAATAGGATGGCGATCACCGACTGGCCGGCCGGAGAACGGCCGCGCGAACGCCTGCTGGCGCACGGCCCGGCCGCGCTGTCCGACGCGGAATTATTGGCTATCTATTTGCGGGTCGGCGTGCGCGGCAAGAGCGCCGTCGATCTGGCCCGCGATCTGCTCCAGCGTTTCGATGGCCAGTTGGGTCTCCTGGCCGAAGCCTCGCTGAAGGAGCTGGCCAGCGTTTCCGGCATCGGCCAGGCCAAGGCGGCACAATTGAAAGCCAGTTTCGAACTGGCCCGCCGGGCACTCAGCCAGGAGATGGCGCAACGCGACAGCCTGACCTCGCCCGGCGCGGTGCGCAGCTGGCTGCAATTGAAACTGGGCACCCGGCCACAGGAGGTATTCATGGCCCTGTGGCTGGATGCGCAAAACCGCCTGCTCAAGGCCGAGGAATTGTTTACCGGCACGCTGACCTCGACCAGCGTTTACCCACGCGAAGTGATCAAGGCTGCCCTGAACCACAATGCGGCAGCGGTCATCCTGGCGCACAATCACCCGTCCGGCATCGCCGAACCGTCGCGCGCCGACGAAGCGCTGACGCACAGCCTGAAAGAGGCACTGGCTGCGGTCGACGTCAAATTGCTTGACCATTTTATCGTGGCCGGCAACCTGCCGCCGCTCTCCTTCGCCGAACGCGGACTTTTATAACGAATGCAAAAAGTGCTTGATATTGCTTGGCCTTCTTCGTAAAATCGCGGGCTTTCTTCTAGCGAATTCTGGAGCACCAATCATGGCGCGAGTCTGCCAAGTAACGGGTAAAGCCCCGATGGTTGGGAACAAAGTTTCCCACGCCAACAACAAAACGAAGCGCCGCTTCCTGCCGAACCTGCAGTACCGTCGTTTCTGGGTCGAAAGCGAAAACCGCTTCGTCCGTCTGCGCGTTTCCAACGCCGGCCTGCGTCTGATCGACAAGAACGGCATCGAAACCGTCCTGGCCGATCTGCGTGCCCGCGGCGAAGTCTGATTAAGGAAGGATAGATAAAATGGCTAAAGGCGGTCGCGAAAAAATCAAGCTGGAATCCACAGCTGGTACCGGTCACTTCTACACCACCTCCAAGAACAAGCGCACGACGCCTGAAAAACTGGAGTTCATGAAGTACGACCCGAAGGCCCGTAAGCACGTCGCTTACAAGGAAGTGAAACTGAAGTAATTCGGTTCCCTCCAGCTTTCGACAAACCCGCCTTTCGGCGGGTTTTGTTTTTTCAGCGCCGGCGCGCCAGCAGCACGACGTAGCCGAGAATGCCGGCGAAGATGAGTAACGACCAGTTGGCCATCGACAGCCCGAACATTTCCCACTCGCGACTGGTGCAGAAACCGGTGGCCAGAAACAGCGACGGCCATGCCATACCCAGCCAGTCGACCAGGCGCTCGATGGCGTTCGGATCTGTGAAACTGCACTCCGGCGCCAGATGCGGGTAGGCCTGCATCCAGGTTTGATAGCCGGCGACCAACACACCGCCGGCCGCAGTGGCGCCAATCAGCGAGAACCACAAGCCTCTGGCCATCGGCAACACCACCCCG
>Ga0316605_10000214_pt1 | contig 50270 bp, 50 predicted proteins | sample OWC_soil_day20_n_FD_207666 | JGI IMG/M metagenome (GOLD analysis project Ga0316605, IMG submission 207666) | Wetland soil microbial communities from Old Woman Creek delta, Ohio, United States - OWC_soil_day20_noCT | ecosystem: Environmental > Terrestrial > Soil > Wetlands | place: USA: Ohio...
ATGACTGTAGTTCAGGCGGTGGGGCCCCGCCGCCTGTTTGTAATAACCGGAGGAGACATTAAATGATTAAAAGCTTCAAACCCGCCTTTGCCGCCGCTGCGGTTTCCCTGGCCATCCTGTCGCAACATGCGGTGGCTGCCGAAGAGCAGTTCTTCCCGATGATCAGCTACCGGGTCGGCCCTTACGGCGCCAACGGTCAGGCTTTCTACGGCGGCTTCATCGACTACCTGAACTACGTCAATCTGAAGGAAAAAGGCGTCAACGGTGTCCAGATGACCTGGGAAGAGTGCGAAACCGAATACAACAACGCCAAGGGCGTCGAATGTTACGAGCGCCTGAAGGCCAAGGCGGCCAAGTCGGCCGGCCCGATCCACAACATGTCGACCGGCATCTCCTACGCGCTGATCGACAAGTCGGCCCAGGACAAGCTGCCGCTGGCCATGATGGGCTACGGCCGCACCGATGCGGTGGACGGCTCGGTCTTCCCCTATGCCTTCCCGCTGGTCACCACCTATCAGATGCAGGCGTCGGCCATCGTCAAGTTCCTCAAGGACAAGTCGGGCGGCAGCCTGGAAGGCAAGAAGATCGTCTATCTGTATCACGACTCCGCCTACGGCAAGGAAGCCATCGTTGCCCTGAACGCCGAAGCCTCGCTGAACAAGTTCTCGATGGTGCAGATTCCGGTCGCCCACCCGGGCAACGAGCAGGGCGCCCAGTGGCTGAAGATTCGCCAGGAAAAGCCGGACTACGTCATCTTCTGGGGCTGGGGCGTGATGAACCAGACCGCCCTGAAGGCTGCCCAGAAGGTCGGCTTCCCGCGCGACAAGATGATCGGTTCGTGGTGGACCGGTTCCGAGGAAGACGTGGTGCCGGCCGGCGATGCCGCCAAGGGCTACATGGCCGCCACCTGGAACGTCGCCGGCAAGCAGGTGCCGGTCATCGCCGACATCGAAAAGGTGGTGTACGGCGCCGGCAAGGGCAATATGCAGGACACCTCGAAGATCGGCACCATCCTCTATAACCGTGGCGTATCCGCCGCCGTGCTGTCGGTCGAAGCGATCCGCAAGGGCCAGGAGAAGTACGGCAAGGGCAAGCCGCTGACCGGCGAGCAGACGCGCTGGGCACTGGAAAACCTGAACATCACCGATGCCCGCCTGAAAGCCATCGGCGCCACCGACCTGCTGCCGGAAATCAAGACTTCCTGCGACAACCATGAGGGTTCCGGCAAGGTCAAGATCCAGCAGTGGGACGGCGCCAAGTGGGTGCCGGTATCCGGCTGGATCGAAGGCAACAAGTCGCTGATCCACCCCTTGTTCCAGGCCTCGGCCAAGCAGTACGCCAAGGAAAAGGGCATCACGCCGCGTGATTGCTCCAAGGAAAAATAAGGCGAGAGAGCGGAAAGGTGAGGGGGCGACCCCTCGCCATTTCCTGACTGCCATGCTTCGGGAACAGCCATGAGTACACCTGCTGCTGAAATCGACCACTACCTGAACATCAACAACATCGAGGTCATCTACGACCACGTGATCCTGGTGTTGAAGGGGGTGTCGCTGAATGTGCCGAAAGGCAAGATCGTCGCCCTGCTGGGCGCCAATGGCGCCGGCAAATCGACGACGTTGAAGGCCATTTCGAACCTGTTGCACGCCGAACGCGGCGATGTGACCAAGGGTTCGGTCGAATACAAGGGCGAGCGCATCGACCAGTTGAGTCCCAACGAACTGGTCAAACGCGGCGTCATCCAGGTCATGGAAGGCCGGCATTGCTTCGGCCACCTGACCATCGAGGAAAACCTGCTGACCGGTGCCTATACCCGTTCGATTTCGCGCGGCGAACTGAAGGACAGCCTGGAAAAGGTTTATCACTACTTCCCGCGCCTGAAAACTCGGCGCACCTCGCAGGCCGGCTACACCTCCGGCGGCGAGCAACAAATGTGCGCCATCGGCCGCGCGCTGATGGCCAAGCCGGAAATGATCCTGCTCGACGAACCGTCGATGGGCCTGGCGCCGCAGATCGTCGAAGAGATCTTCGAGATCGTCAAGGATCTGAACAGCCGCGAGCAGGTGAGCTTCCTGTTGGCCGAGCAGAACACCATGGTTGCGCTGCGCTATGCCGACTTCGGCTACATCCTGGAGAACGGCCGGGTGGTCATGGAAGGCGACGCGGAAGACCTGCGGACCAACGAGGACGTCAAGGAGTTCTACCTGGGGCTGAGTTCGGCCGGGCGGAAATCCTTCAAGGACGTCAAGCACTACAGACGCCGCAAACGCTGGCTCTCGTGAAAGGTCGCAGTGCGGCCACCAGGGCGGCGTTGTCGGCCGGCTTGTTTGCAGGAGCAAACGGCGCCGGCCTCCGCCTTGCCCTGCTGGCCTACTTTGCGACCTTTGGCTTGTCCTTGTTTGGCAGCCTGAAACCAAAATCTGAATTGCTACGGTCGACCGCGAAAAAACGGAGAAAAATGACATGAGCTACTACGACCCGCTCGAAACCCGCGATCCCGAGGAGCGCGAAGCCGACCTGATGGACAAGCTGGCGCGCCAGGTGGCGCATGCCAAGGAAACGACGCATTACTACTTCCAGGCGCTGGCCGGGGTCAATCCCTTCGACTGCACGACGCGCGAAGCGCTGGCCAAGCTGCCGCTGACCCGCAAGCGCGACCTGATCGACTTGCAGAAGAAGACGCCTCCCTTCGGCGGCCTCAATTCGCTGGCCCGCCACAAGGCCAAGCGGGTATTCGCTTCGCCCGGGCCGATCTACGAATTGCAGGGCAAGGACATGGACCCGTGGCGCATGGCCCGCGTCTTGTATGCGGCCGGCTTTCGCAATGGCGATCTGATCCACAACTGCTATTCCTATCATTTCACACCGGGCGCCTTCCTGTTCGAGGGCGGCGCCAGGAAGCTCGGTTGCCCGGTATTCCCCGGTGGCGTCGGCCAAACCGAGCAGCAGGTCCAGGCCATGGTCGACCTGAAGCCGGACGGCTATGTCGGTACCCCGTCCTTCCTGCGCATCATCGTCGAAAAGGCCGAGGAAATGGGCGCCGACATCCGTTCGCTGACCAAGGCCTCGGTGTCCGGCGAAGCCCTGCCCGGCGTCACCCGCGCCTGGCTTAACGAACGCGGCATCAGCGTGCGCCAGTGCTATGCCACCGCCGACATCGGCGCCATCGCCTATGAAACCGAAGCCGAGGAAGGCCTGGTCGTCGAGGAGGAAATTCTGGTCGAAATCGTTCGTCCCGGCACCGGCGACCCGGTCGAGGTCGGCGAGGTCGGCGAGGTGGTGGTCACCACCTTCAACCCCGATTACCCGCTGATCCGCTTTGCTACAGGCGACCTGTCGGCCATCCTGCCCGGCCGCTCGCCCTGCGGGCGCAGCAATATCCGCCTCAAAGGCTGGCTCGGCCGGGCCGACCAGACGACCAAGGTCAAGGGCATGTTCGTCCATCCCGAGCAGGTCGCCGCCATCGCCAAGCGCCATCCGGAAATTCACCGTATGCGCCTGGTCGTCGACAATCCGGGCGGCCAGGACCGCATGGTTCTGCATTGCGAAATCGAAGCCGGCAACGAGGCGCTCGACCAGGCGCTGGTTGCCAGCCTGCGCGAATTGACCAAACTGCGCGGCCAGGTCGCCTTCGCGGCCCCGGGGGGCTTGCCCAATGACGGCAAGGTGATCGAAGATAGCCGGGTTTATTGACCCGGCGAATCTTCCCATGCGACTCCTGCTGCTAGCCCTGAGTGTACTGTCCTCCTCCGTGCTGGCCGACGAGCAGCCCCTGCGCTCCTCGGCCCGCCTGCTCTTCAAGCAGCCGGAACTGTTGCAGCCCGGGCGCTGCGTCGTCTATGAAGAAGGCGGTGCCGGCTGGATCGCTACCGAACCGGTCTATTACCTGAAAGGCGAGGTGGTCGCCGGCGAGGTCAAAACCCGCCACCTCGGCGTCTGCCCGCAGGTGCCGGGCAAGGAAATCAGGCAATACAGCCGCGACGAATTCATCCGCCTGGCCAAGGCCCATCCCTGCGTGTCGGAACAGGCGAAGGAACGCGCCGAACAGTTCGGTCTCGTCCGCCTGCGCGTCACCGACTGGGAAACCCCGCACGCCCGCAAGGCAGAAAACGCCGGCCGCCTCTACCGCGGCACTTACCTCGACCAACGTCTGGAAAAGGGGCTGGAAGTCGAAATCGAGGCGGATCTGCTGGGGGCCTGCACGCAGGCCGCAGGGCGCTGAGCCCCCTCCCTGACGCCGGAAGCTGCCGAAAGTTTTTGCCTATTTTGTGGCGTTGACCGCAGGGATTGTGGCAGGCAGCGTGATCAGGAACCGGCAACCGCGTTCGACATGCGCCGCGTCGAGTTGGATGCTGCCGTTCATGGCCTTGATCGCTTCGGCAACAATCGCCAGTCCAAGCCCGGAACCCGGCTTCCCATCGTTATTGCCGCGGGTAAAGCGCTCAAAAACCTTTGCGCGCATCGTTTCGGAAATTCCCGGCCCGTTGTCCGTCACTTGCAATTGAATCGACTGCCCGTTGACTGCAACATCGATGTCGACCTTGACTAGGGGGCCGCCGTAGCGCAGCGCATTGTCCAGCAGGTTTTCAAGGACGGACTGAAAGGCGTGGCGATCTGTGGTGCCAACCAGTTGATCCGGGCCGGAAACCCCCAAGTCTGCCCGTGCGTATTCCGGGCGAACTGCAAAATCTGCTACGCAATTGCGCACGAGGTCCATGATGTCGAACTCATCATGTTTGCGACGCTCTCGGGCGTCCAGTTGGGCCAGGCGCAACAGCTGATGGACCAGGTGCGAGGCGCGCTGGATGGCCGCGAGCAGTTGCTGCTCGGCCTGCGCGTGGGACTCCCCGCTTTCCGCGTTGGCTAACAGATGTGCCTGCGTGGTGATCACCGCAAGTGGGGTGCGCATTTCGTGCGCGGCATCATGAACGAAGGATTTCTCCCGCCGAATGCCCTGCGCCAGCGTTGCCATCAGTTCATTCAGCGCTCTTACCAAAGGATCGAGCTCGCGATAGGTTTCCGGGAGAGTGACGGGGGTCAGATCATCCATCCGGCGCGCTTTGACCGCTTCCGAAAGGCGCCGCAGCGGGGTCAGGCTTGAACGGGTCGCAAGCCAAATTGGTGCGAGCACCAACACCAATGAAATCACGACGAAAATGAACAGGTAGGTGGCTATCTGACGCATGACATCGGCCCGGCGGGCGTTGGCGTTGTCAATGAAGATGATTCGCCAGGGCTTGGCATCCTGCGCGAACACATTGAAGGCATTGCCGCCAAGCTCAACGCGTGCAGCCCCATCAGCAATGCTGGCCAGATTGATTGCAGGCAACTCAGGCGGGGCATAGACCGGCCGCCCTGCCTGATCGAGAATCACGGTCCAGCTCAAGCGCCCGCGCGGTTCGTTTTCGCGTTGCAATGCGTCGAGCAGGTCACCCAGACGCGCAATATCGTCGGGACGATCGACCTTGGCCAGTTGCAGTGCCAGCACCTGAGTGACCTGACGAATTTGCCTCGGCAGCTGACCGCTGGCCGAGTCCAGCGTCAGATAGGCAACGATCCCACCAATCACGAAAAAGACCGCTGCGAATGCGGCCACCAGTGTCAGCACCATCCGCAGCAGCAAGGATCGTGAGCGCATCATCGGCTACTCTCCGCTGGCTGCGCCAGAAAATAGCCGACACCGCGAATGGTACGAATCTGCTCGGCCCCCAGTTTGCGCCGCAAATGATGGACGTGCACCTCAATGGTATTGAAGTCGATGCTTTCCTCTCGCGGGTCGAGAGCCCTGACGAGTTGATGCTTCGAGACCACCGTTCCGGAAGCGCGCGCCAGGGCAAGCAGGATGTCGTATTCGGCCGGGGTGAGCGTGATCGGTGCCCCCTGCTGGCGCACCTCGTGCCGAGCAACATCAATGACCAATTCGCCGAACCGCCACTCCGAGGCCGCCTGGCGCGCGGCGCGTCGGGTCACGGCATGAATGCGTGATACCAGTTCCTCGAAGGCAAACGGTTTGACAATGTAATCGTCTGCGCCGCCGTCGAGTCCGGCGAGACGATCATCCAGGCCGCTGCGCGCAGTAATCACGATAACCGGCGTTGAGATGCCTTGGCTACGCCAGTGCTGCAACAAATCAATTCCCTGTCCGTCCGGTAGAGAGAGGTCGAGCAGCATGCAGTCATAGCGCTCCCTTGCCGCAAAAGCACGGGCGTCATGGCAGGTTCTCAGCCATTCGGCGGTGAAATGGGCCTTGCGCAAAGCTTTAAGGAGCGCTGGCCCCAATTCGAGGTCGTCTTCAATCAATAACAGGTGCATCGCTGCACATTAGCACGGCAAAAGTGGCGAAGCTTAAGGTTCGCTTGGGAAAAAGCGGGCGATCTTAAGCATTTATTAAGTGGGTGTTCGCCATAGTGCCGGCTGTCAAGCAACCGATGTGGGACAAACAACCGACATGAATCAGGACGACCCTGCCGATGATTTCCTGAAGGCTTCAAACAGCTTTATCCCCGCCTCGAGGATGACGCATCTGAACAGCCACTGCCTGAGCGCGGGAGAGATGCTGGTCATTCGACATGGCGCTAGCGGCGTGGTGCGCTGCCTAAAAGGGAGAGTCCTCCTTTCCTTGCCAGGCAACATGGCCGATTACTGCCTTGATCCGGGGATGGCGCTTGCGATTGGGGCCAACCCAATGGTGCTGATCGAATGCTGCAGCGATGCGCGCATCGAAATCGCATCTTCCAGGGCCGCTGCTCGTCGGATCTGGTCTCTGTCGGCCCTGACTCTCCTGCCGCTCTTGGGCTTGGCAAGCCATTTTGCCAGCCTGGTCCAGACCGTTGAATCGGCCGGCGCAGCCGATGCAACGGCTCTGATTGCCGCCTGCGACCCGGATTACCATCAAGCCCGACTTAAAGCGTGGCAGCTCGGAAAGGGAATGCTGAGTCCGGATGGCACAGTGGCGAGCAATCGTGTTCTCGCGGCCTATGACCGCCAACACATGCAGGAGGCCTGCAAGCCATGAGGACTCCTGGCAGTCATTCGCTATGGAGCAGATTTTGGCCGTTGTATCTGTTTTCCCTGACAGGGCTTTGGCCGCTGGAAGACCTACTCAGGAATCAGCTCTCCCGGATGGAACTCCCGGTCGAATTCGCCGGGAGTGGGGAGCTATTGGTTATGGCCGGATTGGCGCAAACGGCAGCATTGCTGTTGCTGGCCTCGCTGATCGGCGCACTATGGGCGCATCGACTGGGCATGGTTTCCATCCTGGCCCATCGACAGGGGGTCAGGAGGTTCCAGGCGGAGCTTCCGCTGGCGCTCGGACTGGGCAGCGTGCTCGGCATAGCCATCGTGGTGCTAGACCACGGGCTATTCATGCCGCTGTCTCCCGGGGTTACCTCGGCAACCGGGCAGGCCTCCGGCGGCCTCGGACAACCGCTGTTGCTGGGCCTCTTTTACGGTGGGATTAGCGAGGAAGTCATGATGCGCTGGGGGCTGATGACCCTGATTTGCTGGACTGGCTTTCGACTGCTTGGCGGCGGGCAGGACAAGCTGCCGGAGTGGATCGCCTGGGCAGGTATCCTGATCTCCGCCGTCGCTTTTGCACTGGGCCATCTGCCTGCCGCCATGCAAGCCGGTCTGTTGGATAGCCCGTTTCTCTATCGGATCCTGTTGCTGAACACCCTGGCGGGCATCGTTTTTGGTTGGCTCTATTGGCGGCGTTCCATTGAATCAGCTTGCGTGGCGCATGCCGTGGTTCATCTGTGCTTCCATGCGCTTGCATAAAGGCCTGCCCATAGAGTGGTAGGCTTCGTCGGAAAAGCACACGAAGAAACGGGACGGTGGATGCAGAAAATATCGATTTCGCCAGGAGCCATGAAAAATGGATGACCTTCAGATTTTGATCCGGCCTTTGAGCGACTCGGATACCGACGCGCTGGTCGAAGCTGTGCGCTTATCCGCCGAATCGTTGCAGAAATGGGCGTCGTGGTACCACCCCGCCTACGGGCCGGAAGACGCGCGACTTTGGCTGGCGCATTGCGCGCAACAGTGGGCAAGCGGGCGGGATCGCGAGTTTGCCGTCGACGACGCACAGTCCGGAAAGCTGATCGGTAGTGTCGGTATCAGCCAAATCAACACAATTCACCACTTCGGAAATCTTGCCTACTGGACCGCAGCGGCACACTGCAATCGGGGGGTGGCAAGCCGTGCCGCAAGGCTCGCGCTCGAATTCGCTTTTGAGAACATGGGCTTGACTCGCGTGGAGGTCGTGGTGCGCACCGACAATGTCGCAAGCCAGCGGGTGGCTCAGAACATTGGCGCCCGCCTAGAAGGAACTGCGCGTAACCGCATTTTCTTCAAGGACTCCCCGCTGGATGCCCTGATGTATTCCGTGGTGGCAACCGACCTTCGGTGAGTGGATCGCACGCAAAAGTTGCAGGAGCCGGGTTGAGCGTTCATCGATTTCTTTAGCATGAGTGCTTGAACAGGTGCTCTTGGAAATCAACATCGGGTGACTCTGGCGCTTCGATTCCCGCCGTTATGTTTTTGGGGCGGGACCGGCCGTTATTGGCACGTGGCTGCCCCCTCATTTCCCCTAAGCCTCATCTGCCGACGGCATCACCGCTCCCCCTGCCACCAGTTTCGCAATCTCGTCCTCGCCCAGCCCCAAACTGCGCAGGCATTCCCGGCTGTGTTCGCCGAGCAGCGGCGGGGGGCTCTGGATGTTGCCCGGGGTTTTTGACAGGCGCGGTGCCGGCGCGGGTTGGAGGACGCCGGCCAGTTCGGTGAACGCAGCCCTGGCCTGGTTGTGCGGGTGCGCCGGGGCTTCGGCCATGGTCAGCACCGGCCAGACGCAGTCGTCGCTGTCGTCGAACAGCGCTTCCCAGTGGGCGCGGGGCTGGCTGGCGAAAATAGTGGTCAGCCGGGCTTTCATCGCCGGCCAGCGGGCGGTGTCGTATTGCTGGCCGCTGAAGTCGGGGTCGTTGGCGAGGCCGAGGCGGGCGACGAAGGTGGCGTAGAACTGCGGTTCGAGCGGGCAGACGCTGAGCCACTTGCCGTCGGCGCAGGCGTAGACGTCGTAGAAGGGGGCGCTGGAGTCGATGGCGCACTGGCCTTCCCACTCGCCGAGGGCGTGCAGGTTGTATAGGCCGTGGGCGAGCAGCGCGGCGCCTTCGTTCATGGCGGCGTCGATGACCTGGCCGCGGCCGCTCTTTTGGGCTTCGAGCAGGGCGCAGGCGATGCCCCAGGCGAGCAGCAGGCCGCCGCCGCCCATGTCGCCGACCAGGGTCGGCGGTGCCCACGGGGCGCCGCCGTGGCGGCGGCCGGTGTCGAGGACGCCGGCGATGGCCGCGTAGTTGGCGTCGTGGCCGGCGCGCGGGGCGAGCGGGCCGGTCTGGCCCCAGCCGGTCATGCGGGCGTAGATCAGGCGCGGGTTGCGTTCAAGGCAGACTTCCGGGCCGAAGCCGAGGCGTTCCATGACGCCGGGCCGGAAGCCCTCGATCAGCACGTCGGCCTCGTCGATGAGGCGCAGCGCCAGCGCCTTGGCTTCCGGGTGCTTGAGGTCGATGCACAGCGATTTCTTGCCGCGGTTGGCTACCGCCTTGCGGCCGCCGCCAAACAGTTGCGAAGCGAAGGTGCCGCCGCCGCGTTCGAGCAGGGTGACTTCCGCCCCCATGTCGGCGAGCAGCATGCCGCAGAAGGGGCCGGGACCGATACCGGCGAATTCGACGACCTTGACGCCGGCGAGCGGACCTTGGGGAGCGGTGGGGGACATGTCTGTTCTCTCGAATGGCTGGATGGCGGATTATTCCACGGGATGACGCGGCTTGCGGCAAATTGGCCGGGTTGCCATGCCGACAGCAAGCCTTCCCCGATGAAGCGGCGTATCGACGAATGGCTCGCCCGCAATATGACGGCGCTTTGAGCTGAGGTCGCTCAGCCCGGGGCGGCGACGACGCGGTTGCGGCCTTCGTGCTTGGCCCGATAGAGGGCGCGGTCGGCTCGGCTCAGGGCCTGGTCTGCCTTGTCGTCGGCCGGGTCGAGGCGGCTGAGGCCGACGCTGACCGTGATGCTCAGCTTGCTGCCGCCAAAGGCGATGGAGGCGGCCTCGACCAGGCTGCGCACGCGTTCGGCGAAAGTGAGGGCGGCCTGTCGTTCGGTGTCGGGCAGCAGGATGGCGAACTCCTCGCCGCCGATGCGCCCGGCACTGTCTACCTTGCGCATTTCGGCACCAAGCATGGCACCGAAATGTTGCAGTACGAGGTCGCCGGCGGCATGGCCGTGGCGGTCGTTGATTTCCTTGAAATGGTCGAGATCGAGCATCAGTACGCAGGCCTGGCGGAGTTCGTGCCGTTGCAGCCGGGCATGTTCGTCGGCCAGTCGGGCCATGAAGGCGCGCCGGTTGAGCAGGCCGGTCAGCGCATCGATGGTGGCGATGGCCTGGACCTCGGCCAGTGCTTGTTCGGCCGCATCGATCAGCGCATTGGCGCTGTCGGCCAGTGAACCGATTTCATTGCGGGCATGGGCGGCGGGGACATGGACCCGGCTGCCGCTGCCCGGTTTGATCGCGGCCAGCGTGGCGGCCAGTTTCTCGACCGGCTTGCCGACCAGATGGCGGGTGAACAGGACGATCAGCAGCGCCGTGAGCAGGATATGCACGAGCAGCAGCAGGGTTTGCTGCATGGCCTCGGAGGTGGCTTCGGCATGGATGATCGTGTCGTTGCGGAAAACGGTGATGTGGCCGATCGACTCCATGCCATCTACCGGCGAGAACAGCGGGTAACGGGTCATCGCCGCTTCGTGTTGGTCGGCCTGTGGAATGGCGCCGACCGTGAAGTGGCCGGTCTGGTCGACAATCTGCACGGCCAGAACGCCGGGGTTGGCCAGCAGCCCGTTGATGACCCCTTCGGCGATGCTGTTGTTGTTGGCATAGACGGCAACTTCGGCCTGGGCCTGCACCGTGTTGATCAGCTGGCGCTCCAGCAAGACGGCATCGCGCAATGCCTTGGCGAAAGCCAGGTGATAGGCCAGTCCGCCGGACAGCGCGGAAACCAGCAGCAGGCACAGGCTGATGTAGAGGACCAGACGATGCTGGATGCCGTGGCGATGGCGGGTCATTCTTTGAGCGTCAGCAGGGAACGGACGTCGCCGGTCACCGCGCCGGCCTCGACGTAGCCGATGGCCAGCCGGTTGAGGCGAACGACATTGACGATGGAGTAGCTGTCGGGCAGCGGGCGGGGTGGCTGGCTGTCGCCGCTGAATTGCAGGCGGGCCCAATAGGCATCGACGTTGCGCAGGCTCATGCCGTTCAGCCGGGCGAAGAAACGGCTGCGCAGTTCGCTGTCGCGCGGCTGGTCGAGAATCAACAGACGGTCGCCGCTGCGGGTGGCTCGGATGCGCCCGAGGTAGAGGTCGGAAACTTCCTGCGGGGCCAGTTGCAGCAGCGGGTTGTCGGGATGGACGACGACGACGATGTCGGCCGCCAGCGGGCGGCTGAGCGCGGCGATCAACAGGAGAAGGGGCAGTCGGCGGCGCATCAAAAGACGAAATCCACGCTGACCGTGAACAGATTGACCGAGCTGGCGCGCGGGTTGGTGGCCGGACTGCGGAACCACAGCGCATAGCCTTGCGGGTGGATGCGGGAATGGTCCCATTGCAGCTTGAGCGCGGCGCGCGAATCGAAATCCCAGCGCGCGCCGAGCGACAGTGTCTCCTGGTCCTGCCGGGTGCTGTTGGCGACGAAGTAGGCGGTGTTCTGAAAGGCGCCCTGGCCGATGGCGCTCCAGTCGCTGCGCGGTCCGAGCGGGGCCTTGTCCGGCCGGCTGATGCTGAACAGGGCATAGGGCGTCAGGTCGCCGAAGCGGTGGCCGAGCGCCAGATAGGCGCTACGGCTGGCCGGGGCGATGGCGTGGTCGGTGGTCGAGTAGCCCACTTCGCCCTGGGCCAGCCACCGGCCGTCGTCGTAGGCGGCGCCCAGCGTGTAATAGCGCAGGCGGGTGTCCTTGAAGGCAGTGGCGTGGCGCAGGGCCGTCGCTTCGGCGCTGATGCCGGGCAGGCCGAGGCTGCCGATCTGGCTCAGGCCGCCATGCAGGGCGGCCAGCGGTGCCGCCTCGGCGGCGCTGTAAAACCCGGAAAGACCGGCTTGCAGTCGCCAGGGACCGGCCTGGTGGGCCAGCGACAGGCTCCACAAGCGGTCGGCCTGGAAGGCGAAGTCGGCGTTGCCCATCGGGATGTCGAAAGCGCTGCGCCCCAGTTGGGCGCGCAGGCGCCAGCGGGAATCACCCTGGAAAAAGTCGTGGGTCAGCTCGCCGCCGTCGATGGAGAAAATGGGAATCCAGCTGTAGAACTCGCGGGGCGGCCTGACCCAGGGGTAGGCATAGCCCAGGTTGCGATGGTCGCTCATCAGGAAGGGGGCGTAGCCGATGCGGCCCAGGCGCAGCGTATTGGCCGAGTTTAGCTGGATATCGAGATGGGCCAGGTCAACCGAACTGTTCAGGCTGTGCGTGATCTGGTCGCGGGCGACGGCCTGGAAGACGCCTTCGACCTGCGGCGTGAAGCGATAGGCGAGGTGCACGCCGAGCCGCGAGTCGAGACGCCAGCCCGGCCCGGTGCGCTCGCCGTCGGTCGGGCGCTGGGTGAAGTCGCGAATGGCCGCCAGGTCGCCCCGGTCGTCGGCGCTGTAGCTCAGCGTGCCGTAACCGGAGAGGCGCAGCGGTGAAACGTCGCCATCGGTGTCGACCGCCCCGGCCGGGCCGGCCAGGGCAAGGGCCAGGCCGAGAAGAGAGGCAAGGCGGCGTCCCGGGTTCGGCATCAGCCCTTGCGCCCGAACAGGCCGCGCACGGCTTCCTGCAAGTCGGCCGGCAGCACGACCACCTTGGCGTTGTCCTTGTCGCCCATATGTTCCAGCGCGGCGATGTATTTCTCGCCGAGCAGGTAGGACATCGGCACCGTCTGGTCGCCGATCGCGGCGCTGACCCGGCGGATGGCCTCGGCCGAGGCCTCGGCCAGCATGACCTGGGCGTCGGCGTCGCGCTTGGCCGATTCCAGGCGGGCTTCGGCTTCGAGGATGGCCGACTGCTTGGCGCCTTCCGACTTGGTGACCACCGCCTTGCGTTCGCGCTCGGCGGCGGCCTGCATTTCCATGGCCTTCTGCATCGACTGCGACGGCTTGATGTCCTGGATTTCGACCGACTTGACGGTCAGGCCCCAGTCGACGGCCTCATCGGCAATGCTTTCGCGCAGCCGGGCCTTGATCTTGTCACGCGAGGACAGTGCCTCGTCGAGTTCCATTTCACCGACGATGGAACGCAGTGTGGTCATGATCAGGTTGCGGATGGCCTCCGAGAAGTCGGTCACGCCATAGACCGCCTTGACCGGATCGGTGACCTTGATGAAGGCAATGGCGTTGGTCAGGATGACCGCATTGTCACGGGTGATGACTTCCTGCTCCTGGACGTCGAGGATGATGTCCTTGGTGACCAGCTGGTAGGCGATGCGGTCGAGGTAGGGAATGACGATGTTGAGGCCCGGCTTGAGCGTGCCGTGGTACTTGCCGAGACGTTCGACGATCCATTCCTCGCCCTGCGGCACGATGCGCACGCCCTTGGCGATGGTGACCACGACAAAGACCAGAACGGCCAGGACGACGACGAAACCGGCACTCATTTCCATGTTGTGCGCTCCTCAGATTTTGCTGATTTTCAGGAAACTGCCTTCGACCGCCACCACCTTGACCCGTTCGCCGGCGGCGATGGCCTCGTCGGCCAGACAGACCCATTCTTCCGAGCCGAGCACCGGTCGCTGGAAGCGGACCTTGCCGCGGGCGAAGGGGGCGACGGCGGTAGCCAGCAGGCCGATCTCGCCGATCACCTCGCCGTCGGCGGTACCTATCCTGGTTTTGGCGAAGCTCTGCTTGAACACTTTGAACCACAGGCCGACCATGGCCAGCGAAGCCACCGTCCACAGCGCCAGCTGCGCGGTGATCGACAACTCCGGGGCAAGCAGGAGCAGCAGGCCGACGAGCAGGGCGCCCAGCCCGAACCAGATGATGAAAAACGCCGGGATGGCCAGTTCGGCCAGCATCAGCATGATACCGCCGACGATCCAGGTCCACCACTCAGGATGCATGTTGTTCTCCTTGTCGGGCCAGTATTTCGGGTTTGGCGGCAGCGGTCAAGCGGCGTTTGCGGTCATCCACAATGGTGGCCCGGCAGGTGGCGGCTAGAATGGCGCGATGACCACCGCCCTGCTCCTGCTGCCCGATTTCGCCCTGATCCTGCTCGGCACCGCCATCCGGCGCTGGATGCACCTGGGCGACCACTTCTGGAACGGCGTCGAGAAGCTGGTCTATTTCATCCTGTTTCCGGCCCTGCTCATCAACGCCATCGTCAAAACCCGGCTCGATCTGGCCGCCGCCATGCCGCTGCTGGCCACCGCCTTCGCTGCGATGGCTGGCGGCATGCTGCTCGGCAGCCTGCCGAAACTGTGGGTCAAGCTGCCGCCGCTGACCTTCGCCTCGGTCTTCCAGTGCGGCTACCGCTTCAATTCCTACATCGCGCTGGCTGTCGCCGGCATGCTGTTCGGCGCGCCCGGCATCGCCACCATGGGGCTGATCGTCGGTGCCGCCGTACCCTTCGCCAATCTGGTGTCGGTGTGGATGCTGGCCCGCCACGGCGAGGCCAGCCTGTGGCACGAAGTGGCGAAAAATCCGCTGATCTGGGGCACCGCCGCCGGCTTCGTGCTGAACCTGGCCGGGTTCGTCCCGCCGGCGCCATTGCAGGCCTTTCTCGGCCGGCTGGCCGATGCCTCGATCGCGCTCGGCCTGATCACCGTCGGTGCCGCGCTGCGCCTGGAAAGCACGCCCGGTGTGCGCGGCGTTTCGCTGTGGCTGCTGGCGGTCAAGCTGCTGGCCCTGCCACTGATCGCTGCCGGCGTCGGTCGCCTGCTCAGCCTGTCCGGGCTGAACTATCAGGTGGCGGTATTGTTCGCCGCCTTGCCGACCGCCTCGTCGGCCTACATTCTGGCCATGCGCATGGGCGGCGACGGGAAGAGCGTCGCCTGGCTGATTTCGGCGACGACGCTGGGTTCGATGCTGAGCCTGCCGCTGTGGGCGGCCTGGCTCAGTCGCTGATCACTTCTTCGGGCTGCGCTTGGCGGCCGGCTTGGCGGCCGGGGGCGGTTCGGCCGCCGCGGCGGCGGCAGCGGCATCGGCATGCTGCTGCATCTGGTCGCGCATCTGCTGCATCATCTGCCAGGGCCACATGGCGGCATCGGAAAGGGCGCCGCTCGCGCCGTCGACCGCAGCGCTTGCTGCCTCCGGTCCGGCGGGGGCTTGCTGCTCGGTCGGTTTGACCGCATCGCTGGCCATCTTGCCCATGGCCTGCACGGCGGACACCGTGGTGCGCTGCATCTCCAGGCTCTGAATGGTCATTTGCAGCATCGACAGGTTCATCCGCAGCCAGCCTTCAACTGCCTTCATGTCCTTGATGCGCTTGTCCAGTTCGTCGAGATCGAAGGTAGGGGCGACCATGCCGGGGAGGCTGAAGCCCATGTTGCCCCACATGTTGCGGACAAAGGCGAGAGGATCGTTGTTGTTCTGTTCGAATGACATGATTTTCTCCATCGGCGGGTTATTTATCCATCTTAAACCACTTTTTCGAGGAAGATGCTAAATTACCGGCCGGAAAACGAGGGAGTGAAAAATGCTGAAACTCTTGGTGGTTGAGGATCACGCGCTGGTCCGCGAGGGCCTGGTCAGGCTGCTGGCGCAGATCGAGGACAAGGTGGAGGTGCGGGAGGCGGCCGATTTCGAGGCGGCCCTGATCCAGCTCGATGCCGATGCCGATTTCGACCTGATTCTGCTCGATCTGGCCCTGCCCGGTATCGACGGTTTTTCCGGTCTGGACATCCTGCGCCGGCGTTATCCGTCGATTCCGGTTGCCGTGGTTTCGGCCTACGACGACTTGCCGACCATTACACGGGTTATCAACCTTGGTGCCTCCGGGTTCATCCCCAAGGCGTTTTCCGGCGAAGCCTTGCTGGCCGCCGTGCGCGACGTGCTGGCCGGCAACATCTTCCGGCCGGCGACCCAGCCCGGGGCGCGGATGGACGACGCGGTACCGGTGCCGCCGTCGAAAATGAGCATTGCCCCGGCCGAGATCGGCCTGACCGACCGCCAGTCGCAGGTGCTGGCCCTGATGGTGCGCGGCCTGTCCAATCGCGACATCGCCGAGCAGCTCGAACTCTCGGAAGGTACGGTGAAGATTCATGCCACCGCCGTCTTCAAGTCGCTCGGGGTGACCAGCCGGACCCAGGCCCTGGTTGCAGTTGCGCGTTACGGCATCGACTTCGCCGACGTTTTCTGAAGCTGGTTGAGCAGGGCGCGCAGCTTGGCCGGGCGCAGCGGCGTCGGCAGGGTGTGGCAGCCTTGGTCGGCGAGGTCGACCTCGCCGCTGGTCAGCACGATGATCGGCTGCTCGCCGGGTAACAGCCGGCGCAGCGGTTTGGCCAGCGGGCCATCGGTGATCAGCACGGCGCCGCGGGGAACCTGCGGCGGGCGGGTGTCCAGACCTTCTTCCCGGGAGACGGCATAGCCCCAGCTTTGGGCCAGTACGACCCCGGCCTGGATATCTACCGAATTGCCGATGAAGTGGATGGCGCCGGTACTCGGCTGGCGGCTGGCCGGTAGCGCGGCGAGCGCCATTGGCGGGCTGCCGGCAACGGTCAGCGCAAAGGTGGTCCCTTCGCCGACCCGCGAGCGCAGTGCCACCTCCACCTTGAGGGCGCGGGCCAGACGGTCGACGATGGACAGGCCGAGGCCGAGCCCCTTGCCTTGTTCGCGGGCCGCGTTGCCGACCTGGTAGAACTCGGCGAAGATCGCCGCCTGATGTTCCGGGGCGATTCCGATGCCGCTATCGCGTACCTCGATCAACACCTTGTCCCCGCGCTTTCTGGCACCGATCAGGATGCGGCCGCCATTCGGGGTATAGCGCAGGGCATTGGACACCAGATTGGCGATCATCCGTTCGATCATCACCGGGTCGGAAGCGAGCCACAACTTGGTCGGTCGGAAACGCAGGGTCAGCTGGCGGTCGACCGCCGCCCGCCGGTAGGAAGTGGATAGCCGCTCGAACAACGGGCCGAGGGCGAAGGGGTGGATGTCCGGCTTGATGCCGGCGACGTCGAGCCGCGAAATGTCGAGCAGGGAGTCGAGTAGTTCGCCGAGCAGGCTGGTCGAGGCGGCGATCTGTTCGGCCAGGCGCGGCAGGTTGTTGGCGGTGCCGCTGCGCAGCTGGCGTTGCAGATCGGCGGCGAACAGCGACAGGGCGTGCAGGGGCTGCCGCAAGTCGTGGCTGGCTGCAGCCAGGAAGCGGCTCTTGGCGGTGTTGGCCCGTTCCGCCGCGTCGCGCTGGCCGGCCAGTTCCTGCGTCGCAGTACGCACCCGTTCTTCGAGCAGTTCGTGGCTGGCCGCCAGGGCGGCGGTCATTTCGCGCATTTCGCCAACCTGGCGGCGTACCAGCAGGCCGCCGACGAGCAGGATGGTGGTGACCAGTACGGCCAGCGTGGATAGTTCGAGCAGGTGGGTTTTCCAGGCGGCGAGCAGGCTGGATTGCGGCAGGATGGTCAGCACCCGCAGGTCGGCGTAGCCGGGGACCGGCGATACCGAGACAACCAGACCGTTGTGTTCGCCGATGCCGCTTTCCGGGATGTGGTTGCGCAGTTTGCCGGCGAACAGCGCCTCGTCAGCCGCTGCGCCGAGGATGGGAGATTGTCGGCTGAGATCGGTCGGTCGACAGGAGGCGACGATCTGCTGCTTGGCATTGATCAGCACCGCCTCGAAATCGTCGTTGAGCCGGTTGGCCCAGCAGAATTCCTGCAGGTAGGCCGGCTCGATGGCGGCGAAGGCGATGCCGGCGAACGCGTTGTTCTCGTCGTTGATGCGGCGGGCCAGTGCATAGGTGTAGCGACCGGAGTTGCGACCGATGTAAGGACCGAAGGTGGTGGCCTCGCGCCCGTCGACCAGTGCCCGGTAATAGGGGCGGTCGGCGATGTTGATGCGCGGTGGCGGGAAATAGGTCGAAATGAAGCGCTGGTTGCCGGCCTGGTCGAAAATGATCAGGTCGCGCAACTGCGGCATGGCGCGCGAATGGCGCTGGGCGACGTATTCCCAGCCTTCGGTGGCGTCCCACTTGACCCAGTTGCGCCGGCTGTTCGACAGGTCGGTGGCCATTTCGCGCAGCAGGATGTCCACCGCCTCGAAGGTGCGGGCGGTGTGTTCGGCCATCATGATGCTGAAGTGCTGCACCCGTTTCTCGCCGGCTTCGAGGTCGCGGTGGCGGGCCAGCAGCAGGTCGGTCAGGAAGACCGTCAACACGGTGACCGTGCTGGCCAGCGCGACGATCAGCGCGAGCGTTTCCGGCTTCTGGCGGAGGATGGACATCTAGCGCTGGTAGCAGTAAAGCGGCCGTGGCGGCGTGCATGCCACCTCGATGACCTGGCTGGGCACGACGCCCGGCACCGGGAAATTGTTGCTGACGAACAGGCTGCCCGGCTGCATCTCGGCCTCGACTTTCTTCCACAGGTCGGCCATCGGGGCCGGCGACAGGAAGGCGTAGACGACGTCGTGTTCGGCCAGGTCGGTCTGCCACATATCGGCCCAACGCCAGTCGATATTCGGTCGGCCGAGGCAGAAGAAGCGGCCGACCAGCCAGGTCAGCGGCGCATTCTCGACGCCGGTGAAGCGGCTGTCGGGCAGGAAGTCGGCGAGCGGCACCGTGGTGCTGCCCAGCCCGGCGCCGAGATCGAGGAAGCGGCAGGGACCGCGTTCGGCGAGCAGTTCGGCCAGGCGGGCGACGGTCTGCCGGTTCGACAGGTAGAGCGGCACCTGGCCGGACAGCGCACCGCGATAGACCAGCATGAGCAGGATGAAAGCGAGCAGGAACCAGCCGGGTTCGATGGCCAGGGTCTGCGTCAACCAGACCAGCGGCATGAAACCGGCGTGGATGACACGCCACCACCAGGGCTGGCGGGAGAGGGTGGCAAAAACCAGGGCGACGCCGCCGATGGCCAGACTGGTCTGCAACCAGGGCATGGCCTCGGCGGACCAACCGAAATAGGGCCAGGCCAGGGAAAGGACGAGAATGACAGCGGCGCCTTGCAGGGCCAGTTGTCGGAGCGGGGTGGCGGACATGCCGCGATTTTATGCCATCAGCGCCCGGCGCGCCGTTTCTCGCAACACTGTCGCCTGTTCGGACGCCGCCAGCCGCACCGGCCCGAAGCCGCGCACGCCGGCCGGCCAGGCGGCCAGTTTTCGGGCGGTAGCCAGTTGCCCGGCGTGGGCGACGATCAGATCGAGGTCGGCCTCGTAATCGGCCAACAGCCTGCGGTCGACCGTCTTGTCGGAGGCAAAACGGAAGGGGTCGAGCCAGCTGCCGCGCAGGCGGCGGGCCTTGGCCAGCCCCTTGAGCAGCGGCAGCAGCCAGGGGCCGAAGCTGATCTTCTTCGGCCGGCCGTCCGGGCCGGGGCGGGCGAACAGCGGCGGCGCGAACTGGAAGCCGAGGCGGAAGTCGCCGTCGAAGGTATCACCCAGCCGTTCGAGAAAATCGCCCTCGGTGTACAGCCGGGCCACCTCGTATTCGTCCTTGGGGGCGAGCAGGCGGGCGTACTGGGTGGCGACGCTGCGGCTCAGCGCCTCGTCGCCGAGGGCCAGGATGCCGGCCAGGCGTTGCCGGTAGCGCTCGGCCAGAGCGGCGTCGTGGTAGGCGGTCAGGTGGGCGACGCGGCTGGCGATCAGATCGTCCAGCGTTGGTTCGACGAAAGGCTGACCGGCGAGTTGGCCTGAACTTTGGCCGGCGCATTTCGCCACTTTGTCCGGGTCTGCCGCAGCCCGCCGGCCCCACAGGAAGGCCTGGCGATTGGCGTCGACGGCGCTGCCGTTCAGTTCGATGGCCTGCTCCAGCGCGCCGGCGGAGACCGGCACCAGACCCAGTTGCCAGGCGTGGCCGAGGAGCAGCATGTTAGCGTAGAGGGCGTCGCCCATCAGCCGGGTGGCCAGGTGCTGGGCGTCGAGGAAGCTGACGCGCTCGGCACCCAGGCTGGCGACCAGTTGCCGTTGCAGGCCGGCCAGCGGGAAGTGCCAGTCGCGGTTGCGGGTGAGTTCGGCGGTCGGTGTTTCGGCACAGCTGACCACGGCGCGCGTGTGGCCTTCCAGCATTTTGCTCTGCGCTTCCGGGCTGGCGGTGACCACCAGGTCGCCGCCGAGGATGGCATGCGCCTCGCCGGTGGCGATGCGGGCGGCGTGGATGTCTTCCGGCCGGTCGGCGATCCTCAGGTGCGAGAAGACGGCACCGTATTTCTGCGCCAGGCCGGTCATGTCGAGCACCGAGACGCCCTTGCCGTCGAGGTGGGCGGCCATGCCGATCAGCGCGCCCAGCGTGATGACGCCCATGCCGCCGACGCCGGTCAGGATCAGGTTGTAGGGTTGGGCGGTGCCCGGCAGCAGCGGTTCGGGCAAAGGCGGCCAGTTTTGCATTTCATGCAGTAAACCGTCGTCGACCGCAGCGTTCGTGCCTTTTTTCAGGCTAGCCCCATCGACGGTGACGAAACTGGGGCAGAAGCCTTTCAGGCAGGAGAAATCCTGGTTGCAGGCTGACTGGTCAATCTGGCGCTTGGTGCCGAAGGCGGTGTCGACCGGTACCACCGACAGGCAGTTCGATTGCACGGAGCAGTCGCCGCAGCCTTCGCAGACTGCTTCGTTGATGAACACCCGCTGGCTGACCGCGGCCATCTTGCCGCGCTTTTTGCGCCGGCGCGCCTCGGTGGCGCAGACCTGGTCGTAGATCAGCACGCTGACGCCGGGCTCCTGACGCAATTCGCGCTGCACGGCGTCCAGTTCGTCGCGGTGGTGGATCGGCACCGCATTTCCCCCCGGTCGGGCGAGATCGGTGATCTCGGCGTACTTGGCCGGGTCGTTGGTGACGACGACCATCCTGCCGACGCCTTCGGCTTCCAGCTGGCGGGTGATGCGGGCGACGCTGAGGATGCCGTCCACCGGCTGGCCGCCGGTCATCGCCACGGCATCGTTGTAGAGGATCTTGTAGGTGATCGGCACTTTTGCCGCGATGGACTGGCGGATGGCGAGCAGCCCGGAGTGGAAGTAAGTGCCGTCGCCGAGGTTGGCGAAGATGTGTTTTTCCTCGGTGAACGGCGCCTGGCCGACCCAGGGCACGCCTTCGCCGCCCATATGGGTGAAGGTGGCGGTCTGCCGGTCCATCCAGGTGACCATGTAGTGGCAGCCGATGCCGGCGACGGCGCGCGAGCCTGCCGGTACCTTGGTCGAGGTATTGTGCGGGCAACCGGAGCAGAAGTGGGGCTTACGCTCGGCCAGCACCAGCGGCGTGCTGGCCGCTTTCTGCTTGGCCTCGATCAGGTGCAAACGGGTGGCGATGGTCGGCGAGGTGAAGAAGCGGCCGATGCGCTCGGCGATGACGCGGGCGATGGTCGCCACCGGCAGTTCGCCGGCGGCCGGCAGCAGCCAGTCGCTGTGCGCCAGGTAGCCGCCTTCGCCGCCTGCGGTCCACTCGCCTTTTTCGTCGAATTTGCCGATCACGCGTGGCCGCACGTCGTCCTTCCAGTTGTACAGCTCTTCCTTGAGCTGGTATTCGAGCAGCTGGCGTTTTTCCTCGACGACCAGGATTTCCTCCAGCCCTTCGGCGAACTGACGCACGCCTTCCGGTTCGAGCGGCCAGACCATGCCGACCTTGTACAGCCGGATGCCGATCTCGGCGGCCAGCTGGTCGTCGATGCCCAGTTCGTCCAGGGCCTGGCGGACGTCGAGATAGGATTTGCCGGCAGTCAGGATGCCCAGTCGGGGGGCGGGCGAATCGATGATCAGCCGGTTGAGCCGGTTGGCCCGGCAATAGGCCAGCGCCGCGTAGAGCTTGTAGTTCAATAGCCGCGCTTCCTGGACCAGTGGCGGATCGGGCCAGCGGATGTTGAGGCCGTCGGCCGGCAACTGGAAATCGGTCGGGATTTTGATGTCGAGCGCAGTCGGATCGATAGTCACCGAAGCCGAGGTTTCCACCGTATCGGCCAGCGCCTTGAAGGCCACCCAGCAGCCGGAATAGCGGCTCATCGCCCAGCCGTGCAGGCCGAAGTCGAGGTATTCCTGGACGTTGGCCGGGTAGAGCACCGGCATCAGCACCGCCTTGAAGATGTGCTCGGTCTGGTGCGGCAGCGTTGACGACTTCGCTGCGTGGTCGTCGCCGGCGATGACCAGCACGCCGCCGAACCTGGCGGTGCCGGCCGCATTGGCGTGACGGAAGACGTCGCCACAGCGGTCCACGCCCGGCCCCTTGCCGTACCACAGCCCGAACACGCCGTCATATTTCGCGCCGGGGAACAGGCCGACCTGCTGGCTGCCCCAGACCGCGGTGGCGGCCAGATCCTCGTTGATGCCGGGCTGGAAGGTGACGTGGTGGCCGGCCAGGTGCTCCTTGGCTTTCCACAGGCCGAGATCGAGGTTGCCGAGCGGGCTGCCGCGATAGCCGGAAATGAAGCCGGCGGTATTCAGCCCGGCTGCCAGGTCGCGTTCGCGTTGCAGCATGGGCAGGCGGATCAGCGCCTGGGTGCCGGTCAGGAAGACGCGGCCGTTCGTCCGGGTGTACTTGTCGTCCAGCGTCGCGGCGAGCGCGGCTGGCAGAGCGAGGTTGCTCATCGTTGTCTCCGTTTTATGACGCCTTGTGGGCGCTGTGCTTTGGCCCGCCGCCGGGGGTAGTGGCTGACGGGTGCCTGGGAGATTTGATTGTGGCGCCGGCCGGGCGTTCCAGCAAGCTTAGGCGACGAGGCCGAGCGACAGCGTGAAGCGGAAGGTGCTGCCGCGGCCTTCCTCGCTGTCCACGGTCAGCTGGCCGCCCATCAGTTCGACCAGGCGGGCCGAGATGGTCAGGCCGAGGCCGGTGCCGCCGTAGTGGCGGGTGGTCGACCCGTCGGCCTGGGCGAAGGCGTCGAAGATGGCTTGCCGGCGGTCGGCCGGAATGCCGATGCCGGTATCGCGGACAGCGACGGCCAGGGTCAGGGTCTCGGCATTTTTCCCGGTGATGGCGAGGTCGACCGCAATGCTGCCCCGTTGGGTGAATTTGACGGCATTGCCGATCAGGTTGAGCAGTACCTGGCGGATACGCAGCGGATCGCCAAACAATTGCGACGGCAAGTCGGCCGGCAGGTTCAGGGTGTGGCTGAGGCCCTTGTCGTCGATGCTCGGTTCCATCAGGCGCAGCACTTCGCGAAACAGTGCCGCCGGAGCGAAGGGCAGGTGCTCGATGTGCAGCTTGCCGGCCTCGATTTTCGACACGTCGAGAATGTCGTTGAGGATGGCCAGCAGGCTGTGCGCCGAGTCGTGGGCGATCTGCACGAACTGGCGACTCTCGGCATCGAGCGGGTTGCTCAACGCGAGCTGGGTCATGCCGAGGATGCCGTTCATCGGGGTGCGGATCTCGTGGCTCATGTTGGCCAGGAATTGGCTCTTGGCGCGGTTGGCGGCCTCGGCGGCCTCCTTGGCGCGGGCCAGGTTTTCCATGATGCGCGAGCGTTCAGCTTCGCTGCTGGCCAGGGCCTCTTCGGCGGTGTTGCGGGCGCTCAGGAAGTCGTTGATGGCATGGGTGACCATGCGGATTTCCCGGCTGCCGTGTTCGTCGACCAGCGCGCAGGGCTGCCCCGGTTGCATGCGGGTGGCGCGCTCGCGCATGGCTTCGGCCAGCTTGCCCAGCGGCGCCAGCAGGTGATGCGAAAAAAGCCAGAGCAGCGGAATGGCGATCAGGATCAGCGCCGCGGTGATCGTCGCCATGTGGCGCTGGATGTGGGCGATCGGCCGGAAGGCTTCGGCGGCCGGAATGACCGAGGCCAGGATCCAGCCGGTGTTGTCGAGGCGTTTGAAGGTGAATAGCCCGTGCAGCCCCTGGCTGTTGGTGCCTTCCAGGGTGCCCTCGAAGCCGTCATAGGCCCGGCCCAGTGCCGGGTTGTCGGCGGCCTCCGGTGCCGGCTGCATGATGCGTTCCTTGTTGGGGTGGGAAATGAAGGTCCGCTGTGCCGACACCAGATAGAAGTAGCCGTTGTCGCCAATACTGCGGGTGGCCAGGGTGCCGATCAGGTTGGGTTTGTAGAGGTTGAGCACGCCGCCGATGATGGCCGCCAGCTGGCCGTCGGCATCGAGTACCGGGGCGGCGAGGACGATGATCGGCTGCCTGGTGGCCTTGCCGAGAATCGGTTGCGAGATGAAGGGCTGCCTTGTCTTTTGTACCGCCTGGATGTAGTCGCGGCTGGACATGTCGAGATGGCGTCGACCGGGTTTGATCGGCCAGTCGACCAGCAGCACGCCCTTGGCATCGAAGATGTAGAGATCGTCGAACAGGCTGAGCAGCGCCGTTTCATCCTTCAGGTGCCGTTCGAGGGCGGCCGGGTCGTTGAGCCGGTGCAGCGGCACGGAGCCGCCGGCGCGGTGCAGGGCGGTCAGCCGTTCGTCGAGTTTCTCGTCGAGATGTCTGGCCAGCTCGCCGAGCAGCGTGAATTGCTCGTTTTCGATGCGCCCCGCCAGTTCGCCGCGCAGCACGTGGAACTGCCACAGCGACTGGATGAGCAACAAGGCGATGCCGAGGGTGATGGCACCCAGGATCAGCTTGAGTTTGAGACTCAGCGACGGCATGAAGGGCTCGGTCTGGAAAAGCCCCATTTTACGTCAGGATTTGCCGGCAACCCATCGGTCATGGTGGCGCCACTGCGCTGCGCCCGGTCGTCGATGGCGGCTGGCGGCCATCGCCGGGAACTAATGCGTTCGCTTATTGACGTATGATGAACCCATTGGGAGAATCCCGCCGTTCGCGTTTTCCCCTCATTCGCCCCCCAAACAGTCTGGAGAACCATCGATGCAAGCCAAGCTTTCCGTAGTTGCCCTCTCCGTCATTGCCGCCTTTGCGCTCAACGCCTGCGGCGAAAAAGAACAACCGGCCCCGCCGCCCGCACCCGCTGCCCCGGCCGCGCCGCCGCCGAAGCCCGAAGTGGTCGTCAAGCTCGGCCACGTGGCGCCGATGACCGGCCCGCAGGCTCACCTCGGCAAGGACAACGAAAACGGCGCCCTGCTCGCCGTCGAAGAACTGAATGCCAAGGGCCTGGAAATCGGCGGCGCCAAGATCAAGTTCGAACTGCTGGCCGAGGACGATGCCGCCGACCCGAAACAGGGCGCCATCGTGGCTCAGAAGCTGGTCGACGCCAAGGTCAACGGGGTCATCGGCCACCTCAATTCCGGCACCACCATTCCCGCTTCCAAGCTTTATTTCGACGCCGCCATCCCGCAGATTTCCGGCTCGGCGACCAATCCGAAATACACCCAGCAGGGTTTCGTCACCGCCTTCCGCGTGATGGCCAACGACATCCAGCAGGGCAAGGCGCTCGGCGAATTCGCCGCCAAGCAGGGCGTCAAGACGGTGGCCATCGTCGATGACCGCACCGCCTACGGCCAGGGCCTGGCCGACGAGTTCAAGAAGGCCGCCGAAGCGGCCGGCCTCAAGGTCGTCGCCAGCGAATACACCACCGACAAGGCCACCGACTTCAAGGCCATCCTGACCAAGATCAAGTCCAAGAAGGCCGACCTCGTCTTCTTTGGCGGCATGGACGCCCAGGGCGGCCCGATGGTCAAGCAGATGAAGGAACTGGGCATCAAGGCCAAGTTCCTCGGCGGCGACGGCGTGTGTACGCCGGAATTCATGAAGCTCGGCGGTCCGGCCAGCGAAGGCCAGTACTGCTCGCTGCCCGGCATGCCGCTGGAGAAGCTGGCCAAGGGGCCGGAATTCCGCGAGAAATTCACCAAGAAGTTCGGCGCCGACATCCAGCTCTACGCCCCGTATGTCTACGACGCGGTGATGGTCATGGCCGATTCGATGAAGCGTGCCGACTCGGTCGAGCCGGGCAAGTATCTGGCTGAAATCGGCAAGACCAAGTACGACGGCGTCACCGCCCTGATCGAGTTCGATCAGTTCGGCGACCTGAAGGGTGGTGCCATTTCCATCTACCAGTACAAGGCCGGTGCGCTGGAATACGTCGAAACCCTGGGCGGCTCTCCGGCGCCGGCACCTGCTCCGGTCGAGGCCGCTCCGGCTGCTGCGGCCCCTGCCGCCGCGCCCGCCGCCGCCCCCGCTGCTCCGGCAGTCGACAAGAAGTAAGCCAATAACGGCTCAAGGAAACGGCACCGCAAGGTGCCGTTTTCATATCCTGCGGTCGACTTAAACAAAATGGATATTTTCCTCCAGCAAATCATCAACGGCCTGGTCCAGGGCAGCATCTATGCGCTGGTCGCTCTCGGCTACACGATGGTGTACGGCATCATGGGCCTGATCAACTTCGCCCACGGCGAGGTGGTGATGATCGGCACCCTGGTCACCATCTCGGTGGCCGGTTTCCTGCTCAAGGCCGGCCTGCCGGTGGCGCTGGCCGGTACGGCCGGGCTGGGCGCCGCCGTGCTGGTCTGCATGGCGCTCGGCTGGGGGCTGGAGCGCATCGCCTACCGGCCGCTACGCAATGCTCCGCGCCTCACCCCGCTGATCACGGCGATCGGCATGTCGATCGTGCTGCAAAACCTCGCGATGATCGTCTGGGGACGCAATTACCTGACCTTTCCGCCGCTGCTGCCGAAAATCGATTTCGAACTGGCCGGCACCAATTTTTCGGCCATCCAGATCGTCATCGTCGTCGTCTCCGGCCTGACCATGGGCGGCCTGCTCTTCCTGATTTACCGCACCAAGCTCGGCATGGCCATGCGCGCCACCGCGCAGAACCCGGCGGTGGCCAGCCTGATGGGGGTCAATAGCAACCGGGTGATCGCCGCCGCCTTCGTCATCGGCTCGGCGCTGGCCGCGCTGGCCGGGGTCATGGTCGGTAGCTATTACGAAATCGCCCATTACCAGATGGGTTTCATGCTCGGGCTGAAAGCCTTCACCGCCGCCGTGCTCGGCGGTATCGGCAACCTGGGCGGGGCGATGGCCGGCGGCATCCTGCTCGGCCTCATCGAGGCGCTCGGTGCCGGTTACATCGGTGATCTGACCGGCGGCTTCCTCGGCAGCCACTATCAGGACATCTTCGCCTTCGTCGTGCTGATTGGCGTGCTGATGTTCAAGCCCTCGGGATTGTTTGGTGAAAAGACGGGGGATAGAGCGTGAAAATCGATCAGTTTTTCCGGTCGACCGCAGGCATTGCCCTGGCCGTCGGGTTCCTGCTCGTCCTGCCCTTCGTTGCCGCGTTGGGCGGCCAGGCCTGGGTACGCATTCTCGATTTCGCCATCCTCTACGTCTTCCTGGCGCTCGGCCTGAACATCGTGGTCGGCCTGGCCGGCCTGCTCGACCTGGGTTACATCGCCTTCTACGCGGTCGGTGCCTATGCCTGGGCGCTGCTGGCCAGCCCGCATTTCGGCCTGCACCTGCCGTTCTGGATCATCCTGCCGTTCGGCGCGCTGCTCGCCTGTTTCTTCGGCGTCATCCTCGGCTCGCCGACGCTGAAGCTGCGCGGCGATTATCTGGCCATCGTCACCCTGGGCTTCGGCGAAATCGTCCGTATCTTCATGAATAACCTGAATGCGCCGGTCAATATCACCAACGGGCCGCAGGGCATCACCCTGATCGATCCGGTGGCCATCGGCGGCTTCAAGTTTTCCGGCACGACGCAGATTTTCGGCTTCGCGTTGAGTGGGCCGCAGAAGTATTACTACCTGCTGCTGGCGCTGGTCGTGCTGGTCGTCGTCATCAACCTGCGCCTGCAACATTCGCGCATCGGCCGCGCCTGGCAGGCCATCCGCGAGGACGAGGTGGCGGCCAAGGCGGTCGGCATCAACACCCGCAACCTGAAACTGCTGGCCTTCGCCATGGGCGCCAGCTTCGGCGGCATCGCCGGCGGCATCTTCGCCGCTATGCAGGGCTTCGTCTCGCCGGAATCGTTCTCGCTGATCGAGTCGGTCATGATCCTGGCCATGGTCGTGCTGGGCGGCATGGGCCACATTCCCGGCGTCATCCTCGGTGCCGTGTTGCTCACCGTGCTGCCGGAAGTGCTGCGCTACGCGGTGACCCCGGTCCAGGTGGCGCTGTTCGGCAAGACGCTGGTCGATCCGGAAAGCCTGCGCATGCTGATCTTCGGCCTCGCCCTGGTGCTGGTCATGCGCTTCAAGCCGGCCGGGCTGTGGCCGTCGCCGGAACGCCAGCGCGAAATGGGCGAAGGGCGTGTGGAGGGCAAGGCATGAGCGCGAATTTGCCGGAGCCGCTGCTGACCGCGAACAATGTCGCCAAGCATTTCGGCGGCATCAAGGCCCTGCGCGAGGTGTCGCTGACCATCCGGCGCGGCGAAATCTACGGTTTGATCGGCCCGAATGGTGCCGGCAAGACCACCTTCTTCAACTGCCTGACCGGCCTCTACATCCCGGACGGCGGCGGCTTCAGCTTCAACGGCGCACCGCTCAAGGCCGATGCGCCGCAGCAGGCGGCGGCACGTGGCATCGCCCGCACCTTCCAGAACATCCGGTTGTTCGGCAACATGACGGCGCTGGAAAACGTCATGGTCGGCCGCCACGTGCGGACCAAGGCCGGGGTGTTCGGCGCGATGTTCAGGAACGCCGCGACGCGAGCCGAGGAAGCGGCCATCCGCCAGAAGGCGATGGACCTGCTGCACTACGTGCGCATCGAGGAGCGGGCCGACGACCTGGCCAAGAACCTTTCCTACGGCGACCAGCGCCGGCTGGAAATCGCCCGCGCCCTGGCCAGCGAGCCGCAACTGCTCTGCCTCGACGAGCCGGCGGCCGGCATGAACGGCACCGAAACCGAACAGCTGCGCGAGCTGATCGAGGGCATCCGGCGCGACGGCACGACCATCCTGCTCATCGAGCACGACGTCAAACTGGTCATGGGCCTGTGCGACCGGGTGGCGGTGCTCGACTACGGCGCCTTGGTCATCGAGGATGTGCCGGCGGTGGTGCAGAAGGATCAACGGGTCATCGAAGCTTATCTGGGGGCGTGAATGCTTGAAGTTACCGGACTCCGCGTCGCCTACGGCGGCATCCAGGCGGTGCGCAGCATCACCTTTCACGTCAATGAAGGCGAGACCGTCGCCCTGATCGGCGCCAACGGCGCCGGCAAGAGCAGTACCCTGCGCGCCATCGCCCGCATGCTCGATGCGGCCGGCGGCGACGTCCATTTCTGCGGCGAGAAGATCGACCGCAGCGCGCCGCACGATATCGTGCGCAAGGGCATTGCCCTGGTCCCGGAAGGGCGCGGCGTCTTTCCTCGTCTGTCGGTGGCCGAAAATCTGGCGATGGGCGCCTACATCCGCGATGCTGCGGTCGACATCGAAAACGACCTGAAAATGGTCTACGGCTATTTCCCCCGCCTCAAGGAGCGCGAGGCGCAACTGGCCGGCACCTTGTCTGGCGGCGAGCAGCAGATGCTGGCCATCGGCCGCGCCCTGATGAGCCGGCCGAAGATGCTGCTGCTCGACGAACCGTCGATGGGCCTGGCGCCGATCATGGTGCAGAAGATTTTCGAAGTGGTGCGCGCCGTCGCCGCCCAGGGCATGACCATCCTGCTCATCGAGCAGAACGCCAAGCTGGCGCTCGAATCCAGCCAGCGCGCCTACGTCATGGACAGCGGCGAAATCAGCCTGCACGGCGAGTCGGCGGCGTTGCTCGACGACCCCAAGGTACGGGCCGCCTATCTCGGCGAGTGAGGTCAACTAGCCGAAGGGCCTCGACATCTCGCTCCTTGTGCCCAGGCAAGGCCAGTCTTTGGATGGTGCGGGGGCTCTTATAGTCGAATAGGTTGCCCAATGGTTTGTTATGATGGCGGACTATTCTGGCGAAACACAGGAGTGTCGACATGGCCGTCTATAACGGAACAAGTGCTGCCAATACCTTGACCGGCGGGCTTGCCAAGGTGAATGACTCGTTGAACGGCGGGCTGGGCAACGATCTCTATACATGGACGCTCGGTGCCGGTAGCGATGTGATTACCGATACCGGCGGTAGCGATACCGTTCAGCTCGGCGATCCCAATAACTTGTTTACCCAGTGGGAAACCTATCGCAGTGGCAACAGCCTGATTTTCGATTTCGGCACTGCCGGCAAACTCACGATAACGAACCAGTATCTGGCGGCGAATACGGTTGAGAAGCTGGCTTTCTCCGATGGCTGGGGGCCTTTTTATTTTTCAGCCTCGTTGACCGGAACGACGGCCAATAATCTCCTGGTTGGAACGAGCGCTGCGAACACCATGCGTGGCAACGCGGGTAACGACCTGATGTTCGGCTATCTCGGCAATGACAGCATCTATGGCGATACCGGGGACGACGAGATTCATGCCGGAGCCGGTAATGACTCCATCTACGGCGGTGCCGGCAGCGATGATTTATTCGGTAGTGCCGGTGCCGACCGGATTGATGGCGGGGCAGATGACGATACGGCCAGTTATCTCGACCAAACCCAGGGCGTGATCGTCAATTTCAGCGGTGTCAGCAAGACCATTGGCGGCGTTACCCTGGCCAACGGCACTGTCTATGAAAAAGCCGGCGCAACCCAGGATGCCCTGATCGCCATCGAAAACGTCGAAGGTTCGCGATATGGCGATGTGTTCTTCGGAGGGCGGACGGACCTGCCCAACGGTGGTCCGACTTTTGTCGGTGGAGCAGGCAACGACACCATTTATGGTGGCGGCGGAAATACCTGGATGGGCTCCAGCCACTGGGATACTCAGAGCGGTATCATCGTAAACTTGAGTAATGCCAGCATTGTCGTCGGTGGCGTGACGGTGGGTAGCCTTACCGCTCGTGATGGTTTGGGCGGTATCGACAAATATGTCCTTTCGTCCGGACAAATAAGTATTACTGGCTCCGAGTTCAACGACTATATCAAGGGCCGTGGCGACATCAGTAATGGTTGGTTAAGTGGCGGCAAGGGCAACGACACCATTGTCGGAGGCAGCGGCAATAACGATACCGTGGGCTTTTTCAGCGATTCCGAGCAAGGGGTGATCGTCAACCTCTCTACGGCATCGATTACGGTGAATTCGGTAACGGTCGCGGCCAACCGGGCGCGAGACGATTTCGGGAATACCGATACCCTGAGCAGTATCGAGGCGGTGGGTGGCTCCGGGAAGCACGACTATATCCTGGGTTCGAGCGCGAATAATCTTTATTTGAGCGGGCGCGACGGCAACGACACGATCAACGGTGCTGCCGGCAACGACAACATCTACGGCGACAACGGTAACGATGTGCTGACTGGCGGCGCCGGGAGAGACTATCTTTCCGGAGGTGCCGGCAACGATATTTTCGATTTCAATGGTGCCGGGGAGCTCGGTTTTGGTGTAGCAGCCGACCAGATCGACAGCTTCGTTCGAGGTCAGGACAAGATCGATTTGTCGACCATCGATGCCAATGTTGGACTGACCGGCAATCAGGCGTTCAGTTTCGTCAGCAGCTTCAGCGGAAGTAACGCGACAGGTCAGGTCAAGTACGTGGGCGGTGTGATCTCCATCAGCACGGATGCCAACAGTGCCGCCGAATACGAGATTCAGCTGGTAGGGACGCTTCCATCAACGGCGCTCACCGCGGCGGACTTCATTCTCTGATTTCCGGGGTTTTCAATTCGATGCCGCTTCCTGCTTGATTCAGGAAGCGGCTTTAGACTCCGCTTGGTGCACCGATGACTTGCCGCTGGCGGCAAGCTTCGCCGATAATCCACCGTTTTTCGCCAGCCCAGATCCTTCCATGCAGCAGCAACCCTTCAAGATCCAGTACGAGGTTTACCAGGAAGACGGCCTGTTCATCGCCCGCTGCCTGAATCTCGACGTGGCCAGCGACGGCGCCACCGACGCCGAGGCCGTGGACAATCTGCGCGAGGCCATCGAGCTGTATCTGGAGCGCCACGCCGAAGGGCTGGCCGAGCGGGACGCCGACCAGGCTTAGTCGGCGCTGGCTGCTGCCCAGAGGGACGGCCGCCGGGTGTGGTCCTCGGTCGGGAAATTTGATCGATTGGCAGTTATTACTTTGGTAATATTGTTGCCTTATCAGCGCCTGGCCGCCCAGTAGCCTTGGCTATCCCGGTCCAGGCAGCCCTTTCCCTGCCGGGGAGTTCCCGCATGCCCTCCCAGAAACAATTAATCGAGATCATCGCCATCCAGACCGAGATTGCCAAACTTGGCCTCGATCTGGGCGAAGTGATGGCCCTGGTGGTCGACCGTACCTTGCCGCTGGTCGGCGCCGACGGTGCCGCGATCGAGCTGGCCGAGGGCGACGACATGGTTTATCGGGCCGCCGCCGGCAGCGCCGGCTCCCACCTGGGCCTGCGCTTGCGCCGGGATAGCAGTCTGTCCGGCTTGTGCGTGCAACGCGGCGAGATTTTGCGCTGCGACGATAGCGAAACCGATGCCCGGGTCGACCGCGAGGCCTGTCGCAGGATCGGTGTGCGTTCGATGATCGTCATGCCCCTCATGCACAAAGGTACGGTCGTCGGGGTGCTGAAGGCCATGTCGGCCCGTCCCCGCCATTTTCTGAAACGTGACGAAACCTTGCTCGGCTTGCTGTCCGAGGTGGTCGGCGCGGCCATGTTCTTCGCTACCAAGCTGGCCAACGACGATCTGTTTTATCAGGCCACCCATGATGCGCTGACCGACCTGGCCAATCGTTCCCTGTTCATGGACCGGCTGCGCAACGTGCTGGCCCGCAGCGACCGCGAGCGGCAGCCGGCCGGCGTGCTGATGATCGACATGGATGGCCTGAAGCAGATCAACGACAACTTCGGGCACCGGATCGGCGATGCGGCGCTCAAGGAGCTCGCCCGCCGGATCAAGGGTGCCGCCCGCCAGTCGGACACCGTTGCCCGGCTCGGCGGCGACGAATTCGCCGTGATCCTGACTCCGGTGGACCAGCCGGCCGGCCTCGATGCGGCGATGCAGCGCCTGAGCCAGGGGATTTCGCCGCCCTTCGTCTATGAAGGCCAGACCTATGTCCTGCAAGCCAGCATCGGCGCCGCTGCCTTTCCCGACGATGGCCAGGACATCGAAAAGCTGCTCGAGGTGGCCGATCTGCGGATGTATACGCTCAAGCTCGCCAACCGCCAGCCAGCGGCCGCCGACTGAATCCTGCGGTCGACGTCCGGGCGGGCCGGAAAATCAGGTGGTCGAGAAGGTGAAAGCGTCGGAAAAGAACTCTTCTTCCGGCAGGCCGCATTGGCTGACGAAGTCGCGTTTGGCGGCGTCGATCATCAGGGGCGAACCGCAGGCATAGACCTGATACCCGGACAGATCCGGGAAGTCGGCCAGAACCGCCTGATGGACAAAGCCGGTGCGGCCGGTCCAGTCGTCGCCGGCGGCCGCTTCGGACAACACCGGGATGTACTGGATGTGGGGATGCTCGGCCGCCCAGTGGGCCGGCAGCGCGTTCTGGTAGAGGTCTACGCGGGCCTTGGCGCCCCAGTAGATGTGCAGCGGGCGGGACGATTTGGTCGCGATGGCCTGTTCGACGATGGCCTTGACCGGCGCGAAGCCGGTGCCGCCGGCGAGCAGGATGATCGGCTTGGCCGAATCCTCGCGCAGGAAGAAGCCCCCATGCGGGCCTTCGAAGCGCAGGATGTCGCGTACCTTCAGGGTGCTGAATACCTGTTCGGTGAACAGGCCGCCCGGTACATGGCGGATGTGCAGTTCGAGCAGGCCGTCCTCGCGGGGCGCATTGGCCAGCGAATAGCTGCGCCGCTTGCCGTCCTTCAACAGGAAGTCGATGTACTGCCCGGCCAGGAATTGCAGTTTCTCGCTGGCCGGCAGACGCAGGTGCAGTTCGATGACGTCGGGGGCCAGTTTTTCCAGCTTCTCGATGCGCGAGGGCAGGGTCTTGACCGGGATATCGCTGGCCGAAGTCAGTTGCTTGCATTCGATGACTAGATCGGATTTGGCGGTGGCGCAGCAGTAGAGCGTCAGGCCGGCCGCCTGTTCGTCGGCGGTCAGGGCGTGCGGTTGCGACTTACCATGGTCGACGTCGCCGCCCAGTACCTTGCCCTTGCAGGCACCGCAGGCGCCGTCCTTGCAGCCGTAGGGAATGATCAGCCCTTGCCGGAGCGCGGCTTCGAGCAGGGTTTCATCGGATTCGGCCGTGAACTGGCGGCCGCTTGGCTGGACGGTAATCTGGTGGCTCATAAATTCCCCTTGGGCGTCGGCTACAATGCCGGCGTGCAAAAAATCCTGATTGTCGGCAGCGGGGACGTCGCCCGCCGCATTCTCTCCCGCCTTGCCCGCCGCTACCGCGTCTATGCCGTGCTGCGCGATATGAGCCATGCCGCCGCCTGGCGTGCGCTTGGCGCGACGCCGGTGCACGCCGATCTCGATGATCGCGCCAGTCTGCGGCGGCTGGCCGGGTTGGCCGACCATGTGCTGCATCTGGCGCCGCCGCCCGGCGAAGGGCTGGGCGACCCGCGAACCCGACGGCTGCTGGCTGCTTTGGGCAAGGGCGAAAGTCTACCACGGCGCCTTGTCTACGTAAGCACGACGGGGGTTTATGGGGATTGTCGCGGCGCCGCCATCGACGAAACCCGCCGCCTCAATCCGGAAAATGCCCGCGCCGCCCGCCGGGTCGATGCCGAGCGCCGTTTGCGCGCCTGGGGGCGGCAGAACGGTGTCGCCGTCTCCATCCTGCGCGCACCGGGCATCTACGCGGCCGACCGCCTGCCGCTCGAGCGTCTGGAAAGGGGGCTGCCGGCACTGGCCGCGGCCGACGACGTATTCACCAACCACATTCATGCCGACGATCTGGCCGCCGCCTGCATCGCCGCGCTGCGCCATGGCCGGGCCAACCGCACTTACAATGCGGTCGACGATTCCGACCTGAAGATGGCCGATTATTTCGACCGCGTCGCCGATGCCTTTGCCCTGCCGCGCCCGCCGCGCCTGGCCCGGGCCGAGGCGGCCAAGCGCCTGTCGCCGGTGCAGCTCTCCTTCATGCGCGAGTCGCGGCGCATCGGCAACCAGCGCCTGAAACAGGAATTGAAATTGCGGCTGGCCTACCCGTCGGTGGACGACGGGATCGCCGCCGCGCTGAAGAGGAAGGACGCATGCTAGTCATCAAGGCCCTGCACATTTCGTTGGTCGTCGCCTGGTTCGCCGGGCTGTTCTACCTGCCGCGCATTTTTGTCAATCTGGCCATGGTGCCAGCCGACAGCGTCGCCGAGCGCGACCGCCTGCTGCTGATGGCCGGCAAGCTCTATAGGTTCATGACCCCGCTCGGCGTGCTGGCAGTGGTTTTCGGCCTGTGGCTGTGGCTGGGCTACGAATTCCACGGCGGCTGGCTGCATGCCAAGACCGCGCTGGTTGCCGGCTTGGTCGCCTATCACTGGCATTGCGGCCGGATACTCAAGTCTTTCCTGGCCGGCAGCAACGCCAAGTCGCATGTCTGGTTCCGCTTTTATAATGAAATGCCCGTGCTCGTGCTGTTCGCCGTGGTATTTCTCGTCGTGTTGAAGCCTTTCTAATGAACAAATACTTTGCCATCTGCCCGCGCGGGCTGGAAGAACTGCTGCTTGAGGAATTGCGCGCCGTGGGCGGCGAAGAGCTGCGGTCCACGCACGGCGGCGTCTTCTTTGCCGGCGACTGGAGCGTCTGCTACCGGGCCAATCTGGAATCCCGGATCGCCACCCGCATCCTGCGCCACATCGTCAAGGGGCCGTACCAGAAGGAAGAGGACATCTACCGTCTGGCCGTGCGCCAGCTGTGGCCGAACCACTTCGCGGTGAGCCGGACGATGCGGGTGGTCACCACGGCCATCAAGTGCCCGCTGAAGTCGCTCGATTTCGTCACCCTGCGCGTCAAGGACGCCGTCTGCGACCGCTTCCGCGAGGATTGTGGCGAGCGGCCGAATATCGACACCCGTCACCCGGATGTCAGCGTCCATGTATTCCTGACTGAAAACGAATGCACGCTCTACCTCGACACCTCCGGCCAGCCGCTGTGGCAGCGCGGTTTCCGCAAGGCCAGCGTCGAGGCGCCGTTGAAGGAGAATTTGGCGGCCGGCATCCTGAAACTGACCGGCTGGCAGCCGGGCACGCCGCTGGTTGATCCGATGTGCGGCAGCGGCACCTTCCTGCTTGAAGCAGTGCAGGTCGCCCTTGACCGGGCGCCGGGCCTGGATCGTGGTTTTGCCTTCGAGCTGTTGAACAGCTTCGAGGTGCAGACCTGGGCCGACATCCGGCAGGCCGCCGAGGCCCGTGTCAAGCCGGCCGAACCGCTCGACATCCGCGGTTACGACATCGACGAGCAGGCCGTGCGCGCCACCCGGCGCAACTTGCAGGAGGCCGGTTTTGGCGGTGTGGTGACGGTGGACCGCAGCGATGTGCTCGAGGTGCAGCCGCTGACCGAGTCCGGCATCCTGGTCGCCAACCCGCCTTACGGCGAACGGATCGGCGAGCAGGACGAACTGGCCGCGTTCTACCCGGAACTGGGTTCGGCGCTGAAGCGGCACTGGGCCGGCTGGAACTGTTTCTTCTTCACCGCCGACCTGCGCCTGCCCAAGCTGGTCGGCCTGAGGCCCAGTCGCAAGACGCCGCTGTTCAACGGGCCGCTCGAATGCCGCCTGTTCGAAATCCGCATGGTGGCCGGCAGTAATCGAAAATCCTGATGTTGCGATGCAATAAGCATGGCGTTTGATCCTGGTCAGTTGATTGGTCTGACCGCCATGCGAGCATCGCAGTTTTGCCAATAAAATATCCGAGGAGAACCGCATGTCCGTACAAGCCCTGTATCAACAGAAACGCATGGCCGCCACCGATGCCATTCGGCTGGTCCAGAACGGCGACACCATCGTCGTGCCGACTGCCGTCGGCGAACCCCCGTCGTTGCTGACCGCCCTGTCCGAGGCGCGGCGCGACTTTCGCGGCGTGCAGGTGTCGCAAATCCTGCCGGTGCGCAAATACGGCTATTTCGATCCCGAAACCACCGAGCACGTCCGCCATACCGCCTACTTCTTCAGCGGCGCCAGCCGGGCCGGCGGCCAGGAGGGCTGGATCGATTTCATTCCCGCTTATTTCTCCGAGCTGCCGCCCCTGCTCAACCGCAACCTGTTGCCGGCCGACGTGGTATTCAGCATGGCCTCGCCGATGGACGAGCATGGCTTCTTCTCGCTGGCCCTGGCTGCCGACTACACCATGGCAGCCATCGAAAAGGCGCGCGTCGTCGTCCTCGAGGTGAATCCCAACGTGCCTTTCGCCAATGGCGACTGCCACATCCACATTTCCCAGGTCGCTGCCTTGTGCGAAAGCGACGATCCCATCCTCGAAGTCGGCCTGCCCAAGATCGGACCGGTCCAGGAAGCCATCGGCAAGTACGTCGCCGACATGATTCCGGATGGCGCGACGTTGCAGATCGGCTACGGCGGAATTCCCGACGCCGTGGTCATGCAGCTGACCGACAAGCACGATCTCGGCATCCACACCGAAATGGTCGGCGACGGCATCATGACCCTGGTCGAAGCTGGCGTCGTCACCAATCGCAAGAAGAACTATCACCACGGCAAGATGCTGGCCACCTTCGCCCTTGGCTCGAAGAAACTTTACCAGTTCATGCACCGCAACCCGGCGCTGGAAATGCATCCGGTCGATTTCACCAACGACCCCTACCTGGCCGGCCAGAACGACAACCTGCATGCCATCAACGCCACCATGCAGATCGATTTCATGGGCCAGTGCGGTTCGGAAAGCCTCGGCTTCGCGCCCTATTCCGGCACTGGCGGCCAGGCCGACTTCGTCCGCGCAGCCAATCGCTCGAACGGCGGCAAATCCTTCATCGTGCTGCCGTCGACAGCGAAGAACGACACCATATCGCGCATCGTGCCCACGCTGTCGGCCGGCACCCATGTGTCGACCAGCAAGAATGACATCAACTACGTGGTCACCGAGTTCGGTGTCGCCCAGTTGCGTGGCAAGACGGCCAAACAGCGCTGCGAAGCGCTGATCGGCATTGCCCACCCGGACTTCCGGGGTGAGCTGCGCGAAGCGGCCAAAAAAATGAAGTTGCTCTGAGGCCTGCATGATTCCGCAAAAGCGCTTTACCGACGATGAGCTGGAGCAGATCATCGAGGAAGCCACCATCTACATGTGCGCCTGTCCGGCCCAGGTGGCGGCGCAATTGCGCAGTCTGCGGGAGCTGTATCGTTACCAGCTCGCTTGCGAGAGCGAGCCGGCTAACGATACGGTCGTCCATCAAACCATCGCGGCAGCCACTTTGCAGGCGCATGCGCTGATGGAAGTCTGTATGGACGATATCCTGCGTATCGAGGGCTGGGACCGGGCGACCTTGAAAATGCCGCCAGGGCTACGCCGCAAGCAGCTCGATTCGCTGGCGCGGGACGATTGAGACATCGGGAATTTTTCCACTCGCAGCTTGTCCCTCAACTATGCTTCAGCGTATGAGATTGAGAGTGCAGTCCAGGATGCGTGCAGGAAAACTGATCTTGTTGTTCGCCTTGGCTTTGTGCGGGGGGCAGACGGCCTTGGCGCACGGACGGGGCGGTCATGTCGGGGTCTATGTCGGCCCGAGTTGGGGTTTCTATTCGCCGTTTTACTTCCCGCCGCCGATCGTCGTTTTGCCGCCGGACCCTCCGCCGGTGTATGTCGAGCAAGAGGAGCCCCCGGCGTCGCAGGGGCAGAGCCATTGGTATTACTGCGCCGCTGCCAAGGGCTATTATCCCTATGTCAAGGAATGTCCGGCCGGCTGGCTGAAAGTCCTTCCTCAACCCGCAAGGTGAGCTAATGAATCGCGTCAAGACACTAGTTATCTGTTCGGCCGGCCTGCTGCTGACGGCGTGTACCGTGATGCCGACCGGTCCCAGCGTCATGGTGCTGCCCGGTAGCGGGCGCACTCTCGAATCCTTTAATGCCGACGAAGCCTGGTGCCGGGGGTATGCCTACGACCAGATTGGCGGCCGGACGGCGGAAGAATCTGCCAAGGAGTCGACGGTCAATACGGCGGCCATCGGCACCGCTGTTGGCGCCGTGGCTGGCGCCCTGATCGGCGGTGGTGGGCGCGGCGCTGCAGTCGGTGCCGGCGCCGGGTTGGCAATGGGCACCGCGCTCGGTTCGGAAAATGCCCGTGCCTCCGGCTATGGAGCGCAGCGCCGCTATGACAATGCCTACATCCAGTGCATGTACGCCAAGGGCCACCGGGTGCCGGTGCCGGGCAACATGAGTGCTCCCCGGGCGGCCAAACCGGGCGATCCCGACATTCCGCCACCGCCGCCGGGTAATCCGCCACCCCCACCGCCGGGCCGCTAACCGGCGCGTCGGGCAACAAAAAGGGCAGCCGTCGTGGCTGCCCTGGTCGTTTAAAGGCGGACTGGTTCAGGCGACGCCGGCGCTGTGTGCCTGTTGGTCGGCCCAGTAGCTCGATCTGACCATCGGTGCGCAGGCGGCACCGGTGAACCCCATCTTTTTCGCTGCTTCCTCGTACATCTTGAAAATGTCGGGATGGACGTAGCGGCTGACCGGCAGGTGATGGCCCGAGGGGGCCAGGTACTGGCCGATGGTCAGCATCTCGACGTCGTGGGCGCGCAGGTCGCGCATCACCTCGAGAATTTCCTCGTCGGTTTCGCCGAGCCCGACCATCAAGCCGGACTTGGTCGATACCTGCGGGTAGCGCGCCTTGAACTGCTTGAGGAATTCGAGCGAATGCTTGTAGTCGGCACCGGGCCGGGACTGCTTGTACAGGCGGGGCACGGTTTCCATGTTGTGGTTCAGCACGTCGGGCAAGGCGCTGCCGAGGACTTCCAGCGCCACATCCATCCGGCCGCGGAAGTCGGGGACCAGGGTTTCGATGGTGGTGGCTGGCGACAACTCGCGCACGTTGCGGATGACCTCGACGAAGTGCTGGGCGCCGCCGTCGCGCAAATCGTCGCGGTCGACGCTGGTGATGACCACATATTTCAGTTTCAGCGCGGCGACCGAGTCGGCCAGTTCGCGCGGTTCGTCCGGGTTGGGCGGCAGCGGCTGGCCGTGGCCGACGTCGCAGAACGGGCAGCGCCGGGTGCAGATGTCGCCGAGGATCATGAAGGTGGCGGTGCCGCGGCCGAAGCATTCGCCGATGTTCGGGCAGGTGGCTTCCTCGCAGACGGTGTGCAGCTTCTTTTCGCGCAGCATGGACTTGATTTCGCCGAAGCGGCCGGCGCTGTTGCCGGCCTTGACGCGAATCCAGTCTGGCTTTTTCAGCGGCGTATCGACCGGCACGATCTTGATCGGAATGCGCGCCGTCTTCAGTTCGCCTTTTTGTTTGACGCCTTTTTGTTTGGCGCTGTCTGCGTGGTCAGCCATGTTGTTTGTCCAGTTGCTGTAGCAAGTGTTGCGAGAGTTGCTCGCCGGCCTCGTGAGCGGTGAGCGGAATGTTCAGGTCTTTGGTCTGCACGACCTGCAGGCCAGCATAGCCGCAGGGATTGATCGCGGCAAAGGGGGAAAGATCCATATCGACATTGAGCGACAGGCCGTGGTAGCTGCAGCCGTTCTTGATCTTCAGGCCGAGGGCGGCGACCTTGGCCGGGCCGACATAGACGCCGGGGGCGCCGCTACGCCGCTCGGCAGTGACGCCGTAAGCAGCCAGCAGGTCGATGACCGCCTGTTCGATGGCGGTGACCAGTTCGCGCACCTTGATTTTCAGGCGGTGCAGGTCGAGCAGCAGGTAAATCACCACCTGGCCGGGGCCGTGGTAGGTGATCTGGCCGCCGCGGTCGATCTTGACCACCGGAATGCCGATATCGCTGAGCAGATGTTCGGGTTTGCCGGCCTGGCCCAGCGTGAATACCGGGTCGTGCTCGACGATCCAGAGCTCATCGGGCGTGTCGGGCGTGCGGGCCAGCGTGAAATCGAGCATGGCCTGCCAGGTCGGCGCGTAGTCGACCCGGCCGAGCCGTTTGACCAGCAGGTTCACAGGACGACTTTGATCAGCGGGTGGCCACTCAGGTCGGTATACAGCGCATCGAGTTGCGGCTTGGAACGGGCAACCACGGTGCAGGTCAGGCTCAGGTAATTGCCGCCGGAACTGGCGCGCATTTCCATGCGGGCGCCGTCGAAATCCGGGGCGTGGCGGGTGACGATGTCGAGCACGACCTGGGCGAGTTCGTCCTCGGCCTTGCCCATGATCTTCAGGGGAAAGTCGCAGGGAAATTCGAGGAGGGTGTCCTTGTACGAAGCCATGTCAGCCTTTGCGCATTACGGTGTTCTTGAAATCCTGGTACCACTGCCACATCCGCTCGCCGAGCGGTCCGGGCCGGCCATTGCCTACCGGTTGGCCATCCAGCGTGGTGATGGCCAGCACTTCCTTGGTCGAGGAAGTCATCCAGACCTCGTCGGCGGCGCGAAGTTCCCCTTCGGAAATCTCGCGCACCTCGACCGGTTGACCGTAGCGTTCGGCCAGTTCGAGGATGACGTCGTAGGTGATGCCGGGCAGCATCAGGTGGGTCTTGGGCGGGGCGAGCAGCACGCCGTCCTTGACCACGAAGATGTTGGAGGCGGCGCCTTCCTTGACGTAGCCGTCGCGGATCAGCAGAGCCTCGGCGCAGCCCTGGGCGACGGCCTGCTGGCGGGCCAGCACGTTGGCCAGCAACGAGATGACCTTGAGGTCGCAGCGCGCCCAGCGCAGGTCGGGCACGGTGATCGCGGCGACGCCTTGGGCCCGAAGCTCGGCCGGCGCGGTGACCAGCGGCCCGGCAAAGGCGAAGACGGTCGGTGGCACTGTGGCCGGCGGAAAGGCGTGGTCCCGCTTGTCGTCGGCGCCGCGGGTGACTTGCAGGTAAATCGACTGGTCGGCCCAGGGGGCGGTGTCGATCAGCCGCAAAACGACCGCTTTCCAGCCGTCGACCGCCAGCGGGTTGGGCAGTTGGATGCCGTCGAGCGTCGCCTGCAGGCGTTTGAGATGCTCGTCGAGGCGAAAGGCCTGGCGCGAATAGACCGGAATGACCTCATAAACGCCGTCGCCGTACAGGAAGCCGCGGTCGAGCGGCGACAAGCCGGCTTCGGCTAGGGGCAGGAAGGCACCGTTCAGATAGACGGGGTCGGCGACGTAGGGGGTCATGGACTTAATTGAACCACAGGCGGATGGTGTCGAGCAGCCGGATGAAGATGTTGCCGATCTCCACCTTTTCAAGGGCCAGGACCGGATATTCGTTGTACGGCTTGCCATCGACGGTGACTTTCAGCACGCCGACCTTCTGCCCTGCCTCGACCGGGGCGATCAGGCGCGGTTCGGCGACGAATTCGGACTTGACCATCTCGGCATAGCCTTTCGGTACGGCGATGGCCAGGTCGGCCAGGAAGCCGGCCTTGACTTCGCCTTGCGCCCCCTTCCAGACCCGCAGCTTGGTCAGCGGCTGGGCGGCGGTCTGGAGCATTACCGAGTCGTAGCTAATGAAGCCCCAGTTCAGCAGTTTTTGCGATTCGCTGGCGCGGGCGGCGTCGGAGGCAGTGCCGAGGACGACCGACAGCAGGCGCCGGTTGTTGCGCAGCGCTGAGGAGATCAGGCAGTAACCGGCGGCGTCGGTGTGGCCGGTCTTGACGCCATCGACGGTTGGGTCAATGAAGAGCAGGCGATTGCGGTTGGGCTGGGTGATGTTGTTGTAGCGGAATTCCTTCATCGAGTAATACTTTTTGTATTCCTCGGGGAAGTCGCGGATCAGCGCGTTGGCCAGGATCGACAGGTCGCGCGCCGTGGTGTAGTGCTCGGGGTCGGGCAGGCCGGTCGAGTTGCGGAAGCTGGACGATTTCATGCCCAGACGCTGAGCCTCGCGGGTCATCATTTGCGCGAAATTTTCCTCGCTGCCGGCGATGCCTTCGGCCAGCGTCACGCAGGCGTCGTTGCCGGACTGGACGATCATGCCCTTGATCAGGTCTTCGACCGCAACCTGGGTATCGACCTTGATGAACATCTTGGAGCCGCCGGTACGCCAGGCTTTCTCCGAAACCGGCAGCGGTTGGTCAAGGCTCAGGGTCTTTTTGTGCAGCGCGGAGAAAGTCAGGTAGGCCGTCATCAGCTTGGTCAGCGAGGCCGGTTCCAGGCGTTCGTCGGGCTTCTCGGCGGTCAATATCTGGCCGGAACCTGTCTCCAGCAGCAGCCAGGATTTGGCGGCCAGGGCAGGTGGCACCGGCAGTTGCTGGGCGGCGGCCTGGAAGGTGCAGAGCAGGGCGGTGACGGCGAATATCTTGCGGAACAGCGACATGGAGTTTTAGTTTCGTTATGCGTTGGGGGGATGGGATTATACCCTTGGCGACTGGGCCGCCTGCGGCGAGGCGGCGCACAGCACTTCGACCGCCGGGTGGCGGATGCGGCGTTCGTTGGAGATGGCGTAGATCTGTTCGCTGACCCCGCTCATGGCGCCAAGCGGCTGCGCGTTGAGCTGGGTGGCGACCTGTTCGGCCAGCAGCAGCGGGGCGGGGAAAATGCCGAGGCCGCCGCGACCGAAGGTGTTGAGCAGGGCGCTGTCCTCGAATTCGCCGACGATTTTCGGCCGAATGCCGGTGCTTTCCAGCCAGCGGTCGATGCGCCCGCGCAGCGCGTTGTGGCGGGTCGGCAACAGCAGCGGGGCGCCATCCAGGCTGTGCGGGAAGTTGGCAAGGTAGCGTTCGGCCAGTGCCGGGGTGGCGAACAGGCCGGTGGCAAAATCGCCCAGCCGGCTGCTGAACACCTTGAGGTTGCCGCCGACCGGTGCGGCACGGTCGGTCAGCACGACGTCGAGGCGGTGCAGGGCGAGGTCGGCGAGCAGGGTCTCGAACTCGCCCTCGTCGCAGATCAGGCGCACCTCGGTCGGCATGTCGGTCACCGAAGACAGCAGCCGGTAAGCGAGCAGCTTGGGAATGCCGTCGGAGATGCCGGCGCGCAGACGCAGGGTCGTTTCGCTGTCACTGTGCTGTACCGCATCGACCAGCGCATCGCCCAGTTGAAAAATCTGGTCGGCGTACCCAAGTGCAGTGCGTCCGGCCTCGCTCAGGACCAGACCCCGCCCCTGGCTGTTGAACAGGGCCTTGCCGAGCTGGCGTTCGAGCACGGACAGCTGGCCGCTGATCGTCTGCACGGCCACGCCAAGGCGTTCGGCGGCGCGGGTGATGCTGCTTTCCTGGGCGACGACCCAGAAATAATGGAGATGTTTGTAGTTGAGCGGAGTCATTGTCATGTAGGAAATATCGAAGAGTTGATCAATTTTCCTACGTTTTTTTCGGTTTGTGCAATGGGTTAAGATGCACCCGTCTTTTCATCACAGGAGTTCGCCATGAAGCGCGTCCTACTTTTCCTTGCCACCAATCTTGCCGTGATGCTGGTTCTCAGCCTGGTGACCAGCCTGCTCGGCGTGAACAAGTTTCTGACCGCCAACGGCCTCAACCTCGGCATGTTGCTGATATTCGCTGCCGTGATCGGCTTTGGCGGCTCCTTCATTTCGCTGCTGATGTCGAAGACCATGGCCAAGTGGAGTACCGGGGCCCGCGTCATCGAGACCCCGAGCACCTCGACCGAAGTCTGGCTGGTTGATACCGTGGCCAGGCTGGCCGAGCGGGCCAACTTGCCGATGCCGGAAGTGGCGATCTACGACGGCGAGCCGAATGCCTTCGCCACTGGTGCCAGCAAGAGCAGTTCGCTGGTTGCCGTATCGACCGGTCTGTTGCAGGCGATGACCCGCGAGGAGGCCGAAGCGGTGCTGGCCCACGAAGTGGCGCACATCGCCAACGGCGACATGGTGACGCTGACGTTGATCCAGGGGGTGGTCAATACCTTCGTGATCTTCCTGTCGCGCGTCGTCGGCTATCTGGTCGATTCCTTCCTGCGCAAGGGCGACGAGGAAAGCAGCGGTCCCGGCATCGGCTACATGGTGACCAGCATCGTCTGCGAAATCGTCTTCGGTGTGCTGGCCAGCATTATCGTCGCCTGGTTCTCGCGGCAGCGCGAGTTCCGCGCCGATGCCGGCGCCGCCCAGTTGATGCGCTCGCCGCTGCCGATGCAGAACGCGCTGCGCCGCCTGGGCAGCCTGCACACCGAGCCGCTGCCGCAGAACATGGCGGCGTCCGGGATCGCCGGCGGCCAGGGCTGGATGGCCTTGTTCTCGACCCACCCGCCGCTGGAAGAACGGATCGCGGCGCTCGGCGGCCGCTGATCGACAGGGGCGTAGCAGGACCATCGGCTACGCCCCTCGGAATTGCAGCCGAAGCGTGGCGGATTTCACGCCGTGTTTGTCGGGGCTGTGCCTAGAATAGGCAGTCCAATTACCGATCGTTTCGATCACTGGCTGCCGATCGTCATGGAGAACCCGCTCAATCCGGGCAGTAACATCGTTTTGATGTCGCCCGTCGAGTTGCAGGAAGGCATTGCCCGCCTGTCGCGCGGCACCTATTTCCGTGAAGCCTCGCTTGATCTGACCCTAAGTGTTCTGACCGAGTCAGCGGCACAGATGTCCGGCTTGGCCCGGGTCAGCGTCTGGGCGCTGACCGACGATCATCAGGAACTCCGCTGCCTAGAATTGTTCGAGCTGTCCAGTCGGCGCCATAGCAGCGGGGCGACCATCTGTGCCGAGCGCTACCCGGCCTATTTCCGCGCCCTGCACAGTGAAGACAGCATCGTGGCCGACGATGCCTACCTGCATCCGTCTACCGCCGAATTCGCCGCCGACTATCTGCCGGAAACCGGCGTGACCGCCATGCTTGATACGCCGATCCATATCCGCGGTGAGTTGCAGGGAGTGCTTTGTCTGGAACAGACGGGAAGCCGTGTTCTATGGACGACCACGCATCGGCTGTTTGCCCATGCGGTGGCCAACCTGATCACGTTGGCCCTGGTCGAATACGAGGCCAGCGAGGCGCGGCATCAGGCGCAGACGGCCAGGGAACGCCTGCAGGCGGTGTTCGATGCGTCGCGTGATGCCTTGTTGCTGGCCGACGGCGAGAGCGGGGTCATTCTCGAAGCCAACCGTCAGGCCGAAATGCTGTTTGGCGCGCCACATCATCAACTGGTTGGCAAGCACCAGCGCCAGTTGCATCCGCCGGAACTGGCCGGCGAGCAATCCGGGGAGTTCAGCCAGGTAGTCAGTGGCGAGCGGCGGTCGCCGGTGCGAACCCGGATTCTGGGTGTGGACGGGCGCGTCGTGCCGGTGGAAATCACTACCGAAGTGGCTGATATCGGCGATGGCCGCCATTTGGTGCTGGGGATTTTTCGGCCGCTTTAGGCGTTGACCGCAGCGATTGCCAGGCTGAGATCGCGCAGCACGGCGAGTAGTTGCTGGCGTGGCGCATCGGCTTCCAGATCGTCGTGGCCGGCAACGATGGTGCCGATTTGCCGGGCCAGGTGCATGATGCCCCACAACTCCAGATGCTCGGCCTGTTGGGCGAGTTCCAGGGCCTCGCTTTTCAGGGCGTAGGCGTCAGGAGGCAGGGCGTCGAGTGCTTCGTGCATGCGTTCGATGCGTTCGCCGGCCTCGCCGACGAACAACTGGTCGAGTACGGTTGACCGTTCGGACAGGCTGGGAGCCGCACTCGCTTCAAGGCGGGCGGCGAAATGGCGGGCGCGTTCGGCAAAGGCCGGGTGTTCCAGCCCGCCGGGTTCGCCCAGGCATTCGATACAGGCACTCAGGGCGGCGATGGTGCGGGTGGGCACGTGGTCGGCCTCGAGACGATCGCAGGCGCTGGCCAGCGCTTCGCCCAGGCGCAGGCAATCGACATCCCGGCACTCGAGGGCGATGGCGAAAAGCGCGAAAATGGCCGGTCGTACGTCGTCGGTAGCTGCCCCGTTGCGTTCGGACCAGGCCTTGGCGAGGCGCTGGCATGCTGCCTGCCAGCGCTCGTTGAGTTCGGGTGCGAAGCGCAGCGGCGTCGGCCGGTTAAGGAGCGGCAGGATGGCGGCGGTGGCCTCCAGCGTCGGGGCCAGCGCCGCCCGGGTTTCCTCGAGAGCCTTCTCGGGGATGTCGTCCATGATGGTCGTTACTGGGCGGCCAGTTTGGCAAAGGCTGCGACGACTTCAGGCGGGGCCTGGACCAGTTCGATGAGCACGCCTTCGCCGCCGATCGGGAATTCCTCATTGCCCTTGGGGTGCAGGAAGGTGATATCGAAACCGGCTGCGCCCTTGCGAATGCCACCCGGCGCGAAGCGCACGCCGTTGGCCGACAGCCACTCAACCGCCTTCGGCAGGTCGTCGATCCACAGGCCGACGTGGTTGAGCGGCGTGGTGTGTACCGCCGGCTTCTTCTCCGGATCGAGCGGCTGCATCAGGTCGACTTCGACTTTGAACGGGCCGGTGCCCATGGCGCAGATGTCCTCATCGACGTTCTCGCGCTCGGAAACGAAGGTGCTGGTTACATCCAGCCCGAACATGTCCACCCACAGGGTGCGCAGTTTGGCCTTGGACGGGCCGCCGATGGCAATTTGCTGGATGCCGAGTACCTTGAAGGGACGAGTCATGGGTTGTTTCCTGTCTATGGGTGGATAACGTAATCCATAATTATAGAGATTTCGCGGAGGCTTGAAATGCCGGGTCAGGTGCGTCGGCGATAGGCTACAACAAGCAGGGCGGTGCCGACCAGAATCATCGGCAGCGACAGCCATTGGCCCATGCTGACGGTGTAGGACTGGCCGAAGATGCCGGCATCGGGTTCGCGGAAGAATTCGGTGATGAACCGGAAGACGCCGTACCCGATCAGGCCGGCCCCGGTCAGGGCGCCCCGCGGCCGGGGTTGGCGGGCGTAGAGCCAGAGGATGGCAAAGAGGGCGAGACCCTCCAGTCCGACATGGTAGAGCTGCGACGGGTGGCGTGGCTGCAGATCGCCGGCTTGCGGGAAAATCATCGCCCATGGCAGGCTGGCCTCGGCCACCCGGCCCCACAGTTCGCCGTTGATGAAATTGCCGATCCGCCCGGCGGCCAGGCCGAGCGGCACCAGCGGCGCGACGAAATCGGTGACCGCCAGCCAGGCCAGCGCATGTTTGCGTGCCCACAGGCCGAGGGCGATGACGACGCCGAGGAAGCCGCCGTGAAAGCTCATGCCGCCTTTCCAGACGGCGACGATTTCCAGTGGGTTGCTCAGGTAGTAGGCCGGTTCGTAGAACAGCACCTGACCGAGTCGGCCGCCCAGGATGACACCGAGCATGCCGTAGAAAAGCAGGTCGTCGAGCTGGTCGACCGTCAGGATCGACGGCCGGGTTGTGATCCGGTAACGACCGAGCCAAATAAATTGAACAAAGGCCACCAGATACATCAAACCATACCAGCGCACCGAGAGCGGGCCGAGCGAAAAGGCGACGGGGTCGAACTGCGGGTGGACAAGCATCGGTCGAGCAGAGTGGGCTAGAATTGCCCGATTATAGTTCGCGAACCATTCGCACAGTTTCAGACGGAGATTTTCATGCCTCAATACCGCTCCCGCACCTCCACCCACGGTCGCAACATGGCCGGCGCCCGCTCGCTGTGGCGTGCTACCGGCATGAAGGACGGCGATTTCGACAAGCCGATCATCGCCGTGGTCAATAGCTTCACCCAGTTCGTGCCGGGACATGTGCACCTCAAGGACATGGGGCAGCTGGTGGCGCGCGAAATCGAGGCGGCCGGTGGCGTCGCCAAGGAATTCAACACCATCGCCATCGATGACGGCATCGCCATGGGCCACAGCGGTATGCTCTATTCCCTGCCGTCGCGCGACCTGATCGCCGATTCCGTCGAGTACATGGTCAACGCCCACTGCGCCGATGCCATGGTCTGCATCTCCAACTGCGACAAGATCACTCCGGGCATGCTGATGGCCGCCATGCGTCTGAACATCCCGGTGGTTTTCGTCTCCGGCGGGCCGATGGAGGCCGGCAAGGTCAAGATCCAGGGCAATGTCGTGCATCTCGACCTGGTGGATGCCATGGTCAAGGCGGCAGATGCCTCCGTTTCCCAGGCCGATCTCGACGAAATCGAGCGTTCCGCCTGCCCGACCTGCGGCTCTTGTTCCGGCATGTTCACCGCAAATTCGATGAACTGCCTGACCGAGGCACTTGGTCTCAGCCTGCCCGGCAACGGCACCGTCGTCGCCACCCATGCCGATCGCAAGCAGCTGTTCCTGAAGGCGGGGCGTCTGATTGTGGATCTGGCCCGTCGCTACTACGAGCAGGACGACGCTTCGGTGTTGCCGCGCTCGATCGCTACCAAGGCCGCCTTCGAGAATGCGATGACGCTGGACGTGGCGATGGGGGGGTCGACCAATACCGTGCTGCACATCCTGGCTACGGCACAGGAAGCCGGCGTCGATTTCACCATGGCCGATATCGACCGTATTTCACGTTCCGTGCCTTGCCTGTGCAAGGTGGCGCCGATGACCGACAAGTACCACATCGAGGATGTCCATCGCGCCGGCGGCATCATGGGCATTCTCGGCGAGCTGGATCGTGCCGGCCTTCTGCACCGCGATGTCCCGGCCGTCGCCGCCAGGAGCCTCGGCGAAGCGATCGACCGCTGGGACGTGGTGCGCGAGCACGACATCAAGGTGCACGAATTCTTCAAGGCGGCGCCGGGCGGTGTACCGACCCAGGTTGCCTTCTCGCAGGACCGCCGCTTCAACGAGCTCGATCTCGACCGCACCCATGGCTGCATCCGCAACAAGGCCAATGCCTACTCGAAGGACGGCGGTCTGGCCGTGCTCTACGGCAACATCGCCGTCGACGGCTGCATCGTTAAGACGGCCGGAGTGGACGAATCGATCTGGCAATTCACCGGGCGGGCGCGCGTTTTCGAAAGTCAGGATGCTGCGGTCGACGCCATTCTGGGGGGCAAAATCGTTGCCGGCGACGTCGTAGTCATCCGCTACGAAGGCCCGAAGGGTGGGCCAGGCATGCAGGAAATGCTTTACCCGACCTCCTATCTGAAATCGATGGGTCTGGGCAAGGAATGCGCGCTGCTTACCGACGGCCGCTTCTCCGGCGGCACGTCCGGCCTGTCGATCGGCCATGCCTCGCCGGAAGCTGCCGACGGTGGCGCGATCGGCCTGGTCGAGGACGGCGACACCATAGAGATCGACATTCCCAATCGCCGTATCCAGTTGGCCATCAGCGACGATGTGCTGGCGGCCCGGCGGGCGGCGATGGAAGCGCGGGGCGATCGGGCGTGGCAGCCGGTCGACCGCGAGCGCGTGGTGTCGGCGGCCCTCCAGGCCTATGCCTTGATGACCACGTCGGCCGACAAGGGCGCGGTGCGCGACGTCAGCCAGATTCAGCGCCGCAAATGACTCTCACGGTCTGGCTCGGG